>Ga0172382_10008833_pt1 | contig 13919 bp, 19 predicted proteins | sample Leawel138RmetaG_FD_122245 | JGI IMG/M metagenome (GOLD analysis project Ga0172382, IMG submission 122245) | Leachate microbial communities from a municipal landfill in Southern Ontario, Canada - Leachate well 138R metaG | ecosystem: Engineered > Solid waste > Landfill > Unclassified | place...
ACCTCTGCGCAGTCTCAATCAAGGAGAAATCATCATGGAAGTCCTGAAAAGTTGCGTTTTGCTCAACTACAGCGCCAGGCAGCTCTCCGCTGTCCGGGAAATCTCAACCCTCCGCGAGGGGGCTAAGGTAGAGAAGAAGGGGGTTGTTCTGTTCAACCCGAAGAAGCTGAACCCGTTTCAGCGGCTCAAGCGCGAGATGTTCACCTGCGCCAGGAAGTACGGAACCAAGCTTGAGGCGTTGGGCGCTTGGCTGGTCCCTCTTGATCGTGCAGATGCGGCCGATGAAGAGTTCAAGCGACTGGTCCAGCAGTACGAGGACGCTGCGGTGGATTTTTGCGCAGAGTATCGGGATCTGGTGGACGCGCAATGCATCGCGCACCCATTGGATGCGGAAGACATCCGCGGCGCTGCGCCTGCTGACACTGCCGTGCGTGAAGTTCTGCGTGCGTCATGCGTGCTCTATCAGCTACCGGAGGAGATTCGGGAAACCGGGCTCGAGCGCGAGCTTGACTCTCTACCCGGGCAGGTTGCTTCCGAGATGGCTCAAGACCTCAGGGATTCACTAGGGAGTGGTCATCGCTACACTCGAGACACCCTCAATGTGATTCGGCGGGTTGCGAAGAAAGCGGGGTCGTTTGGCTTTCTTCATCCGTCCTTGGCTGCTGTTCCAGGGTTGGTCGACGGCTTGTTAAGCCGACTGCCTCCTGACGGGCCTTATCGGGGTGAGGAAGCCCTGAACATCGGGGTGGTGATCGCATTCCTCCAAGACCCCGCGCGACTTCTGGCTGAAGGCGAAAACCTTGGCGAAGATTTGTTCGTCAAGGCAACCGACCTCCTGCCTGAGCAGGATGAGGCGCATCAGGGCACCGAAGCGCCTACGCCTACCGAGGCTGTAGTCGTGTCCATAGCAGAGATGGCAAGCGCAGTGGACATGCCGGCGCGAGGGCCCGTTGATGAAGCGGAAGACGTTGACTCTTGGTTCTAGGGGAGGCCGGCATGGAGTTTCATGTGCTGTTTCACCCGAACGAAGGCAAGCGGCTTCCGAAAATTTGGGCTGCGGGCGTTCGTGGGGATGTGGTTGTTTTTGGGTCTATTGGCAACACACTGATCCAGAAGTCGGTTGATTCAGACCTCTGGAAAACGATCCAGGACAAGCTCAGCAATGGCTATCTTGATCTTGGCGTGCTTCATGACGTGGACCTGGTCTCTCTTCAGGCGCTTTCGAAAGCCATGAAGCGGATGCATCAGTCTTCACACGGGGGGGCTGTCACCATCGACCTTGAGCACGCTGACGTGCTTCGTACGTTCAGAAAGAGGCAGGGCTACCGATGCGAGCTCGTTCTTGAACAGGTGTCTTCGAGGAGGCAGCAGCCTCGTGCGTTTGAAGGACCGATTGTCAGCGACACATCGGACTCCTGGTTCTAATCGAAAGGCCGCCTCTCTTCCGAGGCGGCCTTTTTTACTATTTCCATCTACGCATTACCTCTCTGCAGACCCACTAGCAAGGAGAGGATCATGAACGAACGTAGTTTTGCTGCACTCTGGATCGAACTCCTGAGTGTTTCGATCGCCGATGCTGAGCGTTGTGGCGATCACCTGGCGCGCGGCTTCACTGCCAAATCCACCCCTCTTATTCAGGAAGGGCTGGAAGCGATTGAATGGATTTTCTATACGAGCCTAAAAGATCGATCAAGAGGGTCTTTTGCTTTCGTTTGCGACTTGCTCGGCGCTGACCCTGTTGTTGTTCGCCGCAAGCTAGCACAGCGTCCGTCCATTCAAGTTGCAGGCAAGCACTATCGTCAGAATGTATTGAAATTACCTACTAAGGGGGTGGTTAAAAGCCAGATTTGTGGAAAAAGCTTGCGTATCGCAGCGTGAAGAAATTCATTAGCCACCTATCTGGCTGGACATAGTCCTTCCTTCAGTAACCCTGGAGGAAGGACATTTACTATGTCCTCCACCGCATCTCAGCACTATCAAAAGGATCTTCAGGAGTATCTAAAAATGGAAAACGATCTTAAGTCGCTCTTCAAAAAAAGGTTCCTGCTCGCTGACCTTGCCAGCCTCGCCCAAGAAACGGGTGACGCTGATCTTGTTCAGCGCCTCCAAATCGCCCTGGCTAATATCGAGCTAGCCATTCAGTCACGGAAAAGCAGTGCCGCAATGTAAATATTTCGTCTATTTCGCCCGTTCCGCCTTTGCCCGTACTCATTGAGTGCGGGTTTTTTTTGCACTTTTTTTCCGCCTGAAGAGAACAAAAATTGAAGCGCCAACTGCGATGATAAAGCCAACGATCATTGCAGCAATGAGCGGTGGGATAGGGTTCATGATTTTAACGCAATAAAAAACCCTTCAATTCGGTAAGAAATGAAGGGTTGGTGTCAGTCCCGGTGAGAGGACTTAATTATCAGAACAACGGCGATAGAACTTGCCGCTGCAACACAAGCAACCACAATGGCAGCTTGAAGTGCAGGCAGTAGGTCCATTTACTTTGTCCTTTGGCCGACTTATCGACCTTCACTTTCTACTTCGGAAGCGACCCAGGTCGCAACCCCCCAGAGTGCAGCGGCTACGAATAGCCCAACTGCGCCCCATACAAAGCCGTCAGGTGTGCTCTTCGCAAATGCCCCAAGGGCAAGCATAGCAACGACTGCGGCTACCTTGTCCAGCATCTCCTTGATGCGCTTGAGGATTACCTTCTCCTTTGATGTGTACATAGTCAATTCTCCTTATGGTTAAGACTGCAAAGGAGAGATGTCCGCTGCTGGATGGTAAAACGCGCTTGGAAGCAGGACGGGCTGATGGGTGTTCTGGTTCTTGGTTTTTCCTACGCGGCTTCTTGCATGACCGAGGTGCAGACTTGTTGGTTTGCTGCGTTGGTAGCCCGAAGTTGGCCGCTTCGGGTGTGTCACTACCTCGCAACTCACCTTTACCGAGTGACACCGGTGGAGATCATGATCATGTCTGAAGTAGAAGTTCAGCAGAAGGAGGCACGTTTGCGCGACGTGCTCCGTTTCGCCACCGAACAAGGTGACGATGAGCTTCAAGCAGCGGCCACCCAGGCGCTGCTTGCATTGAAGCGTTCCTCGGTTGACCGGGAGCGTCATCATGAGTTTGATAGGTGGAAGTTCGCCTAACAAACTGACCTCAACCCCCGACTCCTTGAATTTCAAGGTCTCGGGGGTTTTTTCTTTCTACAGCCTGTTTGAATCTGTTTAGATTCTCATTGTATTATTCAGGCGCAATATCTCGTTTCGGGTTGTTTGTCAATTCTTGCTGGAGGAAAGAGCGATGGAGAAGCGAAAGATGTACGACTGGAGCCCGGAGTTGAAGGCTGCCCTGGTCGCGGACGACGACTTCAATGACATCGAGTACATCGATCTTGAAGTGGCGCCTCGTCAGGCGGAAGTTGGATCGACTGGATACCTGCTTCTGCCGATGCTGCACACACTGGCTTATGCGCGCTTGCTTGGCGGTTTTTTGCGGAAAAACGAGTATGTGCTTGCAAAAAAATGGGTGAATTACAGCAAATTGCGCGCGGAACCGAAGTTACCTGCGGCGCAAGGGGAAAACATTTGAACTCAAGGTGGATGTTTGCTCAGGTTTCGGTCGGAACTGATCGAGAAGGGCATCAGCAGTCTCGAGATCATCTTCCAGGATGCTGGCAAACGCAGCCCAGAGCGGCCTTTCATCGGCTTTCTGCCGGGCCTCAATCAGCAGTCCTTGCAGGATAGATTCGCTTTGGGAACTGGAGAAACCGCGGATGGTGCTCATGGCGAGCCTCGTCATGTTGGAAGCAAGAGAACCTTGCACAACATCATTCTACGCTCAAGAGGTAATCGGTCCAATTTTGCCGCAGAGACGGAGAAGCCCGGTGTCCTGGAAGGACTACCGGGCTTTGGATTGGTCAGCTACGTGCAGCGTCGAGCAGGTCGGCTAACTCGAACATGCGAGCGTTCGGCTGACGACTTGCGTCCAGTCCGTTTTCGAACAGTGCTTGGACAATCCCCTGGTGTACGCCGAGTCGTTCGGATGCGGCCAGATAGCTCCGCAATTGAGAGACATGAGGTAGGCCAGAGCCTTGTGCATCACGCCAATACATTCGGGCAAGCCCGAACCACTTCTTGAAAAGAATCTTATCCACGTCAACTCTCCCGAGATGCTGTTTGTTCGGGAGTAATGCAGGCAGGGCAGGGAGAAATCGCGCATGGCTTGGCAAGTGTTGCAGAGAGCGGTGTTCGACGGGGCTGAGTACGGGCTGCTGTTCCACTACCACGACGGCCAGATCGCCGCCGCAATCAAGCGGGGGGAAGTCCGTCCGTTCTATGTGCACGATGCTAATCACCCGTATCGTCGATATTGGCGTTTCCATCGCTCGATCATGGATAACGCGCAGCCGTTCGAAGTACTCATCTCCACCATCGCTCGGGCGGTTAGCATGGCTTATGCAAGCGTGCGCCAGGAATTTTTGGAGGCGTTGGCTGAGGCGGAGATCAATCCGGGGGCATTTGGGTACGGTATCACGCAGACGGTATACCCGATCGGAGAGCGGGAGTTCGTCGTGATTGGATCGAAATTCCACGCGATTGCGGTCAAGACATTCAAAGAGATGGGCGGCCGATGGCTAAAGGAAGCAGGCGGATGGCATCTTCGCGACACATCGTTACCGATGTTGGTGACGACGCTCGAGCGCGAGGCGGGTTATGACGAGCAAAACATTCTGGTCCATCCGGGCTCCTTCACCCTTCAGGACGTACACCTGCTGTCGGGCCTTGGTGCGACACCAATCCCGTTCCCGACGTTCGAGCACGACCTCTCGGCCTGTCAGGACGCGGAAAGCGAAGGCGATCACGGCATCGTTGTGCCAACAATCGAAAGGGTCGCGGAAACGGGACTCACCGAGGCCGATGTGTTGGCTTGCATTCCTAAGGGGGCCGCGCACGACTATCAGGTGGCCGGGGCCGTTTTCATGGCCACGCGAACGGGTGCCCTTAACGCAGATGACATGGGCGTGGGCAAGACGCGACAAGCGATCCTCGCTGCGTATGCGGTCAAACTCAAGCATGAGCGCAAACTGGTAATCCTGGTCGTTCCGAAGTCGGTCCGCTACAAGTGGGAGCGTGAGATTTTGGCAATCTACCCGGAAGAGAAGGTCCAGGTGCTCGAGGGCGTGGACGTTGCACCCGAGGCGGAATGGGTGCTCCTGAACTATGAGCAGGCAGGCAAATGGCAGATTTTGGGCGAGCGGGCCTGCGCGCTGATCGTCGACGAGGCCCATAAACTCAAGACTGAGAGCGCCTTGAGGACGCAAGCTGTCTATGCGCTCGCTTCGACTATTCCTGTGCGGTATCTCCTGACGGCAACGCCGATTCTCAACCGCGAGTCCGAGATGTATGCGCTGCTGAAGATCACAGGGCATCCTCTCGGATCGATGGAGCTACCCGATTTCGTGAGTCGTTTTGCGGGGTCGAGAGAGTTCAGGGCTGCGCTCAATGAGGCGATCACCGGCAACTGGATGATCCGTCGCAGCAAGCACCAAGTGCTGAGGGGCAAGGTGCCGGGCAAGGAGCGCAATTACCGCTCGATTCCGATGCCCAAGAAGATGGCGCAGGCTTACCAGGAGGCGCTCAACAGTGGCACATCGACCTTCGGGGTTCTGCACAGCACTCGCCGATTCCTTCAGGAAGCCTGCATCAAGGAAGCGGGCAAGTACCTGAAGAAGGAGGTGGCAAAGGATGAAAAAATGGTCGTTTTCGTCAACTACACCGAAGACGCCTACGCGCACGCTGAGTACCTCACGGGCTTGGGTAAGGGGCGTTTCGTTGTGCTAACCGGCGATATTCTGTCTGACGCAAAACGGCAAGAACTCCTGGATTGTGTTCAGCGAGACGATAGTGTTAAAGGAATCGTCGGGTCGTATGGCGTTCTTGCAGAGGGGGTCGACCTTTGGCGGGCGAATCATGTTTACATCGCGTCTCAGCCTTGGACGCCGGCGACGCAGGAACAGGCCGAAGACCGCTGTAACCGATTGGGGCAGACCCGCTTGGTCCGGGTCGAGATCCCGATCTTCGCGGGCACGATCGATGAGGCCATCCGTGAGCTAATTTCCGGAAAGGCTGAGATCGTCGAGGATGTGCTCGATCCCGAGGAGGCCGAGCGGGCGGCAATCCGCAAGGTTACCGAACTGGTGAAGGGCGGCCGTAAAGCTGTGGCGGTCGTTTAGGTCGCCAGTATGGCACACCACGGTCGCCGCTCCCATCCTGGCCGCTGCTTCTGGCGATCCTGATCCTTGGTGGGTTGGCGGGAACGGGTCACTGGATCGCGTTCGGTCCGGGCATGCGGGAATGCTCAGCGCCGTTCCTGTCCGCTTGGGTTCGCGACTATCTTTCAGTCGACATGGAACGTCGGCTGATCTTTGGATTGGGTGCGTTCATCGCGACCGGCGTTTTCCTCATCGCCAGCGCAGAAGCGTTGCGGGATTGGGGCGGGTTGCTGAAGGTGGGCGCTTGCTAAACAAAGGGGGGGCATGGCGGTGCTCGCCGTGGGGTTCATGCCGCTAATCGCCTTGACGCTGCTGCTTGTGATCATTGGAATTCTTGTGCAATCGGTGCGCGAGAAGTTTGCAGGCGTCAGGCCCAGTCGTGGCGACGGCTGAGTGGCCGAGTGATGCCTGCCTGTAATGGGTGGCAGGCATTCGACTGGACGCCGCCGCGAAGATTCAGTGGGCTGGGTGTGTTTTGCGTTCCTCACGAACGGATGTCGGCACCAGAAACCCTTCTCGGTCCCAGGGCCAGATTTCATCGCCCCATCGGTTGGTGACCTTGCGTACCATCTTTCTGGATAGCTTCTCATCAATGCGGTCCAGTAGTTCGTCCATGCGCTGTCCCCACATGCGCCTGGCTTCAACATCATGCTCGTAGTGGAGCGCCTCGCGGATCGCTGTCATTTCGGTGCGTTCGCGCAACACGTCCGATGAGTTGAAAACCCAGTCGACGAAATCTATCTCCGTTGGCTTCCAGATATTGACGGGTGAATCGAGATACTCGTAAGCGAAATCAGGCCCATGAAGGTTGCTGCCGTGCCAGTAGAGGTGTTCTTCGATCTGAACGCGAGCGGTGAGGCCTTCGGCCACATAGGGGTTGCCTGCGATGCCTCGTCGCAGATACGTGCAGGCGTCGATATAGTTGCCGGCTCTTAATGTGCACAAAGCTGCGGGGTACCAGTTAACCGGGGCTCCTTCAGCAAGCTCAAGGTAGGCCTTGAGCGCGGCCTCCACCTCGCCGTTGATGAAGTTGATGTCAGGGATGAGAAAGCGGACTCCGAGATTGTCCTGAGGGCACCACCGCAGTAGCTTGTTGGCCAGTGCTTTGGCCTTGCGGTTTTCCTGTGCATGCATCAACCCGAGCAGGTAGCCATGGGCGACTCGGAGGAAGGAGCGGTTCTCGAGGTAAAGCCAGCTGATCTGACCACGGAAGCCCTTGGGGATGAGTTTGGTGGCGCGATTGTAGGCCTCCTCATAGACCTCGGTCGCCTCCTCGAGCAAGCTCGCTTTCCAGAAAAGATTGCCGAGAAAGCCACAGGTTTCCAGATCTTTCTGGCTATTGTGATAAATATCGATCGCAACTCGGAGCGCGTCCTCAAGTTCAATGGTCCCTGCCTCGAGTCGTTCCAAGAGTTCGTCAATCTCGAACTCGTCATTCACGTTGCGGCTGAATAGGCCTTCCTTGACGGGTTTGCCGCCGTTTGTGTACCCGTCAGTCACGCTGAAAGTGAGTTCCATTCGTCGTTCCTCCTTAAAGGCTCTGCTTATTTTGTCTGTCGCTCAAAATCATTCGGCGAATATCGAGTGCTTTGTCTTTGGGTGCAAGGATGAGCGAGAGCCCGAGTGACTCGGCGATTCGCTCGATCGTGGATAGGCGTGGGTCGACCTTGCCACTCTCTACGTCGGAAAGGTGCTGGGGAGACATGTCGGCCAGGCCGGCGAGAACGGCCAGCGTTTGGCCCTTTGAGGTCCGTTGGCGTCTGAGCCGGGAAGGGATGAGGGATCGCATGGCGGCAGAATAAACGTTAAACAAGTGTCGGTTTCATGCTATGGCATGATTTGTCGCTTTATCGCGTTACGCTGATGGACAAGCGAATTGTCCCGTACGGATGGCAAGTCCGCATCACGTCCGCTCTTGCTGCGGAACGACGGCGGAAATTAGGCTTCCAGCCCCGCGACGACCAATGCTTTCTTTAGCTCGTGGACGTGGATCTTGAGATTCGGGAACAGGAACGCCGTCTTGCCGTGCTGGCTGGAACCGGTCGAGGAGAGATCGCCGAGGCCACGCAACTCGGCGTCCTTTTCGGCAAGATCGAAGCCGTTGCTGTGGTCGACCAGAAGCTGCAGGCGCTTCATTGTGCGATCGGCCGCAGTTTTCCCATAGGCCGCGTCGTCGTCCGCGTCGTCGGTCACCGGCTGCGGCAGATAGAGGAAGAAGTAGCCACGCCCTCCGTGCCTGGACACACGGCCTCGCAACTGATGCAGCTGCGCGACACCGAAGCGTTCGGCGTTCACCACAATCAGGCAAGCCAGCGAGGGCAGCGTGATGCCGACTTCGATGACCGTCGATGATACGAGGATGAGTTTTTCCTTGTCGCGCATCTGGCGCAGTGCTTCCTGCTTTTCCTCCGCAGGCATCTGCCCGTGCGCGATCGCTACCTGGTCAGGGAAGTGCTTGAGCCACTTTGCCGCGTTGTCCTCGATGCTTTTCCCTTCGGAGCCGGTGTTCACTGCCGCATAGACAATCGCGGTCTGCCTGCCTGCCGCTGCGACCTTCTTGATAAAGTCGAGCAGGCGATCTTTCTCGTGTGAAAGAACGATCCGCGAAGCGATGTCCTTTTGGACTGGGCACTCTCGCAAGAGCGAGACATCCATGCCGCCGAACTGCACGACCGCCAGCGTTCGAGGGATTGCGGTTGCCGTCGCCTCGAGCAGGTTCGTGTGTTCGTCCATGAGCGATTGCTTCTGGCTTACGGCAAACTTGTGCTGTTCGTCGGTCACTACGAAATCGAGCGTGCCCTTGACTCGAGCCAGCGCCCCGATCACTGACGTGGTCCCGATGAGGATGGCGTTGGGCAGATCCTTCGTGCCGGGCTTAACCTGGAAAGTCGGCACGTCCGGAAAGTACTCGGCGAGCTCGCGCAGGGCCTGTTCGACTAGCAGTTGGTTGGCCGTCATCACCGCCACCCGCGCCCCGGCCAGGTGGGCGGCCACCAGTGGAATCAGGAAAACCAGCGTTTTGCCCGTACCCACGTCGCCAGCCAGCAAGCGGTTCATCGGCCGCTTGCTACGAAGGTCCGCCGTGATTTCTTGGATGGCGATCTGTTGATCCTTGGTCAAAGTGTAAGGCAGGGCAGAGAGAAGCTTTGCTACCTCCTCATCCTGAATCGGGATCGACGAGGCCGGGACGTTGCGCGTGATCTTGTTTGCTTGAGCGGCCTTCACGATGGATTGCACGCACAGCTCGCGGGTGATGGCCAGCGCTTCCTCGCCCTCCCGTACAGAGTTCGGTGCGTGCAGTGCGAGGAGCAGCGCATGCGGTGTTTGATAGCCGGTGAGCCGGTCGAACTCGGCGAGCGACAGACGGCATTTTTGCAGCAGCAGCTTCCCGGCTCTCTCGAGCAGCGTGAGGTTTTCAGCGATCGCACCGCTGACGGTCTGTGCCTTCAGCCGTCCGGGGATGCCCTTGTAGAGCGCCACGATCGATCCTAGTTGCGAGGGGTCGATGGTCAGTGCTTTCCGGATTTGTAGCGTCTTGTTGAAGAAATCGGTCTCGGCGTAGAGGTAGAGCTCCTGCTGCTGGATCGCATCCTTCCAGTCCCAGACGTTGCCGAAGACGGGAATTTCGGCAGCGTTGCCCCAATGGTCCTTAACGCTGATCACCAGGCGTCGAGCCTGACGCATGGAACTTGTGGGGAATCCGTCCTTGTCGAACATCCGATGTCCGTTGACGAGGCAGGCGAAGAGGCGTTTGCCTGTGTTGGCCTCGGGGAACGCGTAGTGTGGTGTCGAAAAGTCGAGATACCCGTGAGGGGCCCATAGCAGTAGCTCTTCGGGTGCGGCCAGCCCCATCCGCTTCCAGACGGGCGGTGCTTCTTTCTTGTCGGAGGGAGCGATCGCGGTGGGCATGGCTAGAAATTGGCAAGCAGTTCTGTGAGAAGGTCGTCTGCGCTCGGTGGTTGCGGTGCTGCGCTGGGTTGCAGCGCTTGGGCCGGTGTTACTACTGCGACCGGCGGTGTGGTTTCAGGGGCGGGTTGAGGTGGGGCAATGGGTCCGGGGGGTGGCGAATAAGCACCCGCTGCCTGGGTGGGTTGGGCCGGTGTAGTTATGGCAGGGGCAGCGGAATAGGGCGTGGATTCGAAGGTGGGGTGGGCAGCAGCGGCCTGCATGGGAGGCGAAGCGATGGGCTGACGCGTTAACTGTGCCGTTTTTGCGGGAGGTGTGCGGCGACTACGGCGTGGGGGGGCCGGTGTCATATCAAGTGGTAGGCGTGAGGCCGACTCCCTCCTTGCGATGTCCTCGAGAACGAGATCCCGCAGATAGTTCGCGACGCTTCCGTCTGGCAAGGTTTGCAGGAACTGGTAGATCTTCGCGTGCTTTCGCTTATGTACATAGAGCGTGAACCGGGCTTGATCATTTTCGTCGTTTATTGCGGACATCACGGCCTCCTTTTTTTTTGGGTTCAGCAGCTGGGGTATAGGGCGTGGATTCGAAGGTGGGGTGGGCAGCAGATGTCTGCACTGATTGCGGAATGTTTGTCGTTACGGTAACGGGCGCGGTCAGGGGTTGTTCTGGTGTTTTGCGACGGGTTCTTCGAGTCGGCGGTGCCGACTCGGGCGCGAGCTGCTTCGTTGCTCCGGAATGTCCCTTAGCCAGGAGGTAAGTTCGAACGGCTTCTTGGAGGAAATTAGACACGCTACCGCTAGGTAGAGAGTCCAGAAAGCTACACAGCTCGGCGTGCTTGCTCTTGTGCAGATAGAGGATGTAGCGGTTCCGGCTTTCTGTTTTACCGGCGTTGCGATTAACAGTCATCACGAACTCCATTGTTTTGGATAAGGCTTCCCGGGGGGAGCATCAGGGCGCAGCTCGATGGTGTGCGCTTTTGATTGCGCCACCCCGATTGGAGTGGTGGATGGCAGCAGAGCATCGCCTTCGCGTGTTCGGTTTTGCCGCGGCAAGGTAGAGGAAAATCCGCCCGACTGGATGTACTTTTCAAGTACATCCCGAACGAAGGTCGGCATCGTCCCGTCGGGCAGTGCGACCAGAAACTCAAACAGTTCCGAATGCTTCTTTCTGTTCAGGTACAGCGTGAGACGCAGACTGTCCTTCTGGGGCGGGTGTGGAATTTCGGGCATCGTGCGTGATCTGTCAGGCTGCGGCCGGCTCTTTCGCGCCTTGGGTCTTGGCTGAAATGCTCATGCCGAAACGACAAAAGCCTTCAGCGATGGCCATGCGCGGCTCGTTGGCGATCGTGGCGTGAGGCCATTTCAAGGACAATTCAGGGAAGATGACCGGAGCGCCGCCACCTGCGATGAGGATGCCGTCGAGCTTGCGGGCGACAGGGTCGAGGACGCGAGAAGCAGTGTCCATCACTTCTGACGCGATGAGGCTGATTGCCTGTTTTGCGTACTCGGTCACATCGAGCGCCTTGCCGAAGTATTTGATGCGGCGCTCGCGAAGAGCTTGTTCGGCTTCGAAGTGATCGACCTGGATGTTCTCCTGGTTAAGAAGTCGCTGCATGTGCTCGACGGCGAGCCTGACGCCACCGCACGACCCGGAGGCCTTCTCGACGATCCGGCCGGACTGGATCAGCAGGAAGTCCGTGGTGAAATGGCCGATTTCGACCACGGCCCAGTTTTCTTCGCGCATATCGTGGGCGCTCGAAAGGGTCCCGACAGGGGTCAGCATCAAGGTCTGGAGCGGTCCGAACGGCTGCGGAGCAACAAGCACTTCGGCCTGAATTTGCTGCCGAACCACCTCGCGCATTCTGGCTTTTTGGTGGGTGTGGAGAGCGGAGGGGAGACCGGTCACGACCAGGCAGTTGCGAAGGTCGAGGCCGTGGCGTTCGAGTTTTTTTGCCGCACCGGCGATGAGTGCGCTGTGCTCGGGCGTTTCGATCCAGTCGTTTGTGAGGCCCAGAGCAGGCGGCTGGCCGCATGATTGGACGAGCGCCGTCTCGCCGACGAAGAACTTCCGCTGCCCTACGGCGACAGTTTCCATTGCAGCGATCCGCGCTTCGCCCTCATCGGAAATGGCAAAGGCCGGGATTGCTACCGAAGGAAAAAGGAACTGGTGACGGCCGGATGAGGAGGCGGCTACCACTTTTACTGAACTGTGGCCGACGTCGAGGCCGATGACTGTTCGCTGCATAGGGTTCTCCTAGTATGGAAGTGTTGTATATGTTGGTGTAAAAAATGACGTTAACTGTCACGCCATAAGCGGGGCCGATCTATCTCGGATAGCGTAAAGAATGGCGTTAACTGTTACGTCATTGACGAGGTTGAAGGGGTCTCGAATGGCGTAAAAAATGACGTCAACCTTTACGCCATAACCTTGCTCGAGTGACGCAAAGGTTGCCGTCAACTGTTACGGCAAAAGGCTCACTAAAAGCATCTGAGGCAACTCTAGCAGACCATCAAAACCTGTCAAATTGCATCGTTTTCGATTCAACGAAAACGGAGGTTTTCGGGGTGGGGCGGCCCTGCCAGGAGGACGGGCGACAGCCCGAAAGGGGAGGCGGACGACCCCTTCAGACGCAAACAGGGGAAAAGAAACTCAAGAATCAAGAAAGCGCAGACTGCAAGAAACAAGAGCACGAATGCTAAAATACTGAGAAAAGCTGGGTTCAAAGTGACTTTCTAGCCGAAAAAACTGCTTTCGCTCTGCAATAAGCTCGCATGGGAACCCTAAATAACTGCGCGAGACTGAATGCAAAGCTGCTCCCTGAATGTCATTATATGGCATTAGATTTCGAGGTCTCGGGGCGAACTACTCTATAACCAACTGTTAAGGACTGACCTCAAAGTGACTCCATCCCAAAGCGCACTCTCAGCCCTTCCCGAAGAAGGGGCGAGCATCTACAGGCGGGCGCAGGACTACCTGTTGAAGCTGGATGCGGAGATCGAGAGACTCGACAAGGTGCTGGCCAGATTGCAGCCGCCGGTCACCGGCAGGGTTCGCGTGGTGTGGTGGAAGGCAGGGGAAAAACGCAGTGCGGCGAATCGTCCTGCGCTTGTACGCTGGGTGAGGCAGGGGGAGCGGTGGCGTACATCTAGACTCGGGTTAAAGAGCCTTGTGCAGAAGGCCCCGAAAACTGGTGCGTTTTTCCATGTGAAGGACGAGATTCGTGAGGCAGTGAGGGAGCTATCCGTTCTGCTCAACAAGCGGTCGGCCGTTGTCGAGGCCATCGGTCATTTCGAGCGTGGCATGCTGACCTTTGCCGAGGCGGGCGAGGAGCTTCTTCGTGAATCGCGGGTGCGGATTGATGCCCTTGAAGACCGTGCGGCGATGCTCCCCTGCACCTGGCGCGATGGGCAACAAGTCGGGACGCAGGAGATGTATGTGAGCGAGGAAGACCAGGCGCTGTTCGACAGCCTGTGAGTTCGCCTTCGGGCCGGAGGCCGCAACGGGGAGGGGAGGCCTTCCCCTTTTTTTTCGTCCTGCCCTTTTGCCCATGGGCCGGAGGGGGCATGGAGAAAGTTCGTCCTGCTGATGATTCGGGTGCTGCCCATCGAGGTTCGTCCGTCTGGCCGGGAGGTGCGGCAGGGGGGTGTCGTCCTGCCTGAAGGATCGAGGTCGGCCTTGCCGGGTTAGTCCTTCTGTTCCGAGGGCGCAACGGGGGGCGCGTCCTACCTTCGGGTCTGAGTTCGGCCCTCCC
>Ga0172382_10008834_pt1 | contig 13918 bp, 11 predicted proteins | sample Leawel138RmetaG_FD_122245 | JGI IMG/M metagenome (GOLD analysis project Ga0172382, IMG submission 122245) | Leachate microbial communities from a municipal landfill in Southern Ontario, Canada - Leachate well 138R metaG | ecosystem: Engineered > Solid waste > Landfill > Unclassified | place...
ACCACCTTGAGCTCCCCTAGTGCTATTTACAAGCCCGCTTTTTCTTAGAGGTGATATAAGCTGTTCTAAGTATGTATCTGAAAGAGATTGTTTATTTGCTATATCTTTTAATGGCATTGCACCTTTCCCATAATTTAATGCTAATTCAAGCATCATTTTTAAACCATACCTGCCTCTTGTTGACAGAATCAAGATATCAACCTCCCTATGAATTCAATTCCTACCAATCAACTAGGATATTAATTTAAAGATATCACTTCCTATAAATACTGTCAATTATTTTATTAATATTTTTATATTTATTTATAGTTTTTGAAAAAGCAAGGCACAGCCAAAGGCATAAGTCCTTCAGCTGTGCCAATCTATATTAAATTGCCAATACTAATGTATTAGCAACAGTTGATCTTCTTCAATCAATAAAAGGTTAGATCTACTAACCTTTTATTGATTTGTTTAACTTGACTATACATTTATCAACGTCTATCTTTCTCGTTTGAGCAGCCTGCTCAATAGTTAGCTTTGATAATCCTCCTCAGCCACATCCACTTCTATCTATGTTATATAGCTTGAAAATTCTTCTGGTTTCCGGATGATTTTTGATTACATCAGCAATAATCATTTTTTTTGATATCTGATTTTCATTCATTTCCTTTGTTTACTAATCACAATAAGGATTTATATCATTAATTTGAGGAGGGTTGAAGTCTGGAATGTCTTTCATTTCAAAGCTGTCACAAAATTCTTCTTCTGAACATTCATCAGTGATCAGACAGGTTCCAAATACAGGTATGCACAATTGAACCTCTGCATCAAATTTAATTGCGACAAAAACTCCAATACTTGTTATAAGAGTATCCCCTATAAAATCATTGTTTTCTTCATCGATAATTGCTTCACCTAAGCATTGGAGTTCAAAGGTATCTTGATCAACAAAATGAAGCAACCTGTCGAATGTATCCGTAGTAGCCCCTGGATATAATCTTCTTACACTAAAGTTAAAACACAATTCTCCATTGGGACCTTTGGATAATGCTGTTCCTGACGGTATGCTCTTCACTTTCAATCTTACAATATTTCCTTTGGAGTCCTTAGAAAAAACCTGGCAACAACACCTACCAGAAAACCTTAATCTTTTTTCAGAGCTTGTTGAAGCATTTTTAATTTGAGGATTGATAATCATGCAATGCCTTAAAATCAATGTAGGGTCTATACTTCCTCTAAAGCTATCATGACATTCATCAACATCAAGCTCAATGCCCTCTACACACTCTCTTAAAACGAATTCATCAAATACCTTTTTAACTTTTACGCATTCCTTAAACATTGTAAATCCATTACTTTTGCTGCTTAAACCTACAAGATCATTGTTACAAATTGAACCAGTGCATTCTACTTGAGGCAATGGCATATACGAACACCTTCCTTATATGATTATATCTTTCATAGTACATAATATGTAAAGTTGTTTTTTTTGTGTAAAGTTTTTGATTATTAATAAGCAACATAAAAACAATAGTAAAACCATATAATTTTGTAGGTTATTAAAAGGGTGGTGATATGGTGTCAAACTCTAATACTTACAAAATTCTGTTAGAGTCTAGGGGAAATAAATTTTGCATTTATTATAAGAATGCAACAATATATTGCAAGACAATAGATTTTGATGGAATGGCAAAAGAAATTATATTAATAGATAGCGTATATGAAAATTTTTTATATTCCAAGTCACAAGAAGACAATATATATTTGCTATTCCAGGGTAGAAACAAGAATTTCTTGTTATTCACCTATGATGGTGAAGGATGGCATATGGAGGAATTACTACTAAGAAAAAACTTTAGCAACATTATTCCATTAGGACTTTTTATACTAATGGATGGTATGCATATAATATATGCAAAAAAGTTACCTATAGAAAACTATTATGATCTATTTCAATTAAAGAAAGAGAAAGATGAATGGGAGAAAACATTTATATGTGAAATATATTCAAAAAAAATAGAGTCTTCTCTAGATATTAAGGCGACAGGATATGATATGGTTCATATAGTCTCTACCTTTTATGATGGTGAAGCCTCATCTTTGAACTATTATAACTATAGTATTAACAACAGTAAGTGGTTAAATATCCCCATAGTGAATCTCAATCATAATAATATTTATATTAAGGTATTAATTCACGAAAACAAGCTAAATGTTTTTTGTTATAATATTGATAATAGTACTCTCAACTTATTCTATTTCACAAAACATTTGAGCAAAGACTCCTCTTTTTCACTTATTGATATTATTAAGCTGAGCCAAGTACCAAAAGGTTTAGATTTGGTTATGGAGCTTAATGATGATATCCTGAAAATAAGCTATATGGGAACAGATCATTATTGGGAAAATTACTATAATATTTCTCAGAAAAAGTGGGAAAAGACAAATCAAATTTCTTTAAATGAGTTTCCAAATCTTCATTACGCCAAAATAATATATGATAATTTTAATCTGAATATAGAAGAAAAGGAAGCGATATGCTTAATTAGTGATAAACTGAAAGTATCATTGCCTGAAATTAAATCAGATTATGACACAGAAGCTGTAACTGAAGCAGCGAACTTAGATTCAAGATCTGCTGCTCTTATATTGGGGCAAATAAACATACTATCAGAAAAAATTGAGGATTTGAACAAAAAGCTAAATAAATCAAAGGAAAAAGACTTTTATAAAGAACCTTTACCAATGAAAGAAGACAAGTGCCAAGATACTCATAATACACACCCTCAACCTCTTAGAGAAAGCAATTTTAAAGAAAGATTTATGAATAGAAAACCAACTTCTATAAAACTAGAAAGTTCTACTTTACTATCCAAGGAAATTAAAAATGCCGGAATTACTTTCCCACAGTTTTCCAATATGGAAAAGGAGGAAAAACTGTCTGTCATCGCTGAAGAAAAAAAAGAAGAAATTGAAGTGGTTAACGAAAATCAAGGGACTAAACACAAAAGTATAATAAGATCTATTAGTGAATGGTTTAAATGATTTCAGGGCATGCATAATAACATTAATGCCATGCGCGCCCTGTTTTTACCTTTTATCTTTTTCTCTTTTTAAATATTCTAGGTGATCTTTGATATTTTTTTCATGACCATTGTCTGAAGGGGAATAGTATGTTATCCCCAATAAATTGTCAGGCATATATTGCTGATCTATATGATTATTTTCATAATCATGAGGATATTTATAGCCTACACCATAGCCATGCATCTTAGCATCTCTAAAAGCTGCGTTTCTCAAATGATATGGTACAACTCCTGTATTTTTGTTCTTAACATCCTCTAATGCCTTATCTATAGCCAAATATGAAGCGTTGCTTTTTGGCGCAGCAGCGACATATGTAACAGCTTGAGCTAATATTATTCTTCCTTCTGGCATGCCCACCATCTTTACTGCCTCTGCCGCATTTATTGCAATTGTAATTGCCATAGGATCTGCATTTCCTACATCCTCTGCAGCGCAGATGACTATTCTTCTGGCGATAAACATAGGATCTTCACCTGCATAAATCATCTTGGCCAGATAATGTATTGCTGCATCAGGATCAGAGCCTCTCATGCTTTTTATAAATGCAGATATTGTATCATAGTGATTGTCACCTGTTTTATCATAATTTAAAGCTTTCTTTTGAATACATTCGGTAATAGTATCATTATCAATGATAATCTCACCATTGGAATTCTTTTCAGTAGAAATCACTGCCAATTCCAGAGCATTGAGAGCCTGACGAGCATCACCGTTTGATAGTGCAGCCAAAAGCTTTAAAGCTTCATCTGTTATTGTGGCATTATAGGCTCCTAGACCTTTTACACTATCCCGAAGGCATCTCACTATTATATTTTCTATATCCGATTCTAACAGAGGATTAAGCTTAAAAACCGTTGAGCGAGATATCAAAGCGCTGTTAACTTCAAAATATGGATTCTCTGTAGTGGCACCTATTAGTATTACAGCACCATCTTCTACAAAAGGTAAAAGAGCATCCTGTTGAGCTTTATTGAAACGATGTATTTCATCAATAAACATTATAGTTTTCTGACCATTGGATGATCGTCTTGTTTTTGCTTCTTCTATTACTCTTTTTATGTCTTGGATTCCTGAAGATACTGCATTTATCTGCTCAAAAAAGGCTTTAGTAGTATTTGATATTATTTTTGCCAGAGTGGTTTTACCGCTTCCCGTAGGTCCCCATAATATAACAGAGGATAGTTTGTCAGCTTTTATTGCTCTGTATAAAAGCTTTCCGGGAGATATTATTTCTTTCTGTCCTACAAACTCCTCCAAAGTATCAGGTCTCATTCTTACTGCTAATGGACCTTCTTTTTTCAAGTCTTCCTTAAATTTTATATCAAATATACTCATCTGATCTTTTTTCATTGCCGCAACCAACCTTTTCCATTTGTATATACAAAATAAATTTCATAATTTGTTTGTAGCGGAGAAATAATTCTCCGCTACATTAGTTAAAATTTAACCTGTACATTGCTTCTCTCAGTCTCATCAGCCTCGAAATAAGTCTCCTCGTTAAAATTAAACCAATTTGATATAAAATTATTAGGAAATATCTGTCTGAAATTGTTATACATCATAGCAGTATCATTATAAAATTGTCTCGAATAACCAATTTTATCTTCCACACTTGTTAGTTCTGCCTGAAGGTGAATAAAATTTTGGTTTGCTTTCAAATCCGGATAGCTTTCAGCAAGTGCAAATAGTTTATTCAATGCTCCAGCAATCTGATTGTTTGCATTCATAGCATCTTCAGGAGTTTGAGCCGTTGCATATGTATTTCTTGCTTTAATAACATTTTCTAAAGTATCTTTTTCATGAGTTGCATAACCCTTTACTGTTTCAACAAGATTTGGTATAAGATCAAATCTTCTCTTGAGTTGAACATCAATCTGAGCCCAAGCATTTTTAACTTTGTTTCTTCTGCTAACAAGCCCATTGTAAACAGACATAATTCCTCCTAAAACAGCTGCCATTATTATAAGAATAACCCACTTCATAATTTCTACCTCCTCTTTAATTATTTGTTAAAATGCACCTGCTCCGCCACCTCCGCCTCCACCACCACCTCCTCCGGAGAATCCGCCTCCACCTCCACCAGATGAGGACAGTTGGGAAACAGCTTGTTTGTATGTTGATTCTGTTGCTTTTGTTACTGCGCTTGTAACAGTATTCAAAGCATCAAAATGATTCAGCCCTCTGCCATAGTATCCATAATACATATAGGTCAGGCCGGTATGATTAAAGTCTTCTTCTCTAAATACCATCTTCAACTGTTTTATTACTGCTTTTGCCACGCCTAAAGTTATGGCATAAACCAAATAGTGCTCCCAAAGTATTACCGATGGTAATTCAGCCTTGTCAAGCCTGCTAAAATGCAGCAAGAATTTTTTAAATGCTTTCCACATCTGAAATTGGAGCACACCATATTCTGATCTTCTTTTGACAGTAATAGAATATATCAGAAGTATCAGGGATGTAAAGATTGTAACTATAAAACCCAATATGTTTCCATGAGCTACAATTGTGTAAATTGCTAAGGCAAAGCCTAATAGTGATGCAATTATTCCTAATACCATTCCACGGTTTGATTTCTTATCAAAAAATTTAAAGACTTCTGCTTCTTGCCTAACATACTCAGACCAGGCATCATAATCAGATTTAAATTTTTGGGCTCTTGTTTTACTTTTTGTATATTCTTCAATGTCATCCAATGAAACTCTCTTGTTGATGCCAATGTTGACAAACATCCAGTCGATAAAGAAAGCTTCATGTTTTGACAGCATAGAACCATCAATGTTTTCATTTAGTGTAAAAACATAATCTGTATCTCCCTTTTTACTAAATATGCTTTTTTTCTCAGTTACTTCTGTACTCAAAGCTATATATTTTCTTCTGACCAAATCCATAAGTGTAGCTGTTACGTCTCTTGGCTTTATCCTTCCAAAGTTCCATAGTACAGACATTACTGCGGGTGAGTAATTACTAGGCAATTCTCTGTAGTAAGATCCTTTAAAGGTGGTTTTGTACTCTTTGTCATACTTAAAATATATAAAGCCTATGAGAAAGAGTTGAAAAAATGCATATGCAAATGATATAGAAACAAATATCCTAGCTCTCTGCCTTTGTATATTTGCTTCATCAGCCCATCTTTTCTCTTCTTCCATAATAGCATTTAATACATTTTTATTTACAGCGTTAGAAGAATCTTTTATTAATGACACAGGAAATAGTATTCTAGCTTCAACAAAGGTATTTGGCAGAACTTCCTTTACAGATAAAACAATATTTTGTTCATCAATAATTTCAACATTGCCAGATAAAGGACCATGGGCAAATGCTTTTATATCTTCTTCTGATGCTCCTTGAGGCAACTTTATATTCACCTTGAAATCTTTGATTTTTACCTCTGTATCTTGCCCCATAAATTTCCAGTACAGCTCGGCTATATCATTGTATTTTACACATACATCTAATACCCTATATTTTATGATAAATGTTTTAATCTCATTTTGTGATTTTGAGTATATTTTTAACTGTAATCCATTTGCTTTCTTCAAAATTTCATATGTATTAATTTGTCTCCCGTCTCCAGACAGAACTTCAATATTATCAATTCCACGGGAGCCTGCAATAACCAAGGTTCTATATACTCCATTAAAGGCACCAGAGAAATTATAGGTGATGGTTTCTATCACGTCCATAGAGCCATCTGTACTTAGTTGAGCGTCTACCTCAAATCCATCTATTGTGTAGCTTCTGTCTGCTTCTAACTTTACCGGGCATAATACCATAAGAAAAACTATTGAAATAAATAAAAATAGTTTCTTCACAGATTCACCTCCTTTATGTTTCACATATATAATATATAACTATATCTATGTTATTATCAATAGCTTTATATAATTTATTTAAAAAGGGCTATATTTCAATAGCCCTTTTTAAATAAATTTTCTCTATTCAATTACTTTTTTTACATAATCAGAAGTTGAAGTTGAGAGCAGAGCCCCATAGTCTAATGTAAACTCAATTATATCACCTATGGTATATTCTTTGGTACTATCGGTGATATCTATAATCATATGATCGCTGCTTGCGCCTAAAATAATGATGTCACTATCTATAGGAGTAAGACCGTCAATTCTTACGTCTTGCTTGCCTACTGCCAATATTCCTCTTTTTCTAATTCCTCTATCAACAAAAGTAGGCCTATTACCAAAAGCATCTACCCCAATTTCTCCTATTGGTACAGATGGCTTTTCTTTAAGCTCGATTATCTCTGCGCATAATGTAAAGCAATCATTATAAGTTCCCTCTATTCTTTTGCCATAAGCTGTCTCATTGCCCAATACAATAGATTCTCCAAGCCTAAGGTTGTTAATAGCCTTAGGAATTCTGCCTTCTTCAACCATATATAAACTGCTTGAATTACCTCCTGATATAATAGAAAGTTTAATGCCATACTTTTGCGTAATCATATTAGCAATTTCTTCAAGCTTTGATAGGTTATCCTCTTGGGGTATTATTGCACCATAGCAAGTTAAATTAGTTCCAATTCCCTTTAGATTAACCCCCTTAAGCTGCAAAATTTTGCCCGCATATTCTACTGCATCGTCTGCCCAGACTCCTTCTCTAAGATCACCAAGATCAACCATGAGTATAATATCATGAATCTTTCCCTTTTTTACTGCTGCATTAGATAAAGCTTCTATTACTTTATACTCTGAGTTCAAGCTAATATCTGCATATTCTAAAACTTCATCTATTTGAGAAAGCATAGGGATTCTAAGCAGCATTTTAGGCAAATTAAAATTTCTCAGTTTTTTTAAATTTTCCACTCTGGAATCAGCAAGAATAGCTGCTCCGCCTTTTACAACTGCTTCAGCAACTTCGGTCATGCCACAAAAAACTTTTGTTACTGCTGATATGCTAATTCCATAAGGGGCACATTTTTCTACTAATAGCCTTGTATTATTTTCCAATTTAGTTAAGTTAATTTTTAAAGCAGGATAATTCATCTTTACCCTCCCTCTATTTATTATTCTAAATTAATACTATTCTTCATTAGGGCTAATGCATCTTCTGGATATTTCTTAGCCAATACCCCAAGAGAAGCAAATATATAATGATTGTCGATCAATACCTGAGCATCGTTGCCTGGAAATAGCTCAAGCCCCTTACCATGACATGAGGCAGATTTTAATATATTTAATCTATCAGGCAATCTGGTTAGAGCTCCACCAGTTCCTATTATATATTTGATATTGGTGAGATCTTTGCCTTCTGCTATAGTTTTCTTGCCCGTAGGTCCATATATATGACGTAGGGTTCCTGCATGTCTTTCTAAAGATGTCAATACTGCCTCTTTGGTAAGCATCTCTATAAGCCTTTTTTCTTCTTGGGTTTCCGGTATTGGTTTGGCTTTTTCAATCATTTCCTCAGCATTGGGAAATTCCTTTTTTAATTCTTCAAGACCAATCCTTTCAGCTATGTGCTTAATGTTTACAAATACTCCTAAGTCGCCTTCCACAGTTCTCTTTGCATAGGGCTCCGGACTTATAAGTATTTTGTTAACTTCTTCAGAACCTTCACTGACTGAGTGGACATCTGTAGTGGCTCCGCCTACATCAAAGATAACTAAATCTCCCAAGTCATCTTTGAGTAGCTTTGCCGCTTCCATCACAGCCCCTGGAGTCGGAATAATGGGGCCAGTAACCATTTCTCTGACAGTGCTCATACCTGGAGCATGTATTATATGCTCTTCAAATACTTCCTGAATTACTTTCCTTGTCGGTTCAATATTTAATATATCAACTTTAGGATAAACATTATCTACCAAATAAAGCTTAACCCCAGCATCCTTGCATATATCCTCGACTTCTTCCTGATTTTCTATATTACCTGCATATATTATTGGTACGTCCAAACCTAATGAAACAACTTGCTCCATGTTATGTAAGGCTGTCCCTCTTTCGCCATAATCGACACCGCCGGCAATCAAGATTATATTCGGATTAATATCCTTAATTTTTTTTAAGTCAGTTTTCCTCAGCTTGCCTGCAGTTACCATTTTGATGATGCCGCCAGCACCAAGCGCTGCTTCCTTAGCCGCTCTTACAGTCATGTCATAAACAAGCCCATGAACTGTCATTCTGAGTCCACCTGCAGCGCTGCTGGTTGCAAGCATTTCGCCATAGCATATCTCGTCTACATCTAGACTGTTTTGTAAATCATCTATAGCGCCTTTTAGACCTATGGTGACATCACCGACTAAAACAGAGGTAGGAGCTTGCCCCTGCCCTATAAATTGAGGGCAGGGGGTTCCTATGCCTTTAAAAGCGTTAATTACAGTTGTAGTGCTTCCAATTTCGGCAACTAAAACATCGATTTTCATGCTGCTATTTCATTTCCCTTCTCTTTTTCACAAGGAAGCTTGCCACATCTATACCATGGCTGCCCCTGCCAAAGCCTGCATCCATGCCTGCTTCAGCAGCAATTTCATTTGAAACCTGGGTACCACCGCATGCAAGTATTACTTTATCTCTGATGCCTTTTTCTATGCACAATTCGTGAATCTTGCGCATATTCTTTATATGAACATCGTCATGAGTTATTATAGTACTGGCCAAAATAGCATCTGCATTTGTCTCAATAGCTGCATCTACAAGCTTTTCAACAGGGCAGGAAGTTCCAAGATAAAGATACTTTATACCAAAACCTTCAATTCCGCCATGCTTTATATCCAGAGTTTCCTTTAACCCTACTGAATGCTCGTCTTCTCCAACGGTTGCAGCTACTACAAACATAGGATTCTTCTGTATTTCTTCTCTTATTTCCGCTTCGGATAATACAGGAATTTTTTCAGGGATAATCAGTTCATCGATGTTTATATCAAATTTTACTTTACCCTTTATCTCCACCAAAGTTCCTTCTGATGGATGCATAACATTCTTGTGAATTACAGTTACGTCTTCCAGCCCCATTTTTTCTCCGCATTTGATGGCTGCGAACTCAGCTGTTCTTTCATCCAATGGTAGGAATATGGTCACAGCAACAACGCCATCTGCTCTCCATTCAACTTCAGGCTTCACATATTTTGTATCATAATACTTGTCAAGCTCTTCAAGTCTTACATTCACATTATCAAATTCATCCAACTCATCAATGTAAACAATCTTTGAAGGATCTTCAAAGGTATCTCCCCCTATTGCATCTGAAGCCTTTTTTAAGCCTTCTGGGATTGCATTGTATCCATAATGTACGGAAACAGGAGCAAAGTAATCCTTATCTCTTTCGAATATCATTCCTACGCCTATTCCACCGTCTATTTGTCTAGGTATTCCATCACCATTTCTTTCTGGATAGTATCCGCTATCTATGAAGAAACCTTCTTCAACTGATTTAAAGTATCCGCCAACTTCTATCATTTCTTCCATGAAGAGTACGGCTCTTTCCTTTAATTCTCTTACATCGTCACCTAGTATTCCATCTCTGTCGATTTTTACCATTTCTCTAAGTCCATCCATGCCATCTAAGGCTTGTTTAGCTGTACCAATGGCTGCTATATTATTATAATGCCATGGCACATTTCTACCTTCATCAGGGGTTATGGTAGATTGAATATCTGCACTGGTAAGTCTTGAAATCATAAGATTCAATGTGTGAGTTACTGTAGCTTCTTTTCCATCAGACTCCATATATTTTGTGTTTTGTTGAGCTCTCATCTTATATTCGCTAAAGAAATCTCTTAGAGCAACAGCATATGGAAGATCAAGCCTCATGCAAGGTGCAGGTGGTGCAGTTGGAGGCACTGTTGATAATGCTATGTTTTCTGGTTTCATACCAATTTTTCTTGAGAAAGCAGAGTTGATTGCATGCTGAACCATCAGCTCAGGTCTTACTTTCCATGCTTTCATAGCTGTTGCATTAGCATTGTGAGCTCCATCAATCTGAAGCATATCAGCCCAAGTCATAACCTTTTTAGCTTCACAGGCATCTACAAAACTTCTTACCATGTTGACATTTCTATATAGCACATTATATTGAGGGTCTTGGTGAGCACCATTTACTCCTTCTTCTGCAAACATAACTGCTATATCAGGTCCTGCTACTCCTGATATGTATGAGTGGAAATTAATAGGTCTACCTACTTCATCTTCAATAAAGTCAAGAGCTTTTCGACTTGCTCTTACTTGTTTTCTAGTGACCATTATTCCGCCAATACCTTGGTTTGTACCCTCTAATAGTGAGTCAATATGTGATTGACCTGCAGTTCTGATAACCATGATATGATCAGCGCCATGCCATGCTGACATTCTCATTCTTCTAATATCATCTTCAAATCTTCCTGAAGCAATTTCTGTTGTTATTACGCAATCCGGTTGAGGATCTATATACCCAAAGCCTCTGCTGCCCGGTAGGGGAACATAGTTCTTTAGACCTTCTGAAGCCTCAATGTATTCAAAGTCGCCAATTTGTATCTTTTCATTTGTGCCTTCACGCCAATGCCAGCCTCTTCTTCTGGGTCTATAGTTTTCTAAGTCCTGTAATATTTCCTTTATATCAATTTTTTTATTTGGATCTAATTTCATCAGTTTTTACCTCCTTCAAACAGAGTATCAACTTCATCCCAATATTTGCCTTCAGCCAAACCCAAACCGGCTTCCCTTAATGAGACTCCAAGCTTTTTAGAAAGTCTCCAAACAACATTTCCTGTGCCTTTGCCCATTAGTCCTTTTTTCATCACTCCGTCTACTATGGGTTTTACCTCAATACTGGAAAATCCCATTCTGAGAAGAATACTTCTTTCTATTGAGGGAGTAGTATACTTATAACCCATATCAAGCATAGGCTCAACTATTTTATTTGCCAGTTCCCAAAACCTCTCTTTTAGTTGTTCATCTGTCAAATCCTTTAAATGCTCTCTCCTCTTTTCGTAATCATCTGCTCTTTTCACTTTCAACCCTCCATTTTTTTACATACTATTTAATATTTACTCCTATTTCTGATAATACAGAAAGTACATAGTTTTGGTTGCTCTTTGTATCCTTGATGAGGAAATCCAAATCATTTCTGTTAATTTCATTTTTGCCGTAATTTGTTATCGCATTTCTAATATAAGAAGTTCTTGCCTTATCTATATCAAATTCTCTTGCTTTGATCATAGATGGATGTTCAGGAAAAACAATATTCTTCCCTGGTATTTCTGTGTCCGGATCACCGAATAGTACATCAATGCCATTTTGCTTAGCAAAGCTTATCTGAGGCATAGGTGACTTTCCTGCTCCAGTATATTCTGTTTCTTGCACTACTATAGTCTGGTCTTGATCCATTTCCTGAGCTAGAGCAAATGCTGCAGTTAAAGAAGTGTTGCCTGCAGGTCCTCTTTCCAGTCCTTCCAATATGGACAATGCTTCAGTTATATAAAATACCTCGCCTTGCTTTACTATTAAATATCTATCCAGATATCTTAAAGGTCTTGCTGCATTTCTAGGAACATCTGCTCTATCCGGCCATGTTGCGAAGGGAATCCCAAAACCTGTATGACCTGTTGTAAAAGATTTTTTATTAAAATCCTTATCAGAAGCCATATGAAGTCCTGAAAGATCTACGCTCGCACCTACAACCTCAACATTTTCAGCTCCTGTTTTTATTATACCCCTGGCGGTACCTGTAACATTGCCTCCTCCAGCATGTGTTATTAATACCTTATCTGGGTCTTTTCCCAATCTCTCTCTGAACTGCATAACCAATTCATAGCCTAGGGTTTCTACTCCTGCTATACCAAAAGGGGTATATAAAGAAGCATTGAAATAGCCTGTTTCCTCAAGCAAAGATAAGAAAGTATAAAACAGTTCCGGTCCTACCGTTAATTGTACAACCTCTGCTCCATATGCTTCACAAGCTCTTAATTTTTCCAATATTTCAGGCTGACCTATCATTTTACTGTCATAGCATTCTTGTACTATTATGCATTTTAATCCTGCCATTGCAGCTTGTGAAGCAACTGCTGCACCATAATTGCCACTAGTGGCTGCTATAACGCCTTTATATCCCATTCTTTTTGCGTGATAAACTGCAGTAGCTGCTCTTCTGGCTTTAAAGCTTCCAGATGGATTTGCTGCTTCATCTTTTATAAATATTCTAGCTCCCTTTCCTTCTGGAGCACATTTTCTTGCTAAAGCTGTGAGGTTTTTTAATTCCAAAATTGGAGTATTGCCAACACCCGTATCTCCTTGTATTCTTTGGATTTCCTCTAAGCTATAGCCTGCTTCTCTCATCATTCTCTCATAGTCAAAAGCGATGTCGCCAGATTCAAAAACATTATAGTCAATGCCTATAGCCTTTTTCATTATTTCATTCTTTCTGCCCATTACTGCAGAATATGACATATCTCTATTCATTTTTTTCACCTCCAAAGAGGACTTCCTTAAGCTGCATATCTATTTTAGTTAGTTCAGGAACATAATCACCAAAATCATGGATATATCTCGGATTAACTCTAACAAGCTCACCTTTTATTTTTCTACCTGTAATCGTTTCAATCTCAATTTCATCGCCGGTTTTTCCTTCGTGGAGGGCAAAACCTTTTACCCATAACTCTAATGGAACTTTTTTTGTGTCATCAGGGAGATGAGCCGCTCTTTCTTCAGTTTTTAACACTATCTGATGAATCTGTACCCAATCACCAATCTTTGCAATCTCCATTGTTTACCATAACCTTCCTTTATAATATTTACACAGTGCAAATATATTGGCATTACTTATTATTCAATGTCAATAAAATCTCTCATGTCACCCATTATTGCTCTAGGAACAGGCAAGTCTATCATGGTCTTTAATCCAGGTCTTGCATTAATAATATGTG
>Ga0172382_10008835_pt1 | contig 13918 bp, 11 predicted proteins | sample Leawel138RmetaG_FD_122245 | JGI IMG/M metagenome (GOLD analysis project Ga0172382, IMG submission 122245) | Leachate microbial communities from a municipal landfill in Southern Ontario, Canada - Leachate well 138R metaG | ecosystem: Engineered > Solid waste > Landfill > Unclassified | place...
AATAGAAAAGATATTCGGCATACCTGGACTAGGAAAGTTTTTTGTCCAGTCCATTAACAACAGGGATTACACCCTCATAATGGGCACCACTATATTTTATGCCATTATATTAATCGTTTTACTTCTATTGGTGGATGTAGCCTATATATTCATAGATCCACGTATCAAGCTGACAAAGGAGGGTCGCTAATGGACAATAATCTAAGCTCAATAAAAGACTTAAGTCCCGATTTATTTCAACCAGCCCTTAAAGAAGATAGGGATTCCGATAGAATTCGAAGGCCCAGTATTAAATACTGGCCCGATGTATGGAGAAGATTAAAACAAAACAGGCTAGCAATGGTTGGCCTGTCCATCATAATTATAATGCTGTTTATGTCAATTTTTGGACCTCTATTTAACAAATTCAGCTATTATGAACAAAATTACGACTTAATAAATAACCACCCCGACACAGTCCATTGGTTTGGAACCGATGAACTTGGCAGAGACTTGTTTACTAGGGTTTGGTTCGGTGCCAGATATTCACTTATTATTGGGGTACTGGCCGCCACTATCGACTTTATCATTGGGGTAATATACGGCGGATTATCAGGTATGGCCACCAGACGAATAGATAATATAATGATGAGAATTGCGGAAGTAGTCTATAGTATCCCGTATTTGCTCATAGTCATACTCTTATCCGTAGCATTTTCATCTGAAGGTGCCGGTACATCTATGTTTGTACTTATACTAGCCATGACCCTTACAGACTGGGTTCCAATGGCAATACTGGTTAGGGGACAAGTACTGCAGCTTAAAGAATCAGAATACTCCTTGGCAGCGGAGTCCTTAGGAGCATCTAAGGGATGGATACTTAGGAAGCACATTATACCAAATACCATGGGGCCAATTTTAGTTAATATTACATTGACTATACCTAGGGCAATATTCGCCGAGGCAACCCTTGGATTTTTAGGACTTGGATTTCAAGCACCTAGGTCCAGCCTAGGTTCCTTGGCAAACGACGGTTTAGCAGGGATTGCAGTGGGCAATGCTTATCAAATAATCATACCCGCCCTATTTATTTCACTGATAATGTTTGCCTTCAACGTCCTAGGGGATGGTTTGAGGGATGCCTTAGATCCAAGGCTGCGTAAATAGAAAGGGGTGGATGAAAATGGAAAAACTATTGGAAGTTAAAAACTTATCTGTGTCTTTTAAGACATTTTTTGGCGAAGTAGAAGCAGTGAGGAACATAAACTTTCACGTGGGAAAATCGGAGACCGTAGCCATTGTTGGAGAATCAGGCTGTGGAAAATCTGTAACAGCTAACTCAATTATGCAGCTGCTTCCCATGCCTCCCGCCTTCTTCAAAAGTGGAGAAATAATCTTTAATGGAGAAAATCTACTGAAAAAAACAAACAAAGAAATGCAGTCCATCAGGGGCAATGAAATATCTATGGTATTCCAGGACCCTATGACCTCCCTCAACCCCACAATGAAAATTGGAAAACAAATAGTTGAGGGACTTGTAAAACACAGAAAATTATCGTCATCAGAGGCCAAGGAAAAGGCAATTGAAATGCTTAATTTAGTAGCAGTACCTCAGCCTGAAAAAAGGGTAAACCAATACCCCCACGAATTTTCCGGCGGCATGAGACAAAGGGTCATGATAGCCCTTGCCATGGTATCTAACCCTAGGCTATTGATTGCAGACGAGCCCACCACAGCTCTAGATGTTACAGTACAAGCCCAGATATTGGAGCTTATGAAGGAAATTCAAAAGAAACTAGATATGTCCATTATACTGATTACCCACGACCTTGGAGTAGTGGCAGAAATGAGCGACAGGGTAATTGTAATGTATGCGGGACAAATATTGGAAGAAGGCACCTCAGACGAAATATTCGCTGACCCTAAGCATCCTTATACGAAAAAATTGTTGTCTTCTGTTCCTAGACTTGATATGTCTAGAAATGAACCCTTATTTTCCATAGAGGGCACTCCGCCAGATTTATATATTCCTCCAAAGGGATGTTCATTTTACGATAGATGTGACAATGCCATGAAAATATGCAAAGATAATATGCCAGATTTCGACAGGCACAATAACACCCATAGAAGCCGATGTTGGTTAAATCATTCCATGGCTCAATCTACTGAAGGGAGTGAAGTTTAGTAGTGGAACCTTTAATATCCGCAAGAAACATAAAGAAGCACTTTGATGTTGGAGAAGGAATATTGAAAGCAGTAGACGGGCTTAGTTTTGATATATACCCTGGGGAAACCTTTGGCCTAGTAGGCGAGTCAGGCTGTGGTAAATCAACTGCAGGCAGAACCATTATTAGATTATATGACCCGACAGACGGGGAACTTTTCTTCAACGGAAAGAATGTATACGATTTATCCCGCAGGGAAATGCAGGAAGTAAGGAAGGATTTCCAGATGATATTTCAAGACCCCTATGCCTCTTTAAACCCTAGGATGACTGTAGAGGAAATAGTATCTGAGCCCCTGGATATTCACCATGCATACAAAAATCACAAGGAAAGAAGAAACAAGGTCATAGAACTTTTGGAATTAGTAGGATTGAATGAGGAACACGCCATGAGATTTCCCCATGAATTCTCCGGGGGGCAGAGGCAGAGAATTGGAATTGCAAGGGCCCTCGCCCTAAATCCAAAGTTTATTGTAGCTGATGAGCCTATTTCGGCCCTAGACGTATCCATACAGGCTCAGGTAGTCAACCTGCTAAAGGACCTACAGGAGCAGTTTGGCCTCACCTATATGTTTATAGCCCACGACCTGTCCATGGTAAGGTATATATCAGATAGAGTAGGTGTCATGTACCTAGGTCATATGATGGAGCTAGCTCCCTCAGAGGAACTATATGAGAACCCCCTACATCCATATACCAGGGCCCTCCTATCAGCCATACCCATACCAAATCCTGAAATTCAAAGGAGCAGGAAGAGGATAATGCTGGAAGGAGATGTACCCAGCCCAATTAATCCAAAGCCTGGATGCAGGTTTGTAGACAGGTGTGCACAGGCAACAGAAATATGCAGAAAAGAAACCCCAGCCTTTGAAGAAAAAAGGCCCAATCACTTTGCAGCATGTCACAATGTGAAATAAGCTAAGCCAGTGGAAATCCACTGGCTTATTTTTTCAATATTAACTTCAGTTCCTCCACCTTAAATGCTAGGGTCAATCCAAAATACACTAGGGAGCCTAGGGCTATGGAGACTAAGAGAAGGATTATCTGGATAAACTTGGCTTCCGGCAGAATAGTCCCCAGCCTATAATATATTAAAAAGACAAAAATACCCATAATCAGGGCAGCAGCCAGAGTCTTTAAAAAACATATGAGGTATTTGACAAGGCCAATTTGACCAATCCTCTTTCTCAGGCTGGCAAATAAAATCAAGGTCGTCACTGTGGCAGATATACTGGTTGCCAAGGCCAGTCCCCTATGCCCCATGGGCTTAATCAGTATTAAATTCAATATAAGATTCACCACTACTGCAATTATACCGTTTACCATAGGTGTCCTCGTATCTTGAAAAGAATAGTAGACCCTATTGAGCATCAGACGTAGAGAAGAGCCCACAAGTCCTATGGAATAAAATATCAGGGCCTGACTAGTCATATAGGTGGCCCTGCTGTCAAAGGCATTTCTTTCAAAGAAAAGGTGGACCATGGGCTGGCCCAATAAAATCAAGCCAATGGTCGCTGGTACCGTAATTATCAAGATTATATTGATCCCCTGCCCCAATATGTTTCTTAGGCTGTCCATATCGTCCCTGGCAAAGGCCTTGGACAACATGGGAAATACTACAGTTGTAATAGCCATAATAAAGACAGCTATGACCATCTCATTTATCTTGGAGGCGTAGTTCAAGGCAGATATACTTCCGGATTCCAATCCAGAAGCCAAGGTCTTGTCTATAATGACATTTATTTGCTGGACCGCTGACCCAAGGAGTACTGGAAATACCAGCCCTGCCGCCTTCTTCAGATACCTGTCCTGCAAGTTAAAAGCAAAGCTGTATCTGTAGCCCAAGTGCCTTACGGCAGGCAGCAGGATTAAAAACTGACCTAGGGCGGCAATTACAGATACTGCCATCAGGGTCACTATCTTGTAGTCCCTGCCAAAAAAGAGCAGATAGGCCAAAAATATAAGGTTATAGGGAAGGCCAGATATGGCAGAAGGGCCAAATACCTGACTGCTATGGAGAAACCCCGAAAATACATAGGTCAGACCTAGAAATACAGCTATGGGCAAACCAACCCTATTTAGCCTTACAGCTAAATCAAACTGTTCCCCTTGAAACCCACTGGCTAGAACCCTTATCACCCAAGGGGAAAAGACATAGCCCAAAAGGACTATAAGCAGGCTGGCAAGTATTAGAATGTTTACCAGGTTATTCAGGTATCTAATCTTCCCCTTTCTTCCGTACCTTTGTCCGATTTCAGAAAATATAGGTATCAGCGTAGTATTTAGTGCAGCACCTAAGGTACCCATCAATATGACAGTTGCAGTCATGGCCACAAAATAGGTATCCGTCTCCATGCCAGAACCAAATCTATTGGCTATTAGGACCTCCCTAAAAAATCCAAAGCCCTTGGATATGAGGGTCATTATGGAAATCATCGCAGCAGAGTATGCCAATTTGTCTTTCTTCCTCATCTGTTTCACCTTTTGTTTGCCAAAAATTTCCCTTCAAAATCTTCAGGATTCAGAGGCCTAGAAATATAGTAGCCCTGTGCAAAGTCGCAGGCCATATCCCTTAATATATCCAGCTGTTCCCTAGTCTCTACTCCCTCAGCTACAACCTTCAGACCTAGATTATGGGCTAGGTCTACAATGGTCCTTACCATTATTTCGTCCTCGCTATCCCTTTTCATATTTCTAATAAATTCCATATCAATCTTTATATATTGTATGGGCAAGTTCTTCAACTGTGCCAAAGATGAATAGCCCGTACCAAAATCATCTAAAGCCATTGTAACACCCAAGCTCTCTAGATTAAACAATGATTCTATACAGCTAGCTGAATTGTTCATAAAGGCAGTCTCTGTAATCTCCACATTGAATACAGAAGGATCAACATTGTATTCATTCAATAGTCCATTGATTTCCCTGTCTATTCCGCATTTGATTAGGGACTTGGTAGATATGTTGACCCCTAGCTTGAAATCATTATATCCCTGATCTATCCAATATCTTTTCTGCCTTACGGCCATCTTTAGGATATGGGAGGTAACTTCAAATATCTGCCCCGTTTCCTCTATTAGGGGAATAAACTCCATGGGGGGAATATATCCCCTGTCAGGGTGATTCCACCTGACTAGGGACTCCACACTGTAGAGCTTACCTGTTTTTATATCTATAATAGGTTGATATTGCAGTCCAAGCTGTCCATTTTCTATGGCCCTGTAAATCTGATTTACTATAAATGTGTTGTATTCAACCCTCTCTCCCAACTCAGTCTGGTAGAAGAAAAAGCCATTTTTACCCCTACGTTTCATTTCATTCATAGCCATATTGCTAAGCCTCATAAGGGTATCGTAGCCCTCTCCATCGCTGGGAAGGACAGATATACCTATGCTGGCTGACATGCTAAACTCATAGTTTTCCATGCCCCAGGGCTGTCTGATTATATCCAGTATCTTGTTGGTCTTGTCAACTATATCCCTATATCCCTCCAGCCCATCTAATATGACACAATACTCATCCTCTCCTAACTTGGACAGGCAGCCTATGTCCTCATTGGCTAGAAGCTTTTCACTCAGGTGAACCAGTAGCTTGTCCCCTGCAGTATGACCCAGAGTATCGTTGATTTGCTTGAAATTATCTATATCGATATTTAGGAAGGCAAGTTTTTGGTTTTTTGCCTTGGCCTTGACTATGAGCTTTTCAGCCTCCTTTTTCAACATGAATCTGTTGGGAAGACCTGTCAAGCTGTCGTAGTATGCAAGGTTATTTAGCCTTCTAACTAGGTTTTTCTGCTCGGTAATATCTGTACCCATAGATAGGACCCTAACGACCTTCCCATCTTCATCGAATATAGGAGAATCTGTCCATATCAGCTCAATATCTGTGCCATACTTGGACTTCCATACATCTCCTATGCTATTTCTCAAGGACTTGCCGCTCTTGAGATAGTTCATTAGGCCAGTAATCTTGGGCTTTTCCTCCTCATATAAAAACAAATCTACCCAAGATTTGCCTATTAGCTCCCCCTCCTTGTATCCTGTGGCCCTTTCGCCATATGGATTCATAGAGAGAATTTTATAATTTAAATCCCAGGTAAATATAATAAGCGAAGAATTGCTAATTATATTGTCTACTAGGGAATTTCCCTTTACGCAACTTTTTTCCAATATCATAAATCCACTTCCCACCTTAATTACTTTATCTTTACTATTCTACCAAATTTGTCCTTCAATGTCACCTCTATTGTAACAGCTAAAAATAAAAAGCAATCTATTCCATCAGATTGCTTTTTATTTCTTCCACAGTGAATATAAAGGGTGGTCCCTGTGTCAGCTCTTCTTTTTCTATCTCAATAGTCATGGTCTTGTAGGTAATTACCTGGGCCTGATCGGTGTCTGCCCTAGGTAAATCGATGTTTAGGTAAATCCTGCACTGGCCCTTGTCCCTAAGTATTTTCTCTACATTCATAGAGTAGCCGGGAGTGGGAAATTGTCTAGTAATCGTCACCAATACCCTGTCTTCCTCCTCCTTGACTATTATGTCCTCTTGACTGCTATAGCTTTGAACCATTCCCTTAAGAACAAAGTCCACATCTTTCAGCTCCTCCCATACAGCTTTCAACCTTTGCAGAATTATCACGGCCTCAGCCTGGGTCAATTCCCTGTCGGGGTCAAATTTCTTTTCAGAAACTCCATATATGATGCCTAAATTATATAGTACCTTTAATAATTCTATGCTTTCCTTATCCATAGTATTAATATCTAGGAAGGGAATATCTTTTTTATCGTATTTAAGTGTGTCATCCTCCAGTATTTTCCCGCCAATGAATACAACTGCTTCCTTCCTGCTTAAATTCTTGGAAAGTCCAAAGTTTTCAATGGAAATATCCATATTGTAATCCTTGGACAGAGAGGCCAGGGATAGGGAAAAATCCCCACTCTTGATTATGGACTCGGGATTGAATTTCCCAAAGCCATCCCTTGCAAGATAAGGGAAATAATAGGCCAGGAAGTCTAGCTCTATGTAGTCCTTAGACCAGTGATTAGACAGTTTTTCACCTGCCGATGCAAAAGCCATCGTGCTAAAAATTATCAATAAAGCCAAGGCTAAGAATGTAATCCTCTTCACAAAATCAACCCCCATTAATTTATTTTAAAGGTGTCTATTGGTCCTCATGCATATATTATATACCAGTTGTCTGAAAATTAGGTTACATTCTGATTACAAAAAAACAGTAGGCTCTATCCCTACTGTTTTAATATCTTTATTTAGCTTCTCCCAAATAAGCTTCTTTAACCTTTTCGTCATTTAATAGCTCATCACCGGGACCCTCAAGGACTAGGGAACCAGTTTCCAAAACATAACCATAGTCTGCTATCTCCAAGGCCTTTTTTGCATTTTGTTCAACTAGGAGAATGGTATTGCCCTGGCTGTGAATTTCCTTGATAATGTCAAATATATCCTTGACTAGCAGGGGTGCCAGGCCTAGGGAAGGTTCATCCAGCATCAAGACCTTTGGTCTCACCATGAGAGCCCTACCTACAGCAAGCATCTGTTGTTCCCCACCAGACAGGGTGCCGGCTTTTTGCCATAGCCTTTCCTTGAGTCTGGGAAATAGATTGTATACCATTTCCATATCCTTATTTATTTCTGCCTTGTTTTGCTTTGTATATGCTCCCAAAATCAAATTTTCCTCAACAGTGAGGTTGGCAAATACCCTCCTGCCTTCCGGGGATAGGGCTATGCCCTTCTTGACAATATCCATGGTCTTGAGGTTGGTCAAGTCCTCTCCATCATACTCTACCTTGCCTTCCTCTTTCTTGACTAGGTTCATAATGGCCCTTAGGGTAGAAGACTTACCTGCTCCATTGGCCCCAATAAGTGTAACTATCTTATTCTCCTCTATGTTTATATCAATACCTCTCAGGGCCTTGATACCCCCATAGCTCACATGCAAATTAGATACAGTCAGCATTACTCCACCCCCAAATACGCTTCAATAACTCTTTGATCTGATTGTATTTCCTGTGGATTTCCCTGGGCAATCATAATTCCGTGGTCTAATACAAATATCTTTTCACAGATCCCCATTACCACTTCCATATGATGCTCTATTAAAAATATGGTAAGGCCAAATTCTTCCTTGATGTTGCCAATGAAGCCCATTAGGTCCTGGGTCTCCTGTGGATTCATACCAGCAGCCGGTTCGTCTAGGAGTAGGAGTTTGGGGTCTGTAGCCAGTGCTCTGGCAATCTCTAGCCGCCTTTGTTTACCATAGGGCAGGGAAAAAGCCCTTTCTTCCCTTTCCTCGTAAAGACCAACCTTTTCTAGCAAATACTTTGCCTTGTCATACATTTCCTTCTCTTCCTTATTGTAACCGGGAAGCCTGAATATAGATGAAAGTAAATTTGATTCCAACCTCAGGTGACTGCCTATAAACACATTGTCTAGGACAGATAATTCCTTGAAGAGCCTGATGTTTTGGAAGGTACGGCAAACCCCAAGTTTGGCAATCTTATCCGGCCTAAGACCTGAAATAACCTGCCCGCTTTCGCCGGGGTTAAACTCTACATTTCCCTCTGTGGGCTTGTAAACCCCAGTAACCACGTTGAATACAGTGGTTTTCCCTGCACCATTGGGCCCTATTAGGCCGACAATCTGCCCATCTTCTATATTGGCGGAGAACTTGTTTACAGCTACAACGCCGCCAAATTTCATGGTCATATCCTTAATTTTTAGCATACTTACCCCTCACTTTCCCTAGGGTATTTTTAATAAATCCATCTCTCTTAAATACAACTATAATCATCAGGGCCAATGAAAATACTACCATCCTAAGTCCAGGCATTCCCTTGGTTGTCATAAAGCCTAACTTCAAAGGTCCATCTAGGAACCTTAGGGCCTCCATGGCTACGGTAATGATTATAGCAGAAATTACAGTTCCATTTATATTGCCCATTCCACCTAAAACTACAATTAAGAGGATATTAAATGTAAGGGCGAATTTGAATAGGGCAGGGTCAATAGTGCCAAGGTGTACAGCCAAGAGGCCTCCACCGACTCCAGCCAAAAATGATCCTATGGTAAAACTCATTACCTTGTGCTTGAAGAGATTGATACCCATGGATCTAGCAGCTATCTCATCCTCCCTAATAGCCTTGAAGGCCTTTCCATAGCTTCCCGACATCAATACCTTCATAAAGACAACAGTCAGTATGGCAATCCCCCAAGACCAGAGCAAATTTGTCTTGATGGGTATCTTGAACAAGCCCGATATTGATTCTGTCGTCATCTGCGGTATCCCCTTCAAACCTAGGGAACCATTGGTAACGCTTTGCAGATTTATAATTACAATCCTAATAATCTCAGAAAAACCCAAAGTGGCAATAGCCAAATAGTCATCTGTCAGCTTGAGGACAGGTGCACCGATTAAAAAACCAAATATGGCTGCCATAATTCCCCCAGCCAAGAGGGCAAAAATAAAGGGCATATTCAAGTTAAGTAAAAATGGCACCATGGGCTTCATATAGAAGTTCATGGTCTTAGTCTCCAAGGGCATGGTAAGCAGGGCCACAGTATAAGCCCCTACAGCCATAAATCCAGCATGTCCCAAAGAAAACAAGCCCGTGAAGCCATTTATTAAATTCATCCCAAGGGCCAAAACAACGTAGATGGCTGATAAATTTAATATCTTAATCTTGTAATTGTCCATATAGATGTTCATAAAAATCAAGGCCACAAGTGCCAAGACAATAATAGCAATTTGCAAATACAAACCTTTCTTCTTCATAGGCTACACCTTCTCTGCTATTTTTTCTCCCATTAAACCTGTAGGTTTTACTAGGAGTATAATAATAAGTAGTATAAATGCAAAGGCATCTCTATAACCAGTTAGACTAGGTAAAAAAGCTATGAGAAGTATCTCTCCAAGGCCCAAGATAAAACCTCCTAGGACAGCACCAGTTATATTTCCTATACCGCCAATGACGGCAGCTATAAAGCATTTAAGACCTGGCATTACTCCCATATGAGGTATAATCTGAGGATATTTAACACCCCACATTATTCCACCCATGGCTGCCAGCAAGGAGCCTATGAAAAAGGTAATGGAAATAATACCATTGATATTGATGCCCATGAGACTAGCAGCCTCGTAGTCCTTGGATAATGCCCTCATTGCCATGCCAGTTTTTGTCTTTAAGATAAAGAAGTTTAAACCAAATAAAAGGATTATGGTTACAATTGGTATGATGAAATTCACCCTGGCTACGGAAACCCCGCCAATATTCAATATCTTGCCAAGAATAGCAGGAGTTGGGAAAGCCTTGGGCCTTCCTCCGAATACCAAGATACCCAGATTTTGCAATAAAAAAGATGCCCCTATGGCCGATATGAGTATTGTAATCCTAGGAGACTCTCTCAAGGGCTTGTAGGCCAGCTTCTCCAACAAAAGTCCCAATAATCCAGTTAAAATTGGTGCCAATAGGAAGACTATATACCAGGGTATGGGTGTAAAGCCTATACCATAGAAGGTAATATATACCCCTAGCATGAAAATATCCCCATGGGCAAAGTTAATCAATCTTAAAATTCCATAAACCATGGTATAACCAATGGCAATCAGAGCATATAAACTCCCTAGTGATATACCATTTGTCATATGCTGCAGGAATTCCTGTATGCTCATATTCATATTTATTCCCCCATTTACTAATGATCTTTGAAAATCCTCAAGCTGAAAATAATTATGTTATTAGTATACTACTTAAGCATATTAAAGTCAATTTAGAATAGGGTCCAAGATAGTCTAATTGATAGGTCCCATTTTTTGACATTCTAACAAATATTATGTAACTTTTGTTATGAATTGTGGCAAATATAGTGTATAATGTAATTAATTATACTCATAAACTGGGAGTGATTAAAATGGACAGCAAAAAAGACCCTATAAATACAAGAAAGACAAAAAGTATCGCAACAGCCTTGCTCTTGACAGTGGCATTGATTATCATATCCCTGTCAGTGGTTACTGGATTTGCAACCTATCTAATAGCTAAGAATTCTCTGATAAGTACATCTGAGGAAACCATCTACAACAAGGCAGTAGATTCCGCCGGCTTTGTAGACCTGAAGATTAGGCAATACGTCTCCAGTATCGAAGGTTTGAGCAACTTTGACATGCTGGGTGATCCAGAAATTCATTGGGTAGAAAAATCTAGAATATTCAAGAAAGAAATGTCAAGGCTAGGACTTACAGCTATTGGAGTGGCAGACTCCCAGGGCAATCTAACCTTAGAAAACGGACAGACACTAAACGTAGGCTCCTATGAATATTTCAAGGCGGCCAACGGGGGAGAATCGTTTTTTTCAGAACCATTTTTTAACGATTTCTCAAATACCATGGATATTGCAATATCTACGCCCCTCAGGCACAACAATCAAATAGTAGGTGCAATTGTAGTGTTCAAGGATGCAGATGAATTTTATAGCCTAGCAGAGGATATTAAGGTAGGAAAAGAAGGATATGCCTACATACTCAACAATGATGCAGATATAGTCTCCCACCCTACAATAGCATTGGATGCAACAATTGATGCCGAGACTGGTGCAACTGTAAGTGCCGACTCCAGTGCGACAGTAGATGCCACATCGGGTGCAACGTCGTCAAACCTCATTAACTTTGGTAGCCTAATAGAACGTGTCGAACCCAAATCTAGGAATGAAGTAGAGTCTATAGCACATGACATCATATCAAAATCTGCAGGAATAGGTAAATATAAGGAAAATGGCCAGGTACATCACATAGCCTATGCCCCCATTGAATCAAAGGGTTGGACCATTGTCGTACACGTTGCAGAAAAAGAGATTTTAAGTGAGTTAACCCCCCTGAGAAACTCTATTTTCCTCATAGCAGGTATAACACTGATAATAGGATTGATAATCTCCTATATTGTAAACAAGAGAATTACAAATAGGATTGTCGATATAAGCGACAAGACAAAATACCTCTCAAATCTCGACCTTAGCTTCACCCTGGAAGAGAAATTACTGGATAGAAATGATGAACTAGGCATTATGGCTAATTCAATCCAAAATGTAATCAACAGCATAAAGGGCTTTGCCCACGACACCCAGATGAATTCCCAGTCTGTAGCGGCCTCCTCTGAAGAGTTGGCAGCCATTACTCAGGAATCCTCATCAGCATCTACAACCATAGCTGAGGCAGCCAGCCAAATGGCGGAAACAGCCAGTGACCAGTTGCAGGATATACTAAATGTAGCTAAAGAAATGAAAAATGTAGGCGAACAATTTTCCATGGCCCTAGAGGAAATCAAGGGAGTGGAAAACCTAAATAATAAGGCACTGACATCTGTAAATGATGGCACAAATGTGGTAAATCAGGTAATAGGCCAAATGGACAACATAAAAACCAGCACCTTTAAGGTAAGAGATTCTCTAGAAAACATAGAAAACTCATCTGTTAAGATGGATGAAATATTGATAGTCATACAAAACATTGCAGAGCAAACCAATCTACTGGCTCTAAATGCAGCCATTGAGGCAGCTAGAGCAGGAGAGGCAGGTCGAGGATTTTCAGTAGTAGCAGATGAAATAAGAAAACTGGCAGACCAGACCAAGTCCTCTACCAATGAAATTAACGAGATAATAAAAGACAATCACCATATGATTTTAACGGCCAATCAAAATATGGAATATAGCGACAAGGAAGTAAACAGAGGAATTGAAAAGGCCAATGACACAAAGAATACCTTTGATGCCATAGCAGAAATCATCGAGGATATGAACCAGGGTATGAAAAAGAGTGGACAATCTATCCTAAGGGTAGGGGACAGCATTGAAACAGTCCAGCAATCCATTGGCCACGCAGAGTCCCTATCCCATCAGGTGGCAGACCAGATACACAATGTATCTGCCTCCACAGAAGAGCAAATGGCCTCCATGGAGCAGATTACAGTATCTGCAGATTCTCTGGCAAGTCTAGCCGACGATTTGCAGGAAATATTCAAGCACATAAAATTTTAGTAATGAAAAGGCAAGGTTCATTGAACCTTGCCTTTCTTATCCTATGGGATTAAGATTACTTGCTCTGGGAATATTAGATGAGGATTCTTGAGATTGTTATACTCGGCTAACTTTTCCCATGTAGTGCCAAATTTCTCGGCAATCTTCCACAGTACATCGTTTAGCTGTACAAGATATTCTTCCTCAGCTACTTCTTCCACTTCCTCCACCGGTAGATTAACTATCCTGTTTTCCAACTCAGCAGTTACTTCGCCCACTTTCTCGAAATGCTCTATCAATACATCTGATAAAAGCCCACCTTCAGCTACAAAAGCCTTGTTTTCAAACATGGTATAGCCGTCACCGCCGCTGGCCATAAAGTCGTTGGTAGCCAAGACATAGCTTGCATTTACATCTAGTGCTTTTCCTCCAACCAGTACTTCAAGCACCTTGGAGCCCTTTTCCTTATTAGGATCAAATTTCATAGTCATACCAGAAATTTGTGGGAACCATCCAGCTTCCTCCGGATATAGTTCTACGCCATGCTCTAAGGCATCCATTAGCTCCTGCCCACTTATTTCTATAGAGGCAATAGTATTGGTAAATGGGAAGGACTTAATTATATCATCAACCTTGACCTCTCCCTCTGGAATAGAAGCCCTGATGCCTCCTCCATTGGCAAAGGCTATA
>Ga0172382_10008836_pt1 | contig 13916 bp, 13 predicted proteins | sample Leawel138RmetaG_FD_122245 | JGI IMG/M metagenome (GOLD analysis project Ga0172382, IMG submission 122245) | Leachate microbial communities from a municipal landfill in Southern Ontario, Canada - Leachate well 138R metaG | ecosystem: Engineered > Solid waste > Landfill > Unclassified | place...
ATAACTAAGTGTGCAAAATTTTGATTAATGCATTAATTATAATGAGGTTTATAGCAATTATAGACACATTATCTGTAACTTCGCACATTTTCGACCTGCAAATTGCCCTATTTGCTTACAATAACCATGCATTAATCAAAATTTTGCACATTTCTCAATATATTTGTAATCTCGTGACTGTTTAGTGTTCATAATGTATCAGATATCGTTACAGTTTACTCATATAAAATTAAGGGCGCCAGTCCGTGTCATTCCGAACATGTAATATTGCAATTTTTTCACAATTACCACATTGTAAAATTATATTGATTATTATTGAAATCTAATGTAAAATAGAGTAAATAAGCTCAACCATAGGAGGATTAAAATTAATGAAGACGTATAACGCAGACAAAATTAGAAACGTAGCCTTACTTGGCCACAGCAGCTGTGGCAAAACTACAATTACAGAAGCTCTTTTGTTAAATACAAAAGTAACAAACAGAATGGGTAAAGTAGAAGACGGAAATACTGTATCCGATTTTGATAAAGAAGAAAAAGAACGTCAAGTTTCAATTGGAACATCAATTATACCGATTGAATACCAAGATACTAAAACTAATTTCTTAGATACTCCCGGATATTTTGACTTCGTTGGTGAAGTTTATGGAGCGCTTAAAGTTGCAGACAGTGCAGTATTAGTTATTGATGCCAGTTCAGGAATAGAAGTAGGTACAGAGAAGTCTTGGAAATATTTAGAACAAAGAAATATGCCTCGAATTATTTTCGTTAATAAATTAGATAAAGAAAATATTAAATTTGACGAGTTGCTTGATAATTTACGAGATAAATTTGGAAAGAAAGTAATTCCGTTTGCTCTTCCCATAGGCAAGGGAGAAAATACCGACGGATATATGGATATATTGAATGGACAAAGCTATATAGGTTCAAACCCGGTTGAAACATTCCCGGACACAGCAGCAAAGGCAGAAGAATTGAAAGCAATTCTAATGGAATCTGTTGCTGAAACAGATGAAGCATTACTGGAAAAGTATTTTGAAGGTGAAGAATTTACTGACGAAGAAATTCACACCGGATTGAAAAATGCTGTATTGGCAGGTGAATTGGTTCCTGTTATCGTTGGTGCTGCAACAAAAGGATTGGGCGCTGACATGTTGATGAACACAGTTATAGAATATTTGCCAAACGCTTTAGATGCAAACTCACTAAAAGGCGACCCTTCAGAACCTTTATCAGCATTTGTATTCAAAACTATTGTTGACCCCTTTGTAGGTAAAATTTCATTATATAAAGTAATGTCAGGAACAATGAAAAAAGACGCAGATGTTTACAATGCAGACAGTGCTGAAACAGAAAGAATAGGTAGTGTATTTTCCTTAAGAGGAAAAGATCAAATAGATGTTTCCGGAGTGGAAGCAGGCGATATAGGTGCTACCTCTAAGTTACAGCATTTTAAAACAGGTGATACTATTTCCTTAAAATCCGCTCCTGTAACTTATGATAGAATTGATTTCCCAAAACCATGCTATTTTATGGCAATTACGGGAAAAACAAAAGACAGTGACGAAAAGATAGGTACAGGTCTTCATAGACTTAACGAAGAAGATCCTACATTTTCAATAGATAGAAATGTTGAAACTAAAGAGCTTGTTGTAGGCGGACAGGGAAGTATACAATTAGATGTTATTGCAAGCAAGCTTAAGAACAACTACAAGGTAGATGTTGACCTTAATGCTCCAAAGGTTGCATACAGAGAGACAATTAAAGGCAAATCAGATGTTCAAGGAAAACATAAAAAACAATCAGGTGGTGCAGGTCAATATGGAGACGTTCATATTAGATTTGAACCATCACAGGAAGAATTTGAATTTGCAGAAGAAATTTTTGGAGGCTCAGTACCAAGAAACTATATTCCTGCAGTAGAAAAGGGACTTAGAGAATGCCTTGATAAAGGTGTATTAGCCGGATGCAAAGTTGTTAATGTTAAAGCAACGCTCTATGACGGTTCATATCATGATGTTGACTCAAACGAAATGGCATTTAAGATTGCAGCATCATTAGCTTTCAAAAAAGGTATGATGGAAGCAAAACCTATTCTGCTTGAACCCATTGCAAAGGTTGAAGTCAACATTCCCGATGAATACTTGGGAGATATAATGGGTGACATGAACAAAAGAAGAGGAAGAATCCTTGGTATGGAACAGCAATTAGATGGAAGTCAAATTGTTAAGGCAGAAGCCCCAATGGCTGAAATGTACACATATGCAATCGAGCTTAAGTCAATGACTCAAGCAAGAGGCACCTTCGAAGTTGAATTCTTAAGATACGACGAAATGCCATCAAACTTAGCCGAAAAGGTAATTGCTGATTACAAGGCAGAGAATGAGAATTAAACAACAAAGAATAGATTGAGGTTCTATTGAAATTATGACAGGACGAATTTATTGTTTAACACAATAAATTCGTCCTGATTTATCAAATGTCCTTCTAACAGGTAATTTATTAAACTTTATTGTTGCCACTTAGTAATTTGTTTTTAATTATTTCAATTTGCTCATCTGTGAAAGATGTTTCTGCATCAATTTGAATGATTTTATCAGTAAAAACTAATATATATTCACCACTAAACAGTTTCTCATTTGCCTCTTCGTAATAAAAAGCATAGGCTTTTTCGGTGGAAAAAATAGCGTTGTCAAGGGTTTCAAGTTTTCTGTCTGACCAGTCCTCAAGCTTTGTTAAATCGGATACAACAATATTCTTAACAAATTCAAATTTTGGTTTATATATACTATATTCAAGTTTCGGTGGAGCATTCTTCATTGGGGGACGGGTCTGAGAATAATGGCTTCTATGAAGCATAGGGGTGTCTTCTACATCTGCTTCATAAGAATAGTATTCAAAATCAATATGCCCATATAAATCCTCACAAGTAAGTGGGATTTTGTCGCTATAAAGGCGATACTCTCTTGTCATTCCCTCATACACCTCCCAATCAACAGTGGTGTATGGTTTATTCGACCTTTCTGAGAAACTAAACCGAGGGATAGAATAAAATATAAATCCAAGATACAAAACGCCGGTTATAATAAGAAGTGAAATCGAGATTATTTTATTTGCGTTTGCAGAAATTTTGCGTCTTTTCAGTAATGTAATTGAACCCCAAAATATTAGAGCAAACAGCGGTAACTGCACCACAGAAAGGGCAATTATGCCAAAAGCGGTGTTAGTTAACAGATGTATAAACATATACCCAACAAGTGAAAACAGGAATATAAGATAACCTATATCAAAATATCTTCGGGTTTTATTAAAATTTTCAATGATAGAGCCGCCCATATCAACAGATTTTTTGGATTTATTGTACCACATATAGTAATTAATTAGGGTATAGGATGAATAGAGAATAATGCAAAAAAACATTAGAAAGGTAGCTAAATCTATATTACTTGACAGAAAATCCGTGGGATTCCGCTTCAAGCTGTTAAGTCGTAAAAAAAGATTTAATGCAAAAACTACAAGCATTAAAAGCTGCGATACCACAAAGCTTTTCTTCATACATTTGTGAATATTTTCAAGCTTTTCTTTCTCGTCCGTTTCAAATTCCGGAGGGTTCTCAAGGGAAGAACAAAATATTTGCATTTGATTATACTCGCAAACAAAATCCCATCCTGCCGCCTTTGCGTAGTCAAAATAGGTCTGCTGATTGTCGGTTGGGTGAGGATTAAAAACCGAGCCCTCGGCAAAATATGTGACGGTGTATTTAAGGTTTTGAGGTTCAGTTTTCTTAAATGTCCAAAGATAAGGTCCCATTTTTTCTAAAACAAGCCTTTTTTTGGCATAGAGCTCAAGTTTTTGCTCAATCTCTTTGTAGTAGTTATAATTCATAAGCATGAGTCTTTTTGTATTTTTCATTTATATCACCTTTTTCATAAATCTTTCGTAATCCTCTCTAAGTTTGTGAAGCCGATTATACTCTTTTTCTAACATTTCTCGACCCTTATCTGTAATAATGTAATTCTTTTTTCGGTTTTCTATATTAGTTAGCGTGATGAAACCTTGAGAAACAAAATTGTCTAGCAGTGTATATAGTGTTCCGGGGCCTACCGTCACCCGCTGTTCAGTCATTTCTGATATCATCTTCATAATATCCACCCCACAACATTCACTTTGTAGACATAACAGTATATAGAACATCTGCTCTGTTAATGTTTGATATTTCTCTCTTGGCATTTAGATCACCTCCGCAATTATCGAATATCAATAATTCATATTTTCAGTATACATCGAATATCGATATTGTCAATAGCTTATATAAAAAATAGACACTGTTATTTATTGATACACCTGTTATTGAAACAGTGATTGACCAAATCTTTTACATTTTTTAAAAGATAATCATTGACAATTTGGTTTATTGAGCATAGACTTATAATATAAGGTCTATTTTGAATAAACCAAGGAGGGTTATCATGAAATATTATAAACTTGCAGAAGCAGAAGAAAAATTTGCAGAATTAATCTGGAATAACGAACCAATTGGTTCTGGCACCCTTGTGAAATTAAGTGAAAAAGAAATGAATTGGAAAAAGTCCACAACATATACAGTACTAAAAAAGTTATGTGAAAAAGGTATTTTTCAAAATGAAAACGCCGTTGTTTCATCTCTTATTTCAAAGGATGAATATTATGCCAATCAAAGCATACGTTTTGTTGAGGATACTTTTGGAGGGTCACTACCGAAATTTCTAACATCCTTTATTAGTGGGAAGAAATTAAGTAATCATCAAGCTGAAGAGTTGAAAAGATTGATTGATGAACATAGGGAGGTGTAGTAAATGGAAGCACTATTTCTTACCGTACTAAATATGAGCCTTAAGGCAAGCTATGTAATTCTTTTTGTAATAGTGATTAGATTATTTCTGAAAAAGATACCAAAGACTTATTCATATGTTCTGTGGTTTGCAGTGCTGTTCAGATTAGTATGTTCTTTTTCCTTTGATAGCATACTTAGCTTAATTCCTGACAATGTAAATATTCCGCAAAATATTGCCTATTCACCAAAGCCGGAAATCAACAGCGGTATAAGAGCAATTGATAGTGCAGTAAACAATGTACTGTCACCGCCCCTTAATCCGGCTGCAAGTGCTAACCCTATGCAAATATGGTTGGGAATAGGGGAAGCGGTATGGCTTATCGGTATAGCGACACTTATCATTTACAGTGTTTATACAACTGTAAAGCTGTACCGTAATCTAAGGAATGCAAAACATATAGAAAATAATATTTACACTGCAAATGGATTTAAAACACCATTTGTTTTTGGTATAGTTAATCCAAAGATTTATCTTCCTAACCATCTTACAGAAAGTGAAAAGTCCTATGTATTATTACATGAACAGACACATATCAAGAGATTAGACCACATTGTAAAACTGATTTTCTTTATAGTTACATGTATACACTGGTTTAATCCGCTTGTGTGGATTGCCTTTTACCTTATGGGCGAAGATATGGAGCTTTCCTGTGACGAAAAAGTTGTAAAGCAAATGGGAAGCAGTATAAAAAAGGAATATTCATCTTCACTTCTCTCCATGTCTACAGGTAGGAGAATTTTAGGAGGAAGCCCTATAGCATTTGGCGAAAATAATACCGAAGGCAGGATTAAAAATATTCTTAATTACAAAAAGCCATCATTGTGGGTTTTAATCGTTGTTTCGATAATTATTATTATATTTATTGTAGGATTAATAACCAATCCTAAATCTAATGAAGCAATTACTTCGGATAGAAGACCAATGATTATGGTTAATGGAGAGTTGTATTTGGATACAGGGAAAGAAGTTTCTGTAGAAATTGATGAAAGTGCAATTATCGGAGAAATTAATTCTTCGGTTGGCCAGTCGGAAAAACCAACTGAAAATGATCAATCAAACTTTGGACTTATAGGAGCTAAATATGCACATTTTGATGATAATATAGTTGTTCGGATTAACAATAAATGGGTTATTTTTGAGAAAGAAATTAGTGGAATAAAAGAAGCAGATGATGCCACCGACCCCGTCGAGGTGGTCCGCGCAGACTATATGTCATGGCTTAAAGAGGATTACACAATTAGTATGAGTGTACTCAATGCGGAAGTGGACGATGCGGAAACACAGCGTCAATTTGAAATGTACAAAGGCAGTGAGCTTGCTGAAAGCCGCGGCTGGACGGACGAATATCTCGATCAGCATTTCGTCGTTGTCAAGGTGAGATACGAATGTGAATTCGATCATACCAAGACATTTATGAATGATGGGCTTCTTGAGGGATATGTCTTCCTAACTCGCAATTTGGAGAGCGGCGTCTGGATGATTGTAGATAGAACGAGTCCTTCCGAAGCTTCGTAGCGGAGGAATAATAAAAACTGTATCAAGTGATTTTTATGTCGATAAAATCTCGATTATCTATATTGAAATCTATATTAAATCGTGATAAAATTGAGATATAATTAATACGGGGTGATAATATGGACTATAGGGAGAGTTATACAACTGAACTAAAGGAAGTAATAAATACTGATTTAAAAAAAGAAGTTATAGCATTTGCAAATGCGGATGGCGGAGAAATTTATGTAGGTGTTACAAAGCATGGGAAAGTAATTGGTGTGGAAGATGTTGAGTTTGAAATGGAGCGTATAAGTAATATGATTCGTGATGGTATAAAGCCTGATTTAACTTCATTTACATCAATAAATAAAATTAAGCATGATGGTGTAACAATAATTAGAGTAACTGTTTATAGGGGCTCTAAAAGGCCATATCATCTTAGTGATAAAGGATTAAAACCAAGTGGAGTCTATGTTAGGCACGGCGTAACTTCTGTACCTGTTAGTGATGAAATGATTCGACAAATGATTAAAGATAGCGATGGAACGTCATTTGATAAAGTGCGTTCAATAAATCAAGAGCTAACATTTTCTTATGCAGAAAAATATTTCAGGGATAGTAGCGTATCTTTTGAAGAAAACAATAAAAGAACATTAATGCTTATTAATGATGATGGCTATTATACTAACGCAGCGCTATTACTTTCAGATCAATGTGAACATACAATAAAGTGTGCTGTTTATAACGGTACCGGAAAAACTAACTTTCAGACAAGAAAGGAATTTGCCGGCTCCATACTTAGACAGGTAGATGAGGTTTATGAGTATATCAATCTTTTTAATAATAAAAATTCAACTATAGATAATTTAAAAAGAGTAGATCATCTTGACTATCCGGAGTATGCTATACGCGAAGCTCTACTTAACACAATAGTTCATAGAGATTATGATTATTCAGGAAGTATATTAATTAATATATTTGATGATAGAATTGAATTTGTGTCAATTGGTGGTTTAGTAAAAGGACTTACTCTTATTGATATAATGGGAGGAGTATCACAAACTAGAAATACGATAATTGCTAATATTTTTTACCGTTTGGAATTGATAGAAAGTTATGGGACTGGAATACAGAGGATTATAGAAAGTTATGAAGGTAATAAAATACAACCGTTATTTTCTCCCGCACCGGCTTCTTTTTTAGTCGTATTACCAAACCAGAATTATATTGTTGAGAACAAAAGGGAAGAAATTTTGAGTAATGAGGACAAAGTTATGAATCTTTTAAAAAGAAAAGATTATATAAATAGACGTGATGTAGAAGAACTTCTTGGGTGTTCTGCTTTCCCGGCAACAAAGGTATTAAATACACTTATTAAGCAGGACAAAATTTTAAGAAAAGGTTCTGCTAGAGCCACAAGATACATCTTAAAGAATTAGGAGGTTAAAATGTCTATAGCGAAAAAGATAGAAGAATTATTAAAAGCGAGTTAAAACCTGAAAATATTAAAACAGTGATTGACTTAACTGAGTATCTAAAATTTAAAGAGAGACAAAGTATATGGTGCAAAATAAACGAATCAGAAAAAGAATATATTTCAAAAGATGAACGAAAACTTGATGAGTTAAAATCAAGCAGCGAATTTATCAGCCAAGAAGAGTTGTTGAAAGAGTTGAATATTAAAGATGATGAAATATAATATTTCATATGAAAAAAGGTGCGTAAAGTATTTAAAACGGCACGTGGAGAAGTTTACAAAAAATAATAACATCTATTACTATTACACAATCTAATTTGCATAGCTCAAAAATATCGTCAGCATTTTTGCAGACGATATTTTTACACTCATTTGTAAGGTTATTTAGCAGTGAAGTGTCTAATAAAATAAAGGAGGATTATGAATGAGCAGAAAAATGCTGACTGAAGAGCTCTTTAATAATTTAATTGATGAGTATGGAACTGAAATTCTGAGACTATGCTATCTTTATCTTAAGGATTATCAACTTGCTGAAGATGCGTGCCAGGATACATTTTTAAAAGTCTACAGTAACTTTCATAATTTTAACAGGTTATCAACCGAAAAAACCTGGATTACAAGGATATGCATAAATACCTGTAAAAATTATCTGCGAAATCCTTGGAAAAGGAAAGTTAAGTTAGGAAATAGTGAATTGATCCAAAATGAAATTTCTGATCAAGAAATATTTGACAAGTTGGAAAAAAGTGAGTTATTTAATTTTATAATGAATTTAAAACAGAAATATAAGGAAATTATCTTAATGTATTATTATCAGCAATTATCGGTTAAGGAGATATCACAAATCTTGGACATTTTAGAGGCAAATGCTTATACACGCCTATCAAGGGCAAGGCAATTATTAAAGGATGAAATAGGAGGAATTATTTATGAACAATCTTGAAAATTTAAAAAGTTATATCGACGATAATATGAATAACATAATGGTTACGAATGAGATGAAAGAAAGTATACAATTTAAAATTAAAAATAAGAAACACAACCACTTAAAATGGGTGGCAGCTATAATCTTGCCTATCTTTATATTTTCTTCATTAGCTTTTAATGAACAAATAAGTTATGCAGCACAAAAAATATTAAGTTATCTTCCAGGTACTAATAAAATATTTCAAACCTATGGAGAAAATAAGGTATATGGCCTTTTAGGCTCGGTAGAGATGTCTCATAATGAAAGTTATATAAAGGTTAATACTGCTTACAATGAAGATAACACTGTCACATTGACAATGGAAGGCAATGTTAAAATCGAAAAAGAAATTGATAAATATATAACAGTAGTAGATGAAGAAAATAACAAAGCAGATATAATATTAAGCGATATAATGATAAGTAATAGCATAAATAATAATGATTATCAATGGAGTGCTCGATGTACGTATGAATTTTTAAAAGAGACAAACAAATTTAAAATAATTTATGATAACGTCAATATTCCTATTATTATGTCCGAACTTCCTGGAATTCCTCTTGAGACTTACAATTACATTTCTGTTCAAAATATCAATACAGATATTGCAGTGGTAACAAATTATGTGGAGGATAGATTGGAAGTCAATCTATTGTCACAGTCATATGATAAAGAAAAGTCCATATCTTTTCCACTTAATGATGTTTATCTTCAGGATTCGAATGGAAATAAGTTTTATAGTAGGGACAATAACCATGAGAATACACTTTATTTTGATAGAAAATTAGAGAATGGAATTAGATTGGTTATTCCATATGTTTCTATTACGGATAATGATGTACATTCCAAAATGACAATAGGAAAATATGACTCTTTACCCCTTGATTTCAGTCTTGGAGATAAGGAACTTGTAATTAATAACGTTGAGTGGATTGAGTATAATGAGAAATTTAATTACAGAACACCTGAGAACAAAAACCATATCATCGAGGAAGCAGCACAAAAAATAAAGCTTACTATAAGTGAAGGAATTGTTAATTCTGATAAATTAAAATTGCAAAATATTTCAGCTGTTGTAGATAAAGAACAATTAAACGAGTATATAAAAGAAGGTGTGAAGGTTATATGGGATGACCCTTATGCAGATATAAATTCACAGGATTCTCGAGATGAAAATATTGAAATAGTCCTTTCAAATATAAAAAATACACAAGAAGAAGTCAACTTGATTTTTTATGCTCCCGTTTACACAACAGTTGATAGTGTGATAATTCCATTAAGACCGTAAATTGTATAAAATACTCTCCTTGTTTATTCATTTTAATGAAAGTTGGTTGGATAATATTGAATAAAATTTTAGTAAATCTAAGACAGTTCTTAGCAAAACAACAAAGACATGAAACTTAAATGTCTGTCCCTAAAACCATTTTAGAATTGTTTATATATTATAAAGCAATATTTTTTACATGAATTATTATTATAAGTGTGAGGATTGTGAGTAAAGTTTGCTAATCACTAAGGCACATTTTTTATTATAAAATATTCAACAGTAAAATATTTATAATTTGCTGACGGTTTCTCTGATAAAGAGATAAAAAATATCTTGGAAGGATAAAATTATGTCAATAATACCATTTGTTTGTTTGGGCATCGGGATAACGCTTGGATTAATTATAAAAAAAGAAAAATTTTTTGTATATTCCGATAAAATATCCACATTTGCTTTAGTATTACTAATGTTGGTTATTGGTTTAGGAATCGGGCTTGATAAATCGATAGTAGACAATATTATAAGAATAGGTTTAAATTGTGCAGTTATTGCAATAGCTACCGTTGTCTTTAGTGTGCTTTTAACATTTATCGTCGAGAAGACAGTACTTCCTTTGGATAAAATTGATTATGATTTAATAGAAGAAAGTATACAATTAGATGTTAATGATAAAGATAGTGAAATAATTAAAGATGAAGAAGATAAAAAAGGAAGTAATCTTGTATGGATAATGCCTGTAAGTATAATTATAGGACTTATAGCAGGTGTACTTCTAAGGTCTATAATAACCTCTTGGGTTACAGATTTATTTTTTACTATAGCATTAATAGTTTTGTATATTTGTGTAGGTATTTCTCAGGGAGCAAACAAGGAAGTATTTGTTTATTTAAGGCTTATTGGTTTTAGGATTATTTTGATACCCGCTGCAATCTTGTTTGGAAGTTTAATTGGAGGTATAGTTTCAGGGATTATACTAAGATTGCCGTTACATATTTCGACAACTGCAGCAGCTGGTATGAGCTTTTATAGCATAACTGGTGCCTACATGACACAACAATACGGCATAGAAATAGGTACTTATGGTTTTATAGTAAATATAATGCGAGAATTCCTTACTGTTCTTACAATGCCCTTATTAATTAAAATAAGTCCGGGGGCGTTGATTGCTGGAGGTGCAGCAGGGGATATGGATACAATGCTTGCACCGATAACAAAATTTGTAGGTTTAAGATTAAGTTTGGTTACATTATTGACGGGAATGATTCTTACTTTTGTAGTTCCGATACTTTTACCTTTTGTTTCAATAATCTTTCAATAATAAGAATGATGAGACTTTTATGGATTAATATAGCGTCACATAAGAAGTACAATGTGTAACAATAGAAAAGTATATGGATGAAAATCGAAAAGTAATCGGGGTAAATTAATGAAAAATAAAAGGAGTATAATTGTTATTTTTATAATTATTTTATTAATTGCTTTTTTATGGATTGGCGGAATTATACCAAGTCAAATCGGGAAAATCTCAGCAATTAATTATGTCCAAAAAAATTACCCTGACAAAAATTTAAAATTTTCAAGAATGGATTTTTCATCAGCGCATGGTGATTATTTTGCTATGTTCGAAGATGAAAATGACAAAACGTATGCTTTTCAGATGTTGGGAAAATACTTGCCTATATATGTTTGGAATGACCCATTTAAATCGACAACTAATGATTAGAATAGTAAGTAATTTAAAGAAGTATTTCAATATTACAGAATTGGATGTGCTAAAACAGCAATTAATTAATAATTATTGAATTCAAAGTCGGAAACTATTGATTATTTTTTTATTTATGGTTATAATATTAGTAATAAAATAATGAAAGAGGTGTGAAAATTGAATGAACGAATCAATAGACCGGCATATTTGAAGAAGATAATAGAATTTAAGGATAAAGATTTAGTAAAAATTATTACAGGTATTCGTCGCTGTGGGAAGTCCACTTTGTTGGATTTGTTTGAGGATTATCTTCTTGAGCAGAATATACCGAAAAAAAACATATTGCATATGAACATGGAATCCTTAAAATATAGAAATATACTAAATTATGATACTTTTTATGAATTTGTCAGCAATAGTATTGTTGATGGAGAAAGGAATTATCTTATTTTTGATGAGCTTCAGACTGTTAAACATTGGGAAAGGGCAATTGAATCATTTCGTTTAGATTATGATGTGGATATTTACATAACAGGTTCTAATGCATATTTATTATCTTCAGAATTTTCTACACTTTTATCCGGCAGGTATGTGGAAATTCGTGTATTACCTTTATCCTTTATAGAATTCTTAAGCTTTTATGAGTTTGCATTAGATGTTTCAATTGATGAAAAATTCCAAAAATATCTGCAGATTGGAGGGATGCCAATACTTAGGCAGCTTGATTTTAATATTGCACGTATAAATGAAGTTTTAGAAGGTATTTATTCAACTGTTATCCTACGAGATGTATTAGAAAGAAACAAGGTAGCTGATCAAGCACTCTTAAATAAAATAGTACTGTTTCTTGCTGATAATATAGGAAGTATCACTTCACCTAATAGCATTGGGAACATCTTATCTTCTGAGGGTGATATAGTTAAAGGTAAGAAAAAATCTGATATTAATGTTGCCGGAAAAACAGTTGATAAATATATTAATATGCTTAAAAATGCTTTTATATTTTATTCTGTTGGAAGGTATGATGTTAAAGGTAAGCAACTATTGAAAACATTAGGTAAAAACTATATTATAGATTTAGGATTTAGGAATATGTTGCTTGGTTATCGTGATGCTGACCGTGGACATATTCTTGAAAATATAGTTTTTTTAGAACTTATTCGTCGTGATTATAGTGTTAATATCGGAAAAGTAGGTGAAATAGAAGTGGATTTTATAGCAGAAAAACCTGATGATAAAATTTATATTCAAGTTACAGAAACCATGATGGGTGAAGAAGTACGTGAACGAGAACTTAGACCATTAAGGTTAATTAACGATAATTATGAGAAAATTGTTCTTTCTATGGACAAGAGTTACATTAAGTCCTATGATGGGATTAAGGCTATAAACATAATTGATTTCCTTTTAGAAAAATATTAATATTGAACATTTCTTTTTATCTAATTAACAGTTAAAATTTAATAAAGAGGTATTATGATGGAATTTAACAAAGAAGAATTGGAAAAGGCTATATCCCTACTATCTTCTACTATTAATAAATGCGAAAAAATGCAACCTAAGTTTTCAGAGGGAACATCTCAACATTCACTCTTAAAAAACAGAATTAAAGCGCTCTGTATTTCAAAAGCGCTACTTACAAATGATAAAACAAAAAGTTATACAAGTGATGAATTGAGAGAGGCGATACCTCCTGTGGTTTCAATCATAAATAAAACTACAAAGGCACAAAGTAAATACGAGAAAGGAAGTTCACAATTCAATCGTTTTGAACCTATAATCCAAGCTATGCTCATTTCTAAAGTATTTATCGAGGATCAAATAAATAAATTATAATTTTATTAGGGGATGAAATGTTCAAGGCATATAAACTTTAGTAATCTGATAGCCACAAGTATTTTTAGAGCAAAAAAGGCTTTTAACATAAAGCCAAAAGCCTTTCCTGTAAAAAAGCTAATGAAATCTGTTATGGGTGTTTCAAAGGCGTTAGAGGAATTAGTAAAATTAATGCCTGAAACAACACATTTTATAAAGGAAAATGGTGATACTGTTGATGTATTGGTAAAACAATTAAAAATATTTTTGATATCTTTAAAAAAACAATACAAAAATAAAAGGAATTGTATTAA
>Ga0172382_10008837_pt1 | contig 13916 bp, 9 predicted proteins | sample Leawel138RmetaG_FD_122245 | JGI IMG/M metagenome (GOLD analysis project Ga0172382, IMG submission 122245) | Leachate microbial communities from a municipal landfill in Southern Ontario, Canada - Leachate well 138R metaG | ecosystem: Engineered > Solid waste > Landfill > Unclassified | place...
ATCGGCTATCTATTGGGCATAGGCGACTCAGAATGTGACTTTGCCCGTATCTGCAATGCTGCGCAGCAGCTCGCCCAAGATGTGGAAGCCATAAGTCTTGATAAGGTGCCCGATGACATAGACGAGCGGCCATTGCCTTCAAGCCAAGACATAGCGCAAATACTTAGCGCGAAAACTTTAACCCGCCAATACAGCACGCCGTGGCGAGTCGGCAGTTATTCAGGCCTAGTTAAAAATACCAGCCATGGTAAAGCCGCGCCGGGTGCCGACGATGAAATATTAGGTACGCTTGAATACACGGCTGCGCAAACACTCTCTATTCCTAATGAGGCAAGCCATGAGCTGCAGGGTGGCATGCTCAATCGCTTTAACTTTGAGCGCGGCGCCAATGCCGGTAGCTTTATGCATTTAGTGTTAGAAGAGATTGATTTTACGCAGGCAGAAATCGACTTACCGCTGCAATTGCCTAAAGCCATGTTGCAATACGGTATCGCGCCCGAATGGCAAACAGTATTACATACTTGGTATTTGGATGTGCTGCATGCACCGCTCTGCGCTATGCCGCATGCCTTAGAGTCGCAGGTCACGGGGCATGTAAGCGCCGTCAAACCTGCTCATCCTGATTTGTGCTTAGCCAAGTTATCGCCGCAGAATACCTTAGTCGAAATGGAGTTTTATTTACCCTTAAGCGAACTTAAAGATACTGAGCTCAATGCGCTACTGCAGCAATTTGGCTATGAATCGACACTTAAGTTTGATGATCTCAAGGGCATGCTCAAAGGCTTTATCGATTTAACCTTTGAATACCAAGGTCAATATTATATCGCCGACTATAAGTCGAATCATTTAGGCGACAACATCAATGCCTATCATCAGAGCGCACTGCAAAGCGCAATAACCGATCATAGGTACGATTTGCAGTACATTCTCTATTCATTGGCGCTACACAGGTATTTGAGTTTTCGCCTGCCAAGTTATGACTACGACAGCCATATCGGCGGTTGTTATTACTTGTTCTTACGGGGAATGTCGGCTCAATATCCCGGCTATGGTATTTATTACGACAAGCCGCCGAAGGCACTTATTCTCGCGCTAGATTCACTTTTTAATGACAATTTATTTCACAGCAAATTGGCTCGTGCAATCGATACAGGAGTCACGGCATGATGCGCTCAACCCAAGGGCTAAATGCACATTCACTCACAGCGGCGAAATGGATAGACCATGGCGCAATTCAGCTTACAGCACAGCTGCCAGAGCTGTTAAAACAGTGGGAGCAAGAACGACTGCTCACACCGCTCGATCGGCATTTCGCACTCGAAATGAGTCACTTGCATCCAAGCGACAGCCAACAGCCCTTGTTTATTTTGCTGTGTGCGCTATTAAGCCAGCAATTATCTTCACAGCACAGCTGCCTAGTACTCGCTCATATAGTGCCACTCAATCCCATGGCCGAGCAAAATAGCCATTGTAAAATCAGTTTAAGTCTCGAAGCGCTCACTGAGACCTTGCAAACCTTTGATGCCGTCGGCCAAGCGGGCAGTAACAAACCGCTTATTTTTGATAATGGCAGACTCTATTTACAACGTTATCATCAATTTGAAACCTCAGTCGCCACCTCATTAATCCGCTTGTCCGGAAGCGTATCTAAGCACTTATCTGAAGAAGCAAGCCACCAAAAGCAACCGCAAATCGCTAAGTTGAGGTCACTGCTAGATCAACTGTTCCCTGCCAATGTGCTCGCGCCCCATGCACTCACTACCAATGTACTCACTAAAAGTGAGGACACAGCACCCATTGATTGGCAAAAGGTCGCCACGGCCACAGCGCTGGGTAAAAAACTGTCGGTGATCACTGGCGGCCCAGGTACGGGCAAAACCACCACTGTAACTAAACTTTTGTTATTGCTACAAATGGAATCACAACAGGAAATCCGTTTAGTCGCGCCAACGGGAAAAGCGGCGGCTCGCTTAAGCGAATCAATCAAAGCCTCAAAAGCGCGTCTGGCGAAGGAACTCAGCGCCCATGCTAATGTTATTGATGAAGCTCGCAATAGAAATAGCCAAGACTTTTTAACGGCTCTGAGACGTATTCCAGAGGAAGCTTCAACCTTACACAGACTTCTTGGGGTGATCCCCAATTCGCAGCACTTTCGCCACCATCAAGGTAATCCGCTTAGGCTCGACTTATTAATCGTCGACGAAGCCTCTATGGTCGATTTGCCCATGATGTATAAACTGCTCAGCGCACTGCCTGAGCACGCCAGTTTGATTTTACTCGGCGATCAAGACCAACTCGCCTCGGTTGAGGCTGGCGCTGTGCTCGCCGATATTTGTGCGGGCCTTAAAATACCAATAGATCCCAATAACCTTGCTCAGAACAACATAGCGTCAAGCAGCCCTGCTCTGTGGCAAATGCGCTATTCCAAGGAACAAGCCGAGCGTCTGAGTGCTTTAACGGGTTTTGAGTTAACACCCTATATCAGCAATGCCCCTAAACTTGGCGATAGCTTATGTATGCTAATGCACAGCCACAGATTTAAAGGCGATGCAGGGATTGGACTGCTCGCCAGTGCCGTCAATCGTGCTGATCTTCAAGGTATTTTGCAGGTATGGCAACAGGGACCTGCAGAATTGAGCTGGTTAGAACACAGTATGATCGTAAGCCAAACCCAAGCCAAAGTAAGCGAGCCTGCTAATAATGTGGGACTCAATTTACTGCTGGAGCAAGCCTGCCAGCAATATGGCGCTTATCTCGTTGCCTTGAATAGCCATGCAAGTAACAATGATGCAAGTAATAGTGATGTAGGCACACGTCCAAGCACAGCTGACATCATTGAACGCTTTAACCAGTACCGTATTCTATGTGCTATGCGCTCGGGCGATTATGGGGTTGAAGGCATCAATCAGTATGTGACTCAAGCACTGGCCAATGCCAAGCTGATTAAACCACTACAGGAGTTTTATCTGGGTCGGCCGATTATCATCCAAAGCAATGACTATAACTTAGGCCTGTTTAACGGTGATATCGGATTGATTTTGCAGGATGAAGATAAACCCGAACGTTTAATGGCGCACTTTATCAAGGCCGATGGCAGCCTGTTAAAAGTCTTGCCAGCCCGTTTGCCCAGCCATGAAACCTGTTATGCCATGACAGTACACAAAAGCCAAGGCAGCGAATTTAGCCGTGTGGCCTTAGTATTGCCGCCGAGCCCCAGCCTAGCCCAATGGCAACTGCTGACCAAAGAATTGGTCTACACAGCCATCACCCGCGCTAAAGTCCACTTTACCTGCTTAGGCACCCAGCACGTATTCGAGCGGGCCAGTAGCCAAGCAACCCAACGCGCATCGGGTCTTGCCGACCGCCTTTGGGGGTGAATGAAGCTTTGTGGTCAATGGGAAACACTTTAGGAACTACATTTTAAGATATGACTTTTAGATTTACTCTAACCATGAAACTAAGGATTTAAACATTGATTAAAAAGGACATTATTACACTTAAGGATCTACAAGCCGTTATTGCCTTGTTTGACGCCATAGCACCAGATGCCGCTTTACCTAAGCGTTATTATGAAAAAACCCGCTATATCCAGTGGTCAGAATTTAAAGACATGCAGGTATATGCACTCGACTTTGAGCCCTATTTAACGATTAGCCAGCGTTGTAATATGACGTATTTTGGCATACATCAAAGTACGCGACGTTTATACCTAGCACACTGTAATGATGCTGGCCACGCACCGCGCTGGGAAGCGAGACCAGTGACCTTAGCGCAACTGATGGATGTCGAGTTAATGGTGAATTTACATAAAAACCATGCCTATAACTTAGGGCTAAACATCTGTTTTGATCTGAACTATTTACTCTGATCTTTTGTATTAATGTACAAATTCGGATGACTGAATATCGGTGGTGGGCCAAGCAATATCAATTGCTAAAATCAATCAATTTGAAATTATCAATGTCACCCGCAACGTTTTTCCGGTACCCGAAGGCACAAGGACAACGGATCTGATTATGCTCGCTCGAGCCAAGAATTAGCCGTTTGGTTCGCTCAACACTAAGCTGTAGCGAAAAGATGTTTTGGTAAACCCTATACTTTCATAGTATTGCTGTGTGGCAATGCGCTGCATCGATGTAGTGAGTTCGAGTAACTGGCAATTATCTTGCTTTCCCCTTTCTTTCGCAAAGGCGATCAACTGAGAGCCAACGCCCTGACCCCGCATGTCGGCATCCACCACAATTGCGGTTATACGACAGATACGACTCAAGGCGGGGAAATAATCAAAGAACATTAAGGCCATCACAGCGACAACTTGTAGGTCACCCTGCGCATTATGTTGCTCATACACTAGTAATTCATCACTGCGGCGCAAAGAGTCATGCTGATATTGGCTTAACGTCTGGGCTAAAGCGGCATGGGGCAAAGAATAACCGAGTTGCTCAAGTAATACCTGCACACTATCTGTATCCTGTAAGCGGGCTAACCGAATGTTTTTATTCACCATGAGATACCATGCTGTAATCTGCCTAAAGTCAATGTCACTCGTACTGGGTTGCACAGTTTAGATGACGGTGACGAAGCAATAGTCCAACGACATTGCCATCTCACGCCACAAAAATCAAAATAAACCCGACAAAGGCACAAGCCCATATTTGCAATGCGATGTAATGCGTTAAAATTCACCACTTAATAGCCATCAGTCAGCAAAACCTTGCACTCATAGGGGCAAGAAAACTAAGATGACAGCGGCTGTACTATAGGATGATATTCGTATTGCCACAGGCCGATGTCATCCGATTTTGCTCACTTTGAGGAATCACTCACAATGTCTAAGATCAACCTGCTTTTGCTGTGCGGCGGCGGAAGTGCCGAACACGATATTTCACTCATGTCGGCCAATTATTTTGAAACCTCACTGGCAAAATCCGAGCAGTTTTGTGTATTGCGTGTCGAACTGGATAAATTTGGTCAATACCGCACCGCTGCGGGTGATGATTGTGAACTGACCAATAGCCGCGAAATTCGCTTCCGCGATGAGAGCAAAGCCCCATGGCCGGTCGATTACGTCATTCCCTGCATTCATGGCTATCCCGGCGAAACAGGTGACATTCAATCCTATTTTAACCTGATCCAACTGCCCTATTTCGGCTGTGAATCCGAAGCGAGCAGTAACTGCTTTAATAAGATCACCGCTAAAATGTGGTTCTCGGCCTTAGGTATTCCGAATACCCCGTATATTTTCCTAAACCAATTCGATGATGCAGCAATAGAGCAAACCCAAGCCGCATTAACACTATGGGGATCCATCTTCGTCAAAGCGGCCTCACAGGGTTCCTCAGTTGGTTGTTATAAAGTCGATGACAGCGATAAAGTCGCTGGCGTGCTTAAAGATGCTTTCGGCTATGCGCCCTATGTTATCGTTGAAAAAACCATTAAAGCCCGTGAGCTAGAAGTCGCAGTATACGAGTACAACGGTGAAGTGGTGGCGACAGTACCAGGTGAAATCATCTGTGATACCAACACCTTCTACACCTTCGATGAGAAATACGCCAAAAATAGTAAAGCACGCACCGATGTGGTGGCACAGAATGTGTCAGCTGAGATCAGTGAACAAATCCGCGCCTATGCAATCAAGGCATTTAAAGGTATGAAATTGCGTCACCTGTCGCGCATCGACTTTTTCTTAACCGCGGACAATGAAATTTTACTAAATGAAATCAATACCTTCCCAGGTTCTACGCCGATTTCTATGTTCCCCAAAATGCTGCAAAATCACGGTCATGACTTTACTGAATACTTGAGTCTAGTGATTAACAGCCAGATAACCGCTAAATCTTAGCGCTCGCCACCTGACTCAATGTGAACGCAGAGACTCAGTGCAACACCTGTTTTCAGTAATAAAAAGAGCGCCTCGGCGCTCTTTTTATTTATTGTCATCCCAAAACCACCGCCTCTGGCGGTGGTGATTGTTCCTTGAGGCTATAGCCTGAATTACGCCCATGCTAAAAGAGACTTCTTATTCACCACAAGTAAGAGGAAACGAAAAGCATGGGCGATTATAGAAGTTCATCACATGTTTATTGGCGTTGCAAATATCATATTGTTTGGACTCCGAAGTACCGTTTTAAAATATTAAAAGGAAACCTTGGTAAGGAGTTATACAGGTCAATTTATATCCTTTGCAATATGAAGGGTTGTGAGGTTTTAGAATTAAACGTTCAGATAGACCACGTTCACTTGGTAGTCATAATCCCGCTGAAGCTGTCAGTATCAACGCTGATGGGAGTATTGAAAGGAAGAAGTGCGATAAGGCTATTCAATAAATTCCCTCATGTACGTAAAAAGCTATGGGGCAATAGCTTTTGGGCCAGAGGTTATTTTGTAGATACAGTAGGTGTTAATGAAGAAATCATTAGACGATATGTGCGCCATCAAGATAAACAAGATCAGGAAGATGAGGCTCAATTGTCGTTGCAGATGATGTAGGTTCTTGGAATAGCCCCTTCCAGGGGCAAGTCAAAGCCGCCTTCTAAGAAGGCGGATTCTTTACTATGTTTCAATGTGTTATATCTAAAACTTGAATTATTACCTTACATCTAAACCCAATATTAAAATCAGACTGTCACTGATTAAGCCGCCCTCACATCTAGGTCAAACATCAAGGTTAAACGTCAAAACCCTTATGTAGCTCAGCTTGCTTTGCCAACAGGGCAAAGAATGCAGCTTTGGGCATAGGCTTATAAAATAAATAGCCTTGAATTTCTTGAATATGATTCGCCATTACAAATTTTAGCTGGGACTCAGTTTCTACCCCTTCTGCCGTCACAGTTAAATCTAACGCATGGCTTAAACGCACTATGGCCTCCACCAACGCTTCGTGACGTTTGCCTTCGTCTAATCTGTCGATAAAGCTCTTATCGATTTTAATTTGATCGATAGGGAAATTAGCTAAATAAGATAGAGATGAGTAACCCGTCCCAAAATCATCTAAGGAAATTTTAATCCCTTTAACTCGCAAACCATTAAGTACATCAATAAGATACGTATGTTGCTTCATCAATAAAGATTCAGTGATCTCAAGGGTTAATCTATCATAGGGGAAATCTGTCACCTCAAGTTGCTCGGTAATCGCAGCAAAGGATTCTACAAAGGCATCTTGTAGTTCATGGGACCAAAACTCAAAAGTCGAGACATTCACCGATAAATTAATGGGCCAATTTCGCTCCTGCATCTCTAAAATAGTCTGCATAGCACCAAGGCGAACATCTCGACCAATATCAACGATTAAACCACTGTTCTCAGCGATGGGAATAAATTCATCGGGTGGAATAAACGTTCCCTCATGCTGCCAGCGCAGCAGCACTTCAGCACGGACAATCAGTCCAGTGGTCGCATTGACTATGGGTTGGTAATAAAGCTCGAAGGTATGCTGATCTAATGCCTGCTTAAGCTGATTATGAAGGCTAGCAACACGCTCGGCATTTAGCTGCATTTGTTCAGTAAAAAAATGATATCGGTTGCGACCATTTGCCTTAGAAATATACATGGCCTGATCGGCACAATTTAACAACTGTTCAAGATCGAGGGCATCTTCAGGAAAACGTGCAATCCCTATACTTACCGAGCTATAAACGCCTTTTCCATCGGCTAGCACATAATGTTTTGCCACATTTTTGTTAATTGTATCAGCAATTTGTGCCAACTCTTTCTGGTTAACAACCCCAGGTAATAGCAAGGCAAACTCATCCCCTCCTAAGCGTGCAAACACCATAGTGTCATCGACACACTCGCTGATCTGTTTAACCACTTGCACTAACAGTGCATCACCTTTGTCATGGCCATGGGTGTCGTTAACTTGCTTAAAGTTATCTAAATCCATCAACATAAAACTAAAGCCGGGAGTCAAACTGTCGGAGGTAATTAACGCTTGGATCTGCTTGAATAACGCATTGCGGTTAGCAAGTCCGGTAAGAGAGTCATTATTGGCCTGATACTTAATCAGCTGCGCCGCTTTCTTACGTTCACTAATGTCTGAAAATAGCCATGCAAAACAGGGTTGCTGACCATTGGACTCTCGGAAGGTCGTGACGATAAGGTCAAGATAAAACTCCTCGCCATTTCCCCTAAGACCCACCAACTCACCCTGCCACATTCTGTCCTGAGCTAAATGCTCAAATAACCCCACTAAGTCATTAGATTGGGATAATGCTAAAAAAATCTTAGGATGAAAGTTAGCTATATCAGTATCTTGAGGAATAACTATATGTCTGAAAGCGGGATTAGCATAGAGAACTGCATCGTCAGAATTGGAAATAACCAGAGCAAGAGGTAACCGGTCAAAAATTTTCACAGCTAAATGCTGAAATTCCATTGCACGACTGCGTTCAATGGCTAAACTCGCCAGTCTTGCCGCCTCTGAAATGAGTTCTAAATCCTGCTCTGTTGGGGACTTTATCGTATCATAATACATGGCAAATGTGCCTAGCACTTTACCATGAGTATCTTTGATAGGTTCTGACCAGCAAGATTTAAGACCTGCACGTAATGGCAGTTCTTTATAATTAACCCAGTAAGGATGTTGAGCGATATCTTCAACGATAACACGCTGCGCATAATAGGCAGCCGTGCCACAAGAACCCACATTGGGGCCAATTTCGACACCATTAATGGCTTGATTGTAACTGTCGGGTAAATTGGGGGCGGCACCTAATAACAGACGTTTACCGTCAGCACTGAGCAGTAACACAGACCCTCTGGTTCCTACTTTTTGAGCCTCGATTTTTAAGACTAAGGCGTGCAAGATTTCATGTAGCGGTGCGCCATTGAGCAGCATAGAAAGAATACTGCTATAACAAGCTATGCTGACATTGTGGGCGAGTTTAACGTCTGCATGATCGAGCAGATCTGGAAGGTTAACGCCGTACGCCATAATTTCCTTAAGAGCAAAGTTGCAATATAAATACTGATTAACAATGTTAAATATTTATAACTTATAAGAAATTCTAGGCATTAATGTTAATTAAGTAAACCCTTTACCTGCGCGGTAAAAGGTTTACTTTAGTCTAAAAAGCAATGCTTTATTCTTGAATACGTTCAAGTTTGGCAAGGTAAAAGCCATCAAAGCCGCTATCGGCTGGGCTGATACTTTCATCCTCAATCAGGCGAAAGTTGGGGTTCTCGGCTAAAAACGCATCCACTTGACCGCGGTTCTCGCAAGGGAAGATAGAACAAGTCGCATAGACGACTATGCCACCGACTTTGACCATGCGGCTATAACTGCTCAAAATGTGTTTTTGCAGTTCCATTAACACGGGTAAACGCTCTACGGTATCACGCCATTTTGCATCGGGATTACGCTTTAATACCCCCAAACCAGAGCAAGGCACATCAAGCAATACCCTATCGGCACTGAGCTTTAAGCGTTTAATGGTTTTACTGCTGGCGATAACACGGGTTTCGACATTGTGTGCCCCATTACGACGCGCTCGTTCCTTAAGTTTGTCGAGTTTCCATTGCTCCACATCCATGGCCAACAAGCGTCCTTTACCCTGCATTTGCGCGGCTATGTGTAAGGTTTTACCGCCCGCGCCTGCGCAAGCATCAATCACTTTCATGCCTGGCTTGGCATCAAGCGCCGCAGCTACGCGCTGAGAGCCCGCATCCTGCTGCTCGAATAAGCCATCTTTAAAGCTTTGTGTACGGAACAAGGCTGAATCGGAGGTCACTTCAAGGGCGGAATCAACCCCATCAACACAGAGCGTGCTCACAAACTCGGCAGCAAGCTTAGCGGCCAGTTCATCACGAGTCACCTTAAGGCCGTTAGCGCGTAAAAAACGTTTCGGCGCAGTACTTAACGCGGCGCGCTCTTTTTCCCAAGACTCACCTAGTTGCTCACGGCCCATAACATCGAGCCACTCAGGGCAACCGTCCCACAACACAGGCTTAGTTTTCGCTTGCTCTATACGCTCAGCTAAACGCACCTCATCAACTTGCAGCGAATATTGCATTTTAGGCAGTTCAAGCCCGTGGAATAAATGCCAGGCATTAAGCAATTTAGAGCCAAAACGCTCCATCTCATCTGGACTAATTTCCGCCAGATAACAATATAAATTTAAACGACGTAGGATATCACCCGTCGTCAATGCGATACGCGCCTGCTCGGCGGGTACTAATTGCAACCCCGAAAAATGCTGAGAATAGGCCCGATCTAAGGGTTTTCCTTGGCTCAGCACCATAGTTAAGATACTGATCACTAATTCGTTCGAGCTGGCAGAAAGCGGAGAATTCAACATTTAAAAGGTCACCATGAATGATAAAACCGGAGGATCATAGGAGGTCAGGCCCTAATACGCAAGCGCACTGGCGCCGAGTTAAGGTTAAAGCCATAAAAAAAGCGATCCTAAGATCGCTTTTTTGCCACAGTCAGTTTAATCCATTACATTTTTGAGCCTTTAGCCCCGTAGAACAGGATAAAACCATAACAAATCACGGGCAGAATAAAGGCAAGCTGAACGCCAAGATTATCCGCTAACATGCCCTGGAATAAAGGCAAAATCGCGCCGCCCACAATCGCCAAACACAGAATGCCACTGCCCTGTGAAGTGTGTGGACCTAAATCACGAAGCGCTAAGCTGAAGATCGTTGGGAACATAATCGAGTTAAATAACCCCACCCCAAGGATTGCCCACATGGCAATACTGCCACTGGTTGTCATCGCTGCAACCACAAGTAGCGCCGCCATAAAAGCATTAAATGCAAGCACTGAGCCTGCTGGTACTTTTTGCATCACCACAGAGCCAATGAAACGTCCCACCATAGCGCCGCCCCAATAATAGGCGATGTAATGGGCGGCTTCGGCTTCTGGCATACCCGCTATATGGCTTTCACCTAAGAAGCTAACTAAAAAGCTACCGATAGACACTTCTGCGCCGACATACACGAAAATACCCACAGCACCGAGCACTAAGTGCTTGCTTTGTAAGGCACTGGTTTTACCTAGATGGGTCTGAACTTCACCTTGAACACTTTCATCATGCTCACGGAGCACAGGTAAATCTAACTTCGCAAAAATCAGCGCTAAAATTGCCAAGGCGCCAGAAAGTAACAGGTATGGCAGTTTAACTACTTCTGCTTCAGCACTCGCTTGGGCTAAATCGCCAGATACTGAACTGGCAACAGAAAGAATTAACATAGCACCAAAAAACGGCGCGACCGTTGTGCCTAAGGCGTTGAACGCTTGCGTTAAATTCAAACGACTCGACGCAGTTTCGCGACTGCCTAAGGCATTGACATAAGGATTGGCTGCCACTTGCAGGATTGTGATGCCTGATGCCAAAACAAATAATGCACCGAGGAACAAGTTGTAAGTAGCGAGGGCCGCCGCAGGATAAAACAGCGCACAACCAATACTTGCAATCACGAGACCAGAAACAATTCCCTTTTGATAACCCAGCTTTTTCACTAAGTTACCCGCAGGGATTGAGACTAGAAAATAAGCACCGAAGAAACAAAACTGGATCAACATGGCTTGAGTATAATTCAGTGAAAACACCGCTTTAAGATGCGGGATCAGAATATCGTTCAAGCAAGTGATGAAACCCCACATAAAAAACAGTGAAGTCAATGAGATCAAGGCAAAACGATAACTGCCCGACCCATTTTCGCCAGTGCTGCTCGTGTAGCTACCGGTATTAATTGATGACGCCATAGTTATTCTCTCTGTATGTTTTTATTATCAGGAACTAATTAAGGTTACATTCCCCATGGTGCCCGTGGGCGGGTTTATATCGAACTGTGGGCTTGGGATCCCGTATCTATAACACTTCAACCGAATAAAAATGAATCATTTTCACTTTAACACTGCATAAAAGCTGGTAAATGCCGAAAACTTCAGCTGATTGTGTTCTATTTGTGCGGTTTTAAGGCCGTGTCCCGTCAGCGACTCACTGATTTCAAATGCAGAGAAATCAAACTCGACCTCGGTATCACCTAAATTGAATCCCACGAGCACTTTTATATCGCCTAAGGTGCGAACAAAGGCCAAAATGGGCTCCTTTGTATCAACAAATTTAATATCACCTTCAACTAACACTGGGTGTAACTTACGCCAAGCCAGAAAACGTCGATAACCATTGAGCATGGAATCAGCATCCGATTCTTGTACATCCACAGCTAACGCTTGGTGCGCAGGTGGAATTGGCAGCCAAGGAGAAACATCACTAAAGCCACTAAAGTCAGCGCCTTGCTGCCACGGCATTGGCGTACGGCAACCATCACGCCCCTTAAACATAGGCCAAAATGTTTTGCCAAAGGGATCTTGCAGCTCATGGTATTCAATTGGCGCCTCGGTTAGACCGAGTTCTTCACCTTGATAACTACATATACTGCCGCGCAGCGAACTTAGCATGGCATTGAGCATTTTGACCATGTCTGAATTCAGCTTACCTTGCCCCCAACGACTCGCTACACGCTGCACATCATGATTGCCGATAGCCCAACATGGCCAGCCATCACCTATGCTCGCTTCCAAAGCCTCTACGGTTTGGCGAATATAACTTGCGCTGTAATCATCAGTAAGCAACTCAAAACTGTATGCCATATGCAGGCGATCTTCGCCCTTAGTGTAGGCAGCCATTACAGCCAAAGAATCTTCGGCAGAGACTTCGCCTAAGGTCACCGCTCCTGGATAGCGATTGATGAGCTTTCGTAAATCTTCAATAAAAGCGATGGTTTGCGGACGGTCATTATTGTAGTAATGGTATTGATAAGCGTAAGGGTTATCTTCACTGAAACCACGGCCCTGACGTTTATCCTTAGGCTTTGGCGGATTATCCCTGAGCAGTTCATCGTGATAACAGAAGGTAATGGCATCTAAGCGGAAGCCATCTACCCCCTTTTTAAGCCAAAATTCAACGTTATCCAGCACAGCTTGGCGCACTTCGGGATGATGGAAATTAATATCGGGCTGACTACGCAGGAAGTTATGTAAATAGTATTGCTGTCTGCGCGGTTCCCACTCCCAAGCACAACCGCCAAAAATCGCGAGCCAGTTGTTAGGCGCTGTACCGTCTTCCTTAGGATCGGCCCACACATACCAATCCGCCTTGGGATTCGAACGGTTCTCGCGGCTCTCAATAAACCACGCATGTTGGTCCGAGGTATGACTTAATACTTGATCAATAATGACCTTAATACCTAAACCGTGGGCTTTTTCAATCAATTCATCGAAATCATGCATAGTGCCAAAAAGAGGGTCAACTTCGCGGTAATCACTGATGTCGTAGCCAAAATCTGCCATAGGAGATTTAAAGAAAGGTGAAATCCAGATGGCATCGACATTGAGACTCGCAATGTAATCCAGCTTTATGATAATGCCGCGTAAATCCCCGACGCCGTCACCATTAGTATCTAAAAGGCTACGCGGATAAATTTGGTAAATCACTGCACCACGCCACCACGTTAACTCACTCATTGTTGCCCCTTTTATCATTATTCTACAGCGAACTTTCCCTGACACACTCAAGCAAACAGTTATCGTTTTGTTACTGCAGAGTAAAGTCATCGCGGCTTCTTTTGTGTTACCGAGCATACGTGAAGAGGGAAATAAGGTTCAATACACCTGCATACGTATGCAGAAGATGCAGCCAATAGTCACATGACATCACAATGAAATTTACTCTTTATTAACAGTCACTTGATTGCAAAATAAAATCATTTTATTCCCTGAGTTCACCCTCTATCACAGTCTATTCTTAACTCTGCTAGGTATTGAATACGTATGCACTCTGTTGTTCAGCTAAGAAACTCGGGAGTAGTATCTTCACCGTTGCATAACAATTTGGTCATAAACGCAGCACTTATGCAGTCAATTAAGCGCCCATATACCAAAAAAAGGCCGCAAAAATAACGCGGTG
>Ga0172382_10008839_pt1 | contig 13913 bp, 11 predicted proteins | sample Leawel138RmetaG_FD_122245 | JGI IMG/M metagenome (GOLD analysis project Ga0172382, IMG submission 122245) | Leachate microbial communities from a municipal landfill in Southern Ontario, Canada - Leachate well 138R metaG | ecosystem: Engineered > Solid waste > Landfill > Unclassified | place...
AGCGAGGGCATGGTCATCGACACCGAGTCGGAAGCCGTGAAGAACGCGCAGAACGGCATGGTCGAGTTCACCCTCATAAACCACCCGCTCGACTGCCCGGTTTGCGACAAGGGCGGCGCCTGCGAGCTGCAGGACCGCAGCTACGAGTACGGCGACGGCCTCTCGCGCTTCGAGTTCGACAAGCGCCACTCAGAGAAGCACCACGAGCTCAGTGAGCTCATCACGCTTGACCGCGAGCGCTGCATCCACTGCAAGCGCTGCGTGCGCTTCTTCGAGGAAGTACCGGGCGACGAGGTCCTCGACTTCATCGAGCGCAGCGCTCACACGTTCATCGGCACCATGGAGGGCGGGCTGCCCAGCAACTTCTCGGGCAACATCGCCGATATTTGCCCCGTGGGCGCGCTGCTTGACGCCTCCAGCCGCTTCCGCGGCCGCAACTGGGAGTACGACCACACGCGCAGCACCGGCATGGACGACTCCACCGGCGCCGCCGTCATAGTCGACGCCCGCACCGGCCGCATCGAGCGCATCAAGGCCGCCCTCAACCCGGACGTCAACAAAACCTGGATCGACGACGGCACCCGCTTCGGTCACGAGTACGCCGCCTCACCGGACCGCCTCACCACTCCGCTCATCCGCCGCAGCGGCGAGCTCAAGGCCGCCACCTGGCCCGAGGCGGCGGCGTTCATCGCCGAGCGCCTGGCGGGCCTGGGCGGTAAGGACGTGGGCGTAGCTATTCGCGCTGACGCCACTCTCGAGGAGGGCGTCGCTGCCCAGGCCCTAGCTGAGAAGCTCGGCACGGGGCAGATCGATCACGCTCCGCGCCCCGCCGCTTCTGTCATAGCCAACCGGCCGGCCACGCTGACCGAGCTGGCGACCGCCGACGCCATCTTCGTGCTGGGCGACGTGACCGAGGAGGCGGGCATCCTCGATCTGCGGATCAAGGACGCGCTTAAGGGCGTAACGCCGCCCGCGATGATGGCTCACGGCGTGCCGATAGCCGACCTCAGGCTCAAGGAGCGCATGCCGCGTAAGCGCCAGATCCTCACCGTGGCGGCGCCTTACCGCGTGGACCTCATGCGCCATGCTGGCACAGCCATCACCTACCAGGCGGCTGGCGAAGCGGCGTTCTTCGGAGCGCTCAGCGCGCTGGCTGAAGGGCAGGAACTGAGCGCCGCGCAAGTCGAGGCGCTGGGCACGGACGAGGCCACCGCCAAGGCGCTCGTGACGCAGCTGCGCGACGCGAAGAACGCGGTCGTAGTGCTGGGCGGCTTCGCCCTAACGCGCCGCGACGCAGCCGACGCCGCGCGCGCCTTCGTGAAAGCGGTCGGCGCCAAGGAGCTGGCCGTAGGACCCATGGCCAACAGCTACGGCCTGGAGCTGCTGGGCGTGCTGCCCAGCCACGAGCGCTACGCCTACCCAGGCATGCTCGAGGGCGCCCGGGCGCTGGTGCTTTCGCACCTGGATCCCGCTAAGGACCCCGACGTGGCCAGCAAGCTCAAAGACCTTGAGCTTCTTGTGGTGCACGACCTGTTCCTCACCGAGACCGCGCTGCTGGCCGACGTGGTACTACCCGCCCGCAGCGTGTACGAGAGGGACGGCACGGTGGTCAACCTCGAGGGGCGCTTCCTGCCCGTGCGCGCCGCTCCTGTGGAAGCCGGGAACGCCGAGGACCTTACCGGCGTGGTGCGTTACCTGGGCGAAGCCCTCGGTGAGCGCATGGAGGGCCGCAGCGTGCGCAGCGCGCGCCGCGTCATGAAGAAGCGCTTCGACGTCGACATGGCCGACCTGCCCGATTACGGCGCGCTCCTCAAGATCAAAGGCAGAACGGCTCAGCGCGTGGCGCCCCGCGAAGCTCAGGCGCCAACCGGCAACCTGCTGGTGGTGCCGAGCATGGCGCGCGCCGAGTACCTGAGCCGCAACCCCCACCTCAACGCCGCCGTGGGCGGTCCGAAACTGCGACTGAACCCAGTGGACGCGGCGCAGCTCGAGCTGCTGGACGGCGCCGAGGTGCGGCTGCGTGTAGGCGGCATCTGGCGCGACGCCGTAGTGCAGGTCAGCGGCAACGTGCCGACCGGCCTCATGACGCTCCCCACGCTCCCGGAGCAGCCGGTCGGCGTAACGCAAGCCGACATCGGTAGCCTGGTCGTCAACCAGGTACGCCTGGAGGTGGCTTCGTGACCATCGCCGATCCCCTCTGGGTAACGCTCATCAAGGCGCTGGTCTTGTGCGTGGTCCTGCTGGGTGCGTTCGCCTACATGACGCTTATCGAGCGCAAGCTGCTGGGGCGCTTCCAGGCCCGTTACGGCCCGAACCGCGTGGGCCCGTTCGGCCTGCTGCAACCCATAGCCGACGCAATCAAGGCCATCTTCAAAGAGGACATCACCGTATCGGCCGCCGACAAGTTCGTTTTCGTGCTGGCGCCGGGCATAAGCATCTTCTTCGCGCTCTCCGCGTTCGGCGCCATCCCGGGCGGACCCGCTGGCAGCCTCTTCGGCTTCAACCCGTGGGTCATGGACCTCGACATAGGCATCCTGTACATCCTCGCCGCTACCGGCATGGGCGTGTACGGCATCTTCCTCGGCGGCTGGGCCTCCAACAGTAAGTACGCTCTGCTCGGCAGCCTGCGCTCCACCGCGCAGATCATCAGCTACGAGCTCGGCCTCGGGCTATCGATCCTGGCCGTCATCATGGTGGCTGGCACGCTGAACCTGCGCGAGATCGTGGACTTCAACATCTGGTCCGTGAGCCCCTGGCTCTGGCCGGGACTGCTGCTGGCGTTCGGCACGTTCGTCATCTCCGGCACGGCCGAGGTCAACCGCACGCCGTTCGACCTGCCTGAAGCCGAGCAGGAGCTGGTGGCCGGCTACATGACCGAGTACTCCTCGATCAAGTGGGCCCTCTACCAGATGGCTGAGTACGTGAACATGATGACCGCCTCGGCCGTCATAAGCACCCTGTTCCTCGGCGGTTACCGCGGGCCGCGCTTCCTAGACGCCGTGATTCCCGGCATCTCGGAGTGGCCGATAATCTGGCTGGTGCTGAAGATGGCCATATTCATGTTCATGTTCATCTGGCTCAAGGCCACCTTCCCGCGCCTGCGCTACGACCAGCTCATGCGTTTCGGCTGGCTCTACCTGTTCGAGTTCGCGCTCCTCAGCGCGCTCATCACCGGGGCGGTGATCGCATTTGTTCTCTGACCTGACCACGAATCTCGCCCGCGCCAAGGGCACCTCGAAGGGAGGTAGACCGTGAGCGTTCTGGACCTCGCCAAAGGGATGGGAGTCACGCTGGGTCACCTTTTCAAGCGGCCCTACACCGTTAACTATCCCGAGGAGAAGATCGACATCAAGCCGCGCTTCCGCGGCCGGCATCACCTCCTGCGCCACCCCGACACGGGGCTGGAGAAGTGCATCGGTTGCAGCCTGTGCGCGGCCGCCTGCCCCTCGTACGCCATCTACGTCGAGGCCGCGGAAAACGACCCGAACGACCCCGTCTCCGCCGGGGAGCGCTACGCCAAGATCTACGAGATCAACATGCTGCGCTGCATCTTCTGCGGCTTCTGCGAGGAAGCCTGCCCCACCGGCGCGGTAGTCCTGGGCCACGAGTTCGAGCTGGCCGACTTCCGCTACGAGGACTTCGTGTACCGCAAGGAAGACATGCTGGTAGGCACCGAGGGCAGCAAGTGGCAGCGCCGCGAAGCCGCCGCTAAGGGCAAGGAAGTCAACATCGGCGTCAAGCCTTCGCACCGCCCCGAGCTAGAAGGCGTGGACTACTGACATGGTCGCCTTCATCATCCTGGCCGTGCTGCTGGTGACCGCCGGCGTGGGGGTAGTGACCCTGCGTCAGCCGGTGCACGCCGCACTCTCGCTGGTGGGCGCGATCCTGGCCCTGGCCGCCATTTACGTCACGCTCGAGGCGCACTTCCTGGCCGCTATCCAGGTCATCGTGTACGCCGGCGCCGTCATGGTGCTCTTCCTGTTCGTGATCATGCTCCTCAACGTCGGGCGCACGCGCACGGCGAGCCTCACGTGGCTCAAGCCGGCAGCGTGGATCACGGGCGTGCTCAGCCTCGCCGCCGTGGTGGCCGTGGTGTTCGCAGTCCAGCGTCCACTGCCCGAGTTCGAGGTCATCAACGCCGCCCTGAGAGGCGGCAACGCCGACGCCGTTGGCGAGTCACTCTTCACCGACCACCTGCTGAGCTTCCACCTGGTGGGCGTTCTGCTGCTGGTCGGCATCGTCGGCGCCGTGGCTCTGGTGCAGCAGGTGGCGCCTGAGACGCGCGCCAAGCGCGCCGTGGCCGTGGCCGAACCCGAAGACGCTCCCGAGCTGGTCGCCAGCGCAGGGGAGGCGAGCTAAGTGGTGCAGACCGAGTACTACGTGGCCCTCTCAGCTGTACTCTTCGCCCTCGGCGGAATCGGGGTCCTCACCCGGCGCAGCGCCATCATGCTGTTCCTCTCCATCGAGCTCATGCTCAACGCCGCCAACCTCGCAATCGTGGCGTACGCCAGGCAGTGGAGCGCTGCTGGCGCGCAGCACGCACTGGACGGTCAGGCGGCGGTGTTCATCGTGCTGGCTATAGCGGCCGCCGAAGTGGCGGTCGGGCTGGGCATCCTGGTGGCCATCTTCCGCAACCGGGTAAGCACCGACGTCGACGAACTCTCGGAGGTTAGGGCATGAACGACCTGGTTCAACTGGCCTCCCTGGCGCCGCTGCTGGCGCTGGCCGGCGCGGTCATCAACGGGCTGTTCGGCCGCAACCTCAAGGGCAACGCCCCCGGCATCATCGCTAGCCTGGCCGTGGCGGCTGGCTTCGTCCTGTCGCTCATCGCGTTCTTCGGAGTGCGCGCCGGCGGCGCCGTGCGCGTGAACTTCGGCGACTTCCTGGTAGCCGGCGACTTCAAGATCGGCCTAGGCTTCCACTTCGATCAACTCAGCGTGCTGATGATGCTCATCATCACGGGCGTCGGGCTCCTCATCCACATCTACTCGATCGGTTACATGCACGGCGACGACGGCATCTCGCGCTACTTCGCCCAGCTCAACCTGTTCGTGGCGGCCATGCTGGTGCTGGTGATGGCCGACTCCTTCCCGCTGATGTTCGTCGGTTGGGAAGGCGTGGGCGTGTGCTCCTTCCTGCTGATCGGCTTTTGGTACCGCGACCTGGCCAACGCCAGCGCGGGACGCAAGGCGTTCATCGTTAACCGCGTGGGCGACTTCGGCTTCCTGCTCGCCATGTTCCTCACCTACAAGGCGTTCGGCACCCTCGATATCCAGGCCGTTAACGCCGCGGCGCCCAGCCTCGCTTACGGGGCCGCCATCCTCACGGGCATCGGGCTTCTCTACCTGCTCGCCGCTGCCGGCAAGTCCGCCCAGCTGCCGCTGCATACGTGGCTACCTGACGCCATGGCCGGCCCCACGCCGGTCTCCGCGCTCATCCACGCTGCCACCATGGTCACCGCAGGCGTTTACCTTATCGCCCGCACCGGCGGCATCTTCGCCAACGCCCCCGGAGCGGCCGCCACGGTCGTGTGGGTGGCGGTGCTTACCGCGCTTATGGCGGCCATAGTCGCCATCGGCCAGACGGACATCAAGAAGATCCTGGCGTGGTCCACCATCTCACAGGTGGGCTTCATGGTCGCAGCGGTAGGAGCGGGCGCCTACTGGGCCGGCATCTTCCACGTACTAACCCACGCCTTCTTCAAGGCGCTCCTCTTCCTCGGCGCAGGCTCGGTCATCCACGCGCTCGGCGGCGAGCAGGACGTGCGCAAGATGGGCGGCCTGGGGCGCAAGATGCGCGTAACCGGCACCACCTCGCTCATAGCCACGCTGGCCATCGCAGGGGTGCCGTTCCTCTCGGGCTACTTCAGCAAGGACGCCATCCTCGGCGCGCTGCTGACCAGCATGCCGCTCGGCAATTACGGCGGACAGATACTGTTCGTGCTCCTCATGCTCACCGCGGGCATAACGGCGTTCTACATGTTCCGCTGGTACTACCTCGTGTTCGCCGGCGAGCCGCGCAGCAAGGCCGAGTTCGAGCGCGCGCACGAGTCGCCAGCCGTTATGACGGTGCCGCTGAGCATCCTCGCGGTCGGCAGCGTCGTCATCGGTTACGTGGGTCTGCCCGCGTTCCTGGCCCCCAACGCCATACAGGAGTGGCTGGCACCCGTGATGGCCCATGTTGACTTCGAGCACCTGTCCACCAGCGCCGAGTGGCTGCTGCTGATCGGTTCCGTCGTCGTGGCCGCAGCTGGCCTGGGCCTCGGATACTGGGTGTACGCGCTCGGTTCCGGCGCGTTGGCCAAGCGCCTTGGCAACACGCCGCTGGCAAGCGCATCGCGCGGCGCGTTCGGCTTCGACAGGCTCTACCGCTCGCTCTTCACGGAGCCGGGTGAGGGCCTGGCGGAAGGGGTGGCTTCGCTCGACCGCGACGTGGTCGACCGCGGCATGACCGGCCTGACCGGCGTCGTACCGCTGCTGGGGCGGCTGATAGTCCTGCTCCAGTCCGGTTACGTGCGCGCCTACGCTTTCGCTATGGTCCTCGGGGTCCTGGCGCTAGCGGTAGCTGCAGCGCTGATCGGGGTGTTCGCATGATCTCGCTCTACGTCGTCCTGCTCCCCGTGCTGATTGCGCTCTTGGTCCTGCTCGGTCGCTCCAGCGCCGCACTAGTCCGCGGCCTGGCTTTCCTGGGCGGCGTTGGCACGTTCGCGCTGTCGCTGTTCCTGGCGGGCTCCGAAGGCTTCCAGGGCGCCTGGCTCCCCCGCATGGGCGTCAACTTCTCGCTCGACGCTACCGGGGCCGGACCGGTGCTCGTTCTGGTGGCCGCGCTGGTCATGATCCCCACGCTGCTGGTGGCGGCCACGCGGGTCGAGCAGAACGCCGCTGGCTTCGTGGCTCTGCTGCTGCTCGCCCAGGCGGGCCTCAACGGCATCTTCCTCTCGAAGGACCTGATCGTCTTCTACGTCTTCTGGGAGGCCACGCTCATCCCCGGTCTGCTCCTGCTCGGCATGTTCGGCGGCGACAAGCGCCGTCAGGCCGCGCTCAAGTACCTCGTGTACGCGGTGGCAGGCTCCATGCTAATGCTCGTCAGCATCCTCTCGCTCAAGGCCCTCTCTGGCGCCGCCAGCTTCCACATCACCGAGCTAATGATCGCTACTCCCTCGCTGAGCGCGGGCGTTCAAACGTGGCTCTTCGTGGGCATGGCCATCGGCATGGTCGTGAAGCTGCCCCTATGGCCGCTGCACTCGTGGCTCATCGACCTGAACGAACAGAACCACCCTAGTGGCGCCGCCGACGTGCTCGGCTCGCTTTACAAGGTTGGCGCCTTCGGCTTCTTCGCCTGGGCCCTGCCGCTGCTCCCCGCCGGCGCCGAGCGCGTGGCCCCCTACCTGTTGGCGCTGGCGGCCGTGACCGCTGTTTACGGCGCCCTGGCGGCCATATCGCAGCAGCACCTCAAGCGCTTCCTGGCGTACGGTTCGCTGTCACACATGGGCATCATCGGCGTCGGCCTGTTCGGCCTGCACCTGGCCGGCCTCAGCGGCGCCATCTACTTCCTGGCCGCCCAGATGCTCTCCACTGGCGGGCTGTTCCTGGTAGCCGGCATGCTGTACCACCGGCGCCGCAGCTTCATGCTCAAGGACTACGGCGGACTCGCCAAGAGCGCGCCCGCTTTCGCAGGCGTGTCGCTGTTCCTCATATTCGCGTACATCGGCGTGCCCGGCCTGTCCAACTTCCCAGGCGAGTTCATGGCGCTCTTGGGCGCGTTCCAGACATCGCCGTGGCCAGCCGCTTTCGCCACCCTGGCCGTTATCGCGGCGGGCGTGTACGGGGTCAACCTGTACCAGCGCCTGTTCCAGGGCCCCACCACCGTGCCCACCAGCGACCTGAGCGCACTCGAGCTTTACGTGCTGGTGCCGTTCATCGCTGGCGTGCTGTGGCTCGGAATCTCCCCAGCACCGCAGCTTAGGCAGATCGAGCAGCAGGCCGCGCTCGTTACCATCCAGCTCGAGAGAGCGGTCGACGCCGCCGATGAGGTCCCGACCGTCACACTCGCCGGCCTCACGGGAGGTGAGAAATGACGTTCCCTCCGGTCCTAAACATCGACTGGAGCGCGCTCGCTCCCGCCCTGGCTCTGCTGGTTACGGCGGTAGTCACCCTGTTCTTCGGCCTGTTCCATAAGGACTCGCGGCACGTTGCCGTAACCGCGCTGCTAGGCGTGGTGACCGCGTTCTTCTTCGCGCTGGCGCGCTTCCTGGAGCCTAGCGAACAGGTCGCTAGCTTCGGCCTAAGGTACTACGGCGACAACCTGGCGCTGGCGTTCACGTTCGTGATCCTGCTGGGGACGGCGCTGGCAATCCTCGTCAGCTACGACCAGCTGAAGAGACAGGACCTCGACCGCCCCGAGTACTACCCGCTCATGCTGCTCTCCGCGTTGGGTGCGGTCGTAATGGCCGCCTCTGGAGACCTCGTTACGCTGGTCCTGGGCCTCGAGATCATGAGCCTGCCCGTGTACGTTCTCTCCGCCTGGCGCACCAGCGACCGCCAGTCGCAGGAAGCGGGCATGAAGTACTTCCTGCTCGGCGCCTTCGGTTCGGCCATGCTCATCTACGGCATGGCGCTGCTTTACGGCGCTGGCGGCACGTTCGTCTTCGAGGGCCTGGCGCAGTCGTTGGCCGCCGGAGAGGTCACCGTTCTTGCCACCCTCGGCGGTGCGCTGGTGCTCGTCGGGCTCGGCTTCAAGGCGTCGCTGGCGCCGTTCCACCAGTGGGCGCCCGACGTGTACACGGGCGCGCCAACCCCGGTGGTGACCTTCATGAGCGTCGTCATCAAGGTCGGTGCGTTCGCGGCGCTCCTTCGCGTTGTCAGCACGGTGTTCCCGCTCCTCGCCCCGTGGCTCCCCACCGCGTTGGCGATCATCGTGGCGGCCACGCTCGTGATCGGCAACCTGTCGGCGCTCATGCAGACCGGCGTGAAGCGCATCCTCGCCTACTCCGCAGTGGCTCACGCGGGCTACCTGGGCCTCGCGCTTCTGGCGCCGGACCATGGTGGCGTCGCGGCCGCCGAGTTCTACCTCACCGCGTACGCCCTGATGAACGTGGGTGCGTTCGCCGTCCTATCGCTCATGACAGACGCGAACGACCGCGGGGACCACCTGGACCGCTTCGCCGGGCTTGGGCGCAGGCGCCCCTGGCTGGCGGCGACCCTGTCCATCTTCCTGCTCAGCCTCGGCGGCATACCCCCGTTGGCAGGCTTCGACGGGAAGATCCTGGTGTTCCAGGCGGCGCTCGACGCTGGCTGGTACTGGCTCGCCGTGCTAGGCATCATCACTAGCGTTGTGGCGCTGGTTTACTACTTCCGGATCATCGCGTACATGTACTTCCGCGAGAGCGAGTACGAACCGCCAGCGATTCGCTCCACCGCCACCAACGTGGCCATCGTGGTGGCGCTGTTGGGCACGCTGCTGCTCGGCTTCTTCCCGGGCCTGTGGCATAACCTCCTCGACGTGGGGCAGACGCTGATAGCCGGGTTCTGATCCCGCAACCGTAAGTCAGCTGGCGGGGACCGCGTGAACGGGCGCGGTCCCCGCTCGTCGTTGCGGTAAGAGTGCCGTAAGTAGCCGGGCCCTAACATGCGAGTCAGTTACGAGGTTCATGGACTGAAGGTCCATGACCCCAACCGGTTCGGGCGCCGGACGAAAGGGAGCCAGGTGATCACAAGGTGACCATCACCACACACGGCACAGACGCACCCAACGCCGCGCTGGCGGCGATGCGCATCATGCTTGTCGACGACGAACAGGCTGCGCTGGTCATGATGAAGAGCATGCTCACACAGGCTGGCTATCAGGCGGTGTTCACCTGCGACGAGCCGCTAATGGCGGCCGCCGAGTTCGAACAGCTGAAGCCCGACCTGCTCGTACTCGACTTCCACATGCCCCGGCGCGACGGCCTAGGGGTGCTCGCGGATCTCGCGCCGCACCTGCCCGAAGCTTTTCCCGTACTCATGGTCACGGGTGACGAGCGCCCCGGCCTGCGCGAGACCGCGCTCGCCAGCGGCGCCAAGGACTTCCTCACCAAGCCCGTTAGTCCTGCCGAGGCGCGGCTTAGGATCCGCAACCTGCTCGAGTCGCGCAAGCTGCAACTCGAGCTGCAGCGGCACAACGAGCGCCTCGAGGCGGCGGTGAGACGCCGCACTCAGGAACTCGAGCACAGCCAACTGGAGATGCTGGTGCGCCTGGCGCGCGCGGCCGAGTACCGTGACGACGACACGGGCCAGCACACTTGGCGCGTGGCGCACGTCAGCGGCGTCATCGCGCAAGAGATGGGCGTGCCGCGCGACCAGGTCGAGATGCTTCTGCGGGCCGCAAGACTGCACGATGTGGGCAAGATCACCATCCCCGACGGCATCCTCATGAAGCCCGGCAAGCTCAGCGCCGAAGAGTTCGCGGTAGTGAAGCGCCACGCAGAAGCGGGTGCGGAGCTTCTCTCCGGCAGCAGGTCGCCTCTCATTCGGCTGGCCGAGAAGATCGCGCTAACCCACCACGAGCGGTGGGACGGTGCGGGCTACCCGAAGGGCCTGGCGGGTGAGAACATTCCGCTCGAGTCCCGCATCCTGGCCGTGGCCGACACGTTCGACGCACTCACCCATGACAGTTCCCACCGCAAGGCCGTTTCCGGCCAGGAAGCGGCGGAAGAGATCGGCCGGAACGCCGGCACACAGTTCGATCCGGCGGTGGTAGCGGCCTTCCAGCGCGTTTTCGTGCACGGGCTGCTGGTGATACCGCAGGACGAAGCCTAGAACCGCTAGTACCTCTCCGCTTCGTTTAGAGTGGGCAGCGCATGAGCAGCGACAGACCCACCACCAACGAACGCCTGGCAGGACGTGACCCAATTGCCGTGCTGCAGGCCACGCCGGCGCTACTGAGCGAGCTTTTCGACGCGCTGAGTGAGGCCGACCTGTCTACCCCGTACGCCGCTGGCAAATGGAACCCGCGGCAGGTGCTTGCTCACCTGGCGGACGTGGAACTGGCCACCGGTTGGAGGTTGCGCCAGACGGTGGCGGCGCCCGGTGTGGCGCTTTCGCTGTGGGACCAGGACGTGTGGGCCGAGCGCTACGAGCGCTTGGACGTGGCGCTGGCGCTCGAAGCGTTCCGGGCGCAGCGCGCCTGGAACCTCGCCCTCCTGGCCTCGCTTTCGATGAACGACTGGCTCGCAGAGGCGTTCCACCCGGAGCGCGGCTTCGAGAGCGTAGACCAGATGGTGCGCTACTTGGCCGCGCACGACCTGAATCACTTGGCTCAACTCGGGGTTCAGTTGCCGCCGATCTGACCTGCGCCTTCGCGGTGCGGTGCACCAGGCCAACACGCAGGTTCGCCCGCTAAGCGCGTGGTATTCTCGCCCCGATATGGCTACTGAACGCACTTTCGCGATGGTCAAGCCCGACGGTGTACGCCGTGGGCTCGTTGGCAACCTCGTCTCCCGCATCGAAGCCAAAGGCTTACGCATAGTGGGCCTCAAGCAGATGGTCATCTCGCGCGAGCTGGCCGAGCGGCATTACGGTGAGCACAAGGGCAAGCCGTTCTTCGACGGCCTGGTGGAGTTCATCACCTCCGGCCCGGTGGTGGCCATGGTGCTCGAGGGCGAGAACGCCATCCTGGCGTGGCGCGGCATGATGGGCGCCACCAACCCCGCCGACGCTGCGCCCGGCACCATCCGCGGTGACCTCGCCAGCACCATCGACGAGAACGTGGCTCACGGCTCCGACGCGCCCGAGACCGCGGTGCGCGAGATCGGTATCTTCTTCGAGGCGAACGAGCTGCTGGACTGATGAGCACCACGCTGTCGCGGCTCATCCAGGGCCTCAAGGCGTCCTCCACCCTGGCGTTCACTACCCGGGCTAAGGAGCTGGCGCAGAGCGGCGTTAATGTGGTGGCCATGACGGCGGGCGAGCCCGACTTCCAACCGCCGCAGCATGTGCTGGACGCCGCGCGCGAGGCGATAGACCTCGGGCTGACCAAGTACACGCCGCCCGCCGGCACGGTGGAGCTGCGCAGCGCTATAGCCGCAAAGTTCAAGCGCGAGAACGGCCTGGATTACGGCCTGGACCAGGTGATGGTGAGCACCGGCGGCAAGCAGGTGCTGTACAACGGCTTCTTCTCGGTGCTCGACCCCGGCGACGAGGTCCTGCTGATAGCCCCTTACTGGGTGAGTTACCCCGCCCAGGTAGAACTGTGTGGGGCTGTGCCCGTGGTGGTCACGGCGCCGGCCGAGAACGGCTTCATCCCCGACCTGGCCGACGTTCGCGCAGCCATAACGCCGCGCACCAAGGTCATCGTTATCAACTCGCCGTCGAACCCCACCGGCGCCGTGTACCCGCCCGAGCTCATACAGGGCATGGCTGAGCTGGCTCGCGAGTTCGACCTATGGATCTTCACCGACGACCTCTACGAGCACCTCGTGTACGACGGCGAGTTCGTTACCGCCGCTTCGTACGCCCCGGAACGCACACTGGTGATCCACGGCGCCAGCAAGGGTTACGCCATGACCGGCTGGCGCATAGGTTTCGGGGCGGGACCGAAGGCGCTGATTAGCGCCATGAACCGGCTGCAAGGTCAGAGCACCAGCAACGCCAACGCGCTCGCGCAGCACGCCACCGTGGCGGCACTGAACGAGGTCGAGAAGACGGCGGCCTTCCAGCATAAGGCGCGCGCCGCCTACGTGGAGCGCCGCGACGTGCTGGTAGAGGGCCTTAACCGCCTGGGCCTGCACACACCCAAGCCACAGGGCGCCTTCTACGTCATGACGGACGCCACTCCTATAGCGTCTAACGAGGAGGCTGCCGCGATCCGGCTCCTTGAGGAGGCGCACGTGGGGGTGGTGCCGGGGACCGACTTCCTGGCGCCCGGGCGGGTGCGGCTCAGTTACGCCACCAGCTTGGACAACGTGCGTGAGGCGCTGGCACGCATCGAGCGCTTGCTTAGTTAGCGGTCCGCGGTCCCGGGTGTACCGCCCGGGACATTGACCGGTTAGGGCTCCGGAGGGGGCGATGTTCGACAACAGGGCCAGGGCCATTCAGGTGGCGTTCACCACGCGGCGCGGCCAGGAGGTCATGGCGCGGCTCGACCTGCCGCGGGGGCGGCTGCGCTCCTACGCACTGTTCGCGCACTGCCTGGGACCTAAAGGTGACACCGCCGCCGAGGCGTTCGTGGCTGGCCTGCTTGAGTACGGTCTCGGGGTACTCAGCTTCGAGCTGACCGCCCCACAGGCGCCTCCCGCGGATGGGGAGGATGATGATCTGCTGGCGACGGGTTCGGCCGACGCCCCTCCTCTCGCGCTCGACACTCAGGACATCGTGGACGCTGCCTCCGTGCTGCGGCTCTCGCACGGCGCACCCGAGCTGCTGGTCGGGCATTCGCTGGCCGGTGCGGCCGTGCTCCGCGCTGCCACCGAGTTGCACGAGGTGCGCGCCGTGGCGACCGTGGGAGCGCCGTCGGACTTCACCCACATGCAGCACCTGCTGGAGGATGACCTACCCGCCGCAGAGGCCAGCGGCGAGGCGCGCCTCTGGATAGCTGACCGCTTCTGCCGCCTGCGCGCCACCTTCTTAGACGAGCTCGACGAGACGGAGATGCGTTCAGTGCTGCTGGACCTCAAGCGCCCGCTGCTCGTGACGCACTCGCCCGTCGATAACGTTATTGGCATCGAGAACGCACGCCGCATCTACGACGCCGCGCGGCACCCGAAGAGCTTCGTCTCGCTGGCCGGGGCGGACCACGAGTTCACGCGGCCCTTGCAGGCGCACGTGGCCGGTGAGCTGGTGGGCGCCTGGACCGCCACCGTGCTGCCGCCCGACCCGGAGTTGCCCGACGAGTGGCGCGAGGACGGCGTGGCGTACGCACGCACCGGCCCGGTGATC
>Ga0172382_10008842_pt1 | contig 13904 bp, 10 predicted proteins | sample Leawel138RmetaG_FD_122245 | JGI IMG/M metagenome (GOLD analysis project Ga0172382, IMG submission 122245) | Leachate microbial communities from a municipal landfill in Southern Ontario, Canada - Leachate well 138R metaG | ecosystem: Engineered > Solid waste > Landfill > Unclassified | place...
ATGACCGTCACGAACATCCCAATGCCCCCGCTATACCGTATAATTCTCCTTTTTATTTCTTTTTATTGGCGAACGGATACAATGTTAACGGTCAGGAAGATGCTTTTTATGTTAATTTAAGTAATTATCGCTTGCCCAATGCGGTTGTTGAAAGAATGCGCACCAATGAAAAGGACGGTTATACGATTACCATTTATGATCCCCTAAAACACCATGGTTTCGATAATCTTTTTGATGCATTGAGAAATGAGGATTGGCGAACGCAAATAAATAATAATTTGAATAAGGAAAAACCCAATCCTATATTGATTGCTCAAAAAGACGGAGAAATACTTGGTTTTACCGGACCGCTTTCCACATTACCCTCGGGTCGGGCTTATTTAGCCGGGCTTGCCGTTCATCCCAAAGCACAAAGGCGGGGATTGGGAAAATCATTGTTTTGTATGTTGTGCGAGGAGTCAAAAAAGAATGGTGCTAAATTTATGACATTGCATACCGGTGCCACTAATCCGGCCCGACAAATATATTTTTATGCCAGAATGCGTATTGTTCAATCATTTGCAATTATGAGAAAGGATATTAAATAGAATGAGTAAAACAATTATGGCTATTGGCGGTCATATCGGCGATATGGAATTAACTACCGGATGTGTGCTGGCTCACCAAGCGAAGAAAGGCGATAAAATTGTAACGGTTGCTCTTACTGCCGGTGAAAGAGGGAATCCCAAAGATATTTCGGTTTGTGATTATCGCAAGCAAAAAATACAAGAAGCTAATGAATTTGCGAAAATGCTTAACGGTGAAGCGGTGGTTTTGAATTATCCGGACGGTGAATTGCCAGATAATGAAGCGGTTCGTTTTGAAGTAGCGGCGATAATCAGAAAGTATCGGCCCCATACAATTTTTACGCATTGGAAAAACAGTATGCATAAAGATCATGCCAATTGTCATAAAATTGTTGTTGATGCCGCATTTTTGGCGGCGATTTATGACGGAGATAAATTAAATGAGAAACCGGCATGGGCTCCGGTATATTTTGCTGAAAATTGGGAGGATCGGGAAGATTTCGTTCCGTATATTTATTTAAATTGCAGCGATGGCTTTACTTTGTGGACAGCCGCATTAAAGAAACATTGGTTTATTATGAACAGTCCTTCCTTCCGTTATTATGATTATTATACTCATCTTACCTATGTTCGCGGCGCTTTGGCAAAGTACAAACACGCTCAGTGTTTCAATGTATTTGAATATCAAAAATTCACCAAAATGGAACTTTAATGAAACCCAAAAGATTAAATAAAGGGGATACGGTGGGAATTATTTGTCCCTCCTTTTCTATTTCCCGCAAATCACCGCGGATATCGGTATTGGAACGATATTTATCGGAATTAGGGTTGAATCTCCTTTACGGCCAAAGTATGGGGGCCTCTTACGGTTATTTAGCCGGCGATGATACGTTTAGAGCTAAAGATTTGGAAGCGATGTTTATGGATGATAAAATTTCCGCCGTTATTTGCATGTTGGGCGGTTATGGTGCCAGCAGGATCGTCGATAAAATTGATTATAACAAGATTGCAACCCGACCCAAACTTTTTATGGGTTTTAGCGATATTACGGTGTTATTAATGCTGTTTATCAATATACCGATATGCCAACGATACACGGCGCTTTAGGGGTATATCTAGGTAATCCTGATTTTGACGAATATTCTCGATTTGATTTTGAAACGCTGATTTTTCAAAATCAAAAAGGACGGATACTAAAAAATCCGCATAATAATGCCGAAACAATTATCGGCGGTAAGACAAACGGAATTTTGGTCGGCGGTAATTTAAGTTTAATTGCCGCATTAATTGGTACTCCTTACGATATTGATTTTGCCGATAAAATAGTTTTTATAGAAGATGTAGATGAAAAACCATATCGTATCGATCGTTATTTATCCACTTTAAGATTATCCGGTAAATTAGCTCAAGCTAAAGCATTTGTTTTCGGAACTTTTAACAATTGTGATGATGCCGCATCGTTGTGGACCTGTCGCGATGTTATCAGGCAATATGCGACTTTATATGATAAACCGACCGTTTTAAATTTTGCTTCCGGTCATTCTTTTCCGTTTATCAATATTCCAATCGGAATTGAAGTTGAATTTGATGCCGACGGTAAAACTTTAAAATTGTGTGATGAATTGTACGATTAAATTATTTGTTATAAAATGTGAGAAAGGAGGAAGCGTATCGATTACGCCTATAACGCAAAAACAATATGAAACCGATAAAAAGATTTAAAAGAGAAGGGAATATAACATATTTTCGCAGTAATCGGGAAGTAATGATTCCCGATCGATATGTTGAAAGAGACCTAGAGGTTAGGGGGGTATGGTTCTCGACGGTTGCCAATATTGATTTGCCGAAAATTGTTTCTGTTGAAAGTTACAAACAATATTTACAAAATGTTATTGATAAAGTTAAGGAATATAATCTGAATACGATTATATTTCAGGTCAGACCGTGTAATGATGCTTTATACCAATCGGAACTTAATCCTTGGAGTGAGTTTATTACCGGAGAACAAGGAAAATATCCCGGTTTTGATGTTTTCGGCTGGTTTGTGAAACGAGCAAAGGAAGCCGGTATTGAAGTTCATGCCTGGCTTAATCCCTATCGTGTTACAAATAAAAAATTAACCGATTTAAAAATGTCCAAAACAGAGTATTTAAAATCCTTGGCTCCAAACAATTTTGCCCGTCTTCATCCCGATATGGTGATTGAAACGGTGCAAACCAAACTTATTCTTGACCCGGCCAGCGATTTGGTTCAGGAATTTGTATCGGATTCGGCTCGGGAAATAGCGCAAAAATACCATGTTAAAGCGATTCATATGGATGATTATTTTTATCCTTATGAAGCAATCGCCGACGAAAGCGAAGGTGAGAAGTTTAGAGCTTCCGGCTTTGATAATTTAGCGGATTATCGCCGCGATAAAGTCAATCGGCTTATTAAGATGATATCCGATAAGCTAAAAACATTACCGCGCAAAGTTGAATTTGGAATAAGCCCGTTCGGAATTTATCGCACTAACAGTAAATGGTATGATGTTGTTAATGAATCGGCTTGGGAGCACGGCTCCGATAATCATCATACTTGTTTTAATTGTTATTCCGGTCTTTATGCCGATATATATTTTTGGATGAAAAAGAAATGGATTGATTATGTTGTTCCCCAAAATTATTTTGAATTTGATAATTGGCGGACAACCGAGGACGGTAAGACATATGAAGTTGTGAAATATGCCGATTTAGCAAAGTGGTGGGCAAAAATTTCCGCCGAAACCGGGGTTAAACTTTATATGGGGCAAGGGCTGTATCGTTATCGGGATGAAGGTAATTGGAGCAATCCCGATGAAATAATCAATCAGATTAAATACAATCAAAATTATCCGAATATTACGGGGACGATTTTCTTCACATATAGAAATTTTGTTAATGATGATATTAAATCTTTAGTTGAAGCTAGAAAAAAAATTAAACAATTATGGACTAAACCGGCCCGACCAAAGTGAGTGAGTAAAAAAAGCTGAAATAAACAGCTTTTTTTATTAATTAATAAAGATTATTATAATGGGATAATTATTATGTTAAAAATGTTATGATGATTAAACTTTAAGGAAATCCCCATTTATGTAATTAAATAAAAGAAACAGGCGGTTAAAAGCGAGACAAATCAAAAAAATTTCAACTTGAAAAAAAACGCTTTTTATAATATAATAAAACTTAGTAAGGAGTCATTTTTATATTTTGACCGGGAGTTAGGAGAAATTTATGTATAAAATATACCCTAATGTCAAAAAGATGAATTTTTTAAGCAACGAAGAATATGTTTTGCCGAATGAATTCATCATTTTTTTTACTCATAAAATGTTAAACGTTTTTATGGAATTATCTTCCTTTTTAAAATGTGAACAGGGTGAACGCAATAATGCTGATATATTATTTCTGGCTGATTCAAATCTTGAAAAAGAAGAATATAGGCTGGAAATTAATCGAAACGGCATTTTTATTTATTATGGTTATGAAAACGGTGCCTTTTACGCCACACTTACATTGCTTCAATTATTAAGACAAGTTCAGAACAAAATTAACTGCTTAGTAATAGAAGACGCTCCCGATTTAAAAATTCGCGGGTTAATGATTGATATTAGCCGTGATAAAGTACCGCAGATAGCAACGGTTAAAAAATTAATCGATATTATGAAAAATATAAAAATGAACCATCTCGAACTTTATGTTGAGGGTTTCAGTTTCGGATATCCGTCTTTTAAGAGATATTTGGAAGAAGACGGATATATATCCGTTGATGAATATCGGGAAATTGAGAATTATGCCAGAGAAAATTATATTGATTTGGTGCCGAATCAAAACGGTTTCGGTCATATGGCAAAATGGCTTGAAAAGGATGAATTCAGAGATTTGGCGGAATTACCGGATGGGATGTTTCTTTGGGGAAGACATCGTCAACCAAGCACGTTAAATCCGCTTGATGAGAAATCGCTATATTTGATTAAAACAATGTATGAGGATATGTTACCTCTGACACAATCGCGATATTTTAATATGAATTTTGATGAACCGTTTGAACTGGGCAAGGGTAAATCCAAAGAAGCCTGTGAGCGATATGGTTTGGGCAATGTATATATTGATTTTGTTCTTAAAGCATATTCGGAAATAAAAAAATATAATAAATTACCGCTGATTTGGGGAGATGTTTTAATAAAACATCCGCAATTATTGCATCGTTTACCCAAGGATATGATTTTTATCGATTGGGGATACGATGCTGGATATCCTTTTTCTCGAAATTTAAAAAAACTTAAAGATTTAGGAATAAAATTTATGGCAGCCCCGGGAACCACGAGTTGGTGCAGTTTTACCGGCAGAACATTTGATTGGTGGGAAAACATAACCAATGCCTGTATTTACACAAAAATATATGACGGTGAAGGGGTTTTGCTAACGGATTGGGGAGATTTCGGGCATTTGCAGTTTTTACCCACCTCTTATCCGCCCCTGGTTTATTGCGGTTTGATGAGCTGGCGGGTAGCGGAAGGAACATATTTATCCGTTAGAGATTACTTAAACCGTTTTGTTTATTGTGACGGCAAAAACATTATTGCCGATGCTGTAATGGACTTGGGAAATTATTATCGTTATCTTAATGAATATCGTTCCAATGGTACGGCTACATTTCATAATTTTATGTGGGCAACTTATGCTGTCAGTAAAGATGATCCTTGTCGATATTATCAGCAGAGAACCGCAAATATTTTGCTTGACTATGATAAATATTTGATGCTAGATGGTTTTTTAACTTTAAAAGAAAAAGAAATTATGCTTGCAAAAATGGATACGGAAGATGCAAACATAATAAAAGAAGAATTCAAACAAACAATTGAATTTTTAAAAATGATTCATAAACTTAATATTGCTTATAATGACACAATCGACAAAACAACGCGAATTAATATGCTTAGAGACGTTGTTGCTTCCAAAATTAATTTTTTCAAACAACAAAAAAGATTATGGCTTTATCGCAATAAAACGGGCGGATTGGAAAGAAGTTTATCCAATGTTGAAAAATTTTATCGTTTTATTGATATAACTATAAATTATATTACCGGAAGAGGTGTAAATCATGAAACGTAAATTAAAGTACAATCCTAAGATGGTGAGAAAAGGATTATTGATATTTATTTTAGTACTCCTTTTAACATTTTTCACCACTGTTGTGGTGCAAAGTTTTAATCCCAATCATACATTTTCTAAATCATTGGAACCATCGGTATTGATACCGGATGGAAGTTATAAAGATTATTTAAAAATAAAGCAAGGACTTCCGGCGGATGCTTTGGACAGTTATGAATTGGATTTTAATGAATTGCGGGCTCGGAACATGTTACCGCAATTGGAAAATGATATTATAGTTTCGGGTATCACTGGGGTTGCCAGCAGCAATGCCGAAGATTTTGGTGTTATAACGATAGAGGATGTTGATGGTGAAACGGTTGATGCTTATAAAACAACCGAAACCGGATTTGTTACGTGGACAATTCCTGATATTCCTCAAACCGGATTATATAATATCTATGTTAATTATTATCCGCTTCCCGATGGCGGTGCCAATATTGAAAGAAAAATCATCGTTAATCAAAATATTAATACCGATGTTACTACCGAATATCCCCTTTTATTTGAAGATTTGATTAATGTGAAATTCAAGCGATATTTTCGCGATAGAGGGGAAGTTTTTCAGGATATCGGCGGCAATGATATGAAACCGCAACAAGAAGAAATATTTGATGTTTGCCGTACGCAATATATTCGCGATAATTCCGGTTATATTATCGATCCGTATTTGATCTATTTTAATCAAGGCGAAAACACAATTACTTTTGAATCTATACGGGAATCAATGGCAATTGTTTCAATCGGTATAACTTCTTATCAACCGCTGCAAAAATACGAAGATTACATTTCATATTATGAGCAGTTGGGATATACCGAAATTATGAGTCTGGAAGAACCAATTAGAATTGAAGGGGAAAGCGCAGTAGAAAGAACTTCTCCGACTCTTTATGCCATCTCGGATCGGACCGATCCCAAGAATAATCCATCAGATCCGGTTAAAGTAAAATTAAATGCAATCGGAGGCAGCAAATGGTCGCAACCAGGTGATGCCATTACTTGGGCAGTAGATTTGACCGATAATGAATCGGGATTATACTATATATCATTTCGGGCTAAACAAGATACTTTACGGGGGCTTTATTCAACCAGACGAGTGTATATTAACGGCGAAATACCGTTTATTGAAGCCAACAGCTCCAGATTTTCCTACAGCAGCGCATTTAAAATTGTAACGCTCGGAAGTGAAAATGAACCGTTTGCCTTTTATTTAGAAGGTGGTAAAGTTAATACGATTACATTAGAGGCGACATTGGGGGATTATGCCGAACAGATTAATAAAGTTCAAAGAGTTATAGATAAATTAAATAATTTGTATATCAGAATTATTGCTATTACTACAACCAATCCAGATCCGTATCAAAACTATCATTTATATGGTGAACGTGCCCGCGTGGTCGGCACTCTGGAAACATTTGAAGAATCGGCTCGCGAATTGGAGGAAGTTTCACAAACCATTACCGAAATATCAGGTGAGAAGAGTGATAAAGTAGCGATTTTGGACAAAATGACAGTACAATTATGGGATATGTACAATCGTCCCCGAACCATTCAGCAGCGGATAAAGGACTTTGGACGAAATATTTCAGCTTTGGGTACTTGGATTAGTGAAATTAAAGAACAAGCCTTGACAGTTGAATGTTTGTGGATTCATTCGTCGTTAAAACAATTACCTAAGGCCAATTCTAATTTTTTTGTCGGTACATGGTTTAGTATTAAATCATTTATTCGTTCTTTTGGTTTTGATTATGATTTAGTCGGCAAATTGGAAACAATCGATAGCGATAAAAATATCGAAGTATGGTTTCTTACCAGTCCGGCGGCCGGCCGTGAACAGGCTAATGCCATTAATACTTTAATGGCCAATACTTTTACTCATCAATACGGAATAAATGTTGATTTAAAAGTAGTTGCCCCGGCGGTATTATTATCGGCCACATTGGCAGGAATCGGTCCCGATGTGGCGATTAATGTCGACAACGGGCTTCCGGTTAATTATGCCATGCGTAAAGCGGTAATGGATATATCCGGTTTTCCGGAATTTTATGAAGTAACAGGAATATGTTCGGCTAAAAATGCCGCTGACGGTTTGTGCGATCCGAATGTCGATTATAATGAAGGACGTTTAAACGATTTAAATCAGCAATATTTATTCTTTGATAGTGCCATGGTTCCTTATGAATACGGCGGTGGTTATTATGCACTTCCGAATACTCAGTCCTTTTTGGTTATGTTTTATCGTGCCGATATATTTGAAGAAAACGGATGGGTTGTTCCGCAAACTTGGGATGATGTAACTAATTTGGTAACGGAATTATCAATTTCCAATCTTCAGTTTTATCTTCCGGTAAATGTTATCGGAGCCACTTCGATTGTCAATCAGGTTTTTGCCACTATGCTGTATCAAAGAGGAGGTTCTTTTTATCGAAACGGCAATCGCGAATCAAATTTTGACTCGGAATCAGCAATGCAAGCTTTTGAATTATGGTGCCGTTATTATACCGACTATGGTTTTACGCTCCATGTAGTTAATTTTCTAAATCTGTTCCGCACCGGTGAAATGCCGATTGGTATTATCGGTTATGAAATGTTTAATACATTAACCGTATTTGCACCGGAAATTGCCGGCAAATGGAATTTTGCACCGCTTCCCGGTGTCTATGATGACCTCGGTGAATTCAATAATAGCGGGGCCGCTCACGGAACGGCAACTGTATTGCTTAAACAGACAAAGCGTGAACAAGACTATGAATCCTCCTGGGATTTTATGCGATGGTGGGTATCAAAAGATACGCAAACAAATTATGCCCGCGAATTGGAGTCAATTCTTGGTGCCGCCGCTCGGCATAATACCGCCAATGTAATGGCATTTAGAAATTTGGCTTGGACAAGAGAAGAAAGAGACGTTTTAATCGAACAATGGGAAAAAAGCGTTGGAGTACCTGAAGTCCCCGGGGGTTATTATACCGGTCGTAATTTAGAAAATGCGTTTCGAGAAGTCGTTAACAACGATACTAATCCCCGTGAAACTTTGCAAGAATACATTTTATTGATAAATGCAGAGATAAGAAAAAAACGAAAAGAATTCGGATTGGATTAGAGGAAGACGACTATGGAAAACAAACATCAACAAAACACAAATGCAATTCCAGCTTCTTCAAAAAAAGGAAAATTAAAACAAAAGTTGGAAGAATTATCGGTAAAAATCGATCGTTGGAGCCGAAAAAAACCTTTCCGTCGGAAAATGTATCTTAATCGATCATTGTATTTGATGATGCTTCCGTATTTAGTGTTGTTTATCTTATTTACGGTAACGCCGGTGCTAATGAGTTTCTCTTTGGGTTTTACATATTACAATATTTTAGAAACTCCGAAATGGGTTGGATGGCAAAATTATCTGGATTTGTTTTTAAATGACCCGATATTTATTATCGCAGTTAAAAATACCTTAATAATAGCGCTTATTACCGGTCCAATTGGTTACATTTTATCATTTATTGTTGCATGGTTAATTAACGAATTGCCGCGGTATTTACGTTCAATTATAACTTTGGTTTTTTATGCACCTTCAATCGCCGGGGCGGCAGCGCTTACCATCTGGGCATTAATCTTCTCCAGCGATATATACGGTTATGCTAATGCCTATTTAATCGATTGGGGTATCATTACTGAACCGATAACTTGGTTGCAGGATGCTGATTATATTTTACCGATTGTTATAATTGTACAATTGTGGATGAGTTTGGGTGTTAATTTCTTGGCGATGATCGCCGGTTTGAAAGGAATAAACCGGGAATATTATGAGGCCGGTGCCGTTGACGGTATCCGCAACCGGTGGCAAGAGTTATGGTATATCACTTTACCGAACATGAAATCTATTTTATTGTTTTCGGCCGTTATCCAAATTGCCGGTTCGCTAAATGTGGGTGCCGTAACAACCACTTTGGCCGGTTTTCCGTCGGTTCAATATGCCGGTCACACCATTGTTAACCATTTGCAAGATTATGGTCATATCCGTTTTGATATGGGATATGCCTCCGCAATCGCGACTATATTATTTTTGTCGGCAATTTTGCTTAATAAATTAATTAGAAAAATAATAAGAAAGGTGGGAACATAATGGCTAAAAAAGATGTTGATCTTAATGATAAAATTAAGAAGCGTGAAGAAAAGAAAAGAAGACGCAACGAACGTAAATCGAAAGCTATTGATTCTCGTCCTTTTGCTGAAATATCATCGTTGAAAATAATTGTTAAATCGAGACGAAGGAAAAGAATTAATCGTTCTCGTTTCGGCGATATTATATTGTTTATTATATTGTGTTTTGCCGGCTTAATCAGTGCTTTACCGCTTATTTTAATTGTAAGTAATGCTTTTAAGCCCTTGGATGAAATCTTTTTGTATCCTCCCAATCTTATTGTTCGGAATCCGACATTAAATAATTTCCGGGATTTAGGAGTCGTCTTGGCTACTTCACTAGTTCCGTTTTCCCGGTATTTCTTTAATACTGTTTTTGTAACAATCTTGGGTACGGTAGGTCATTTATTTGTGGCTTCAATGTGTGCTTATCCGCTGGCGAAATACAAGTTGCCGGGAAATAAAGTTATTTTAGGAACCATTACTTATTCGTTAATGTTTCCTGCCGCTGTAACCGCCATCCCTCACTTTTTGATTCTAACATGGCTTGGTTTGATTAATACGCATTGGTCGATTATTTTACCTGTAATTTCTTCATCATTGGGCCTTTACTTAATGCGGCAATCCATGGTAAGTGTTCCGACCAGCTTATTGGAATCAGCGAAATTGGATGGTGCCAGTGAATTTACTATTTATCGAAAGATAGTTATGCCGCTTGTAAAACCGGCTTCTATAACTTTAATCATATTAAATTTCAGAAGTTTATGGGAAGCACAAGGCTCGGTAACTATATTTAGCGAACAAAAGAAAATGTTAAGTTATGCTTTAACTCAGATTGCAACTGCCGGTCCGGCCCGTCAAGGAACCTTAGCTGCTGTCAGTCTGATTATGATTACCGTTCCTATTATTATGTTTATTGTATCGCAAAGTCATATGATTGATACAATGGCTCATTCTGGTATGAAGTAGGAGGTAATATGCGAAAATATTATAAAATTTTAATAGCATTACAAATATTGTTTTTAGGATTAGTCTTTGTTCCCGTTAATGCCGCTGTCGGATACAATTATTCGCATGACGGCCGCATAATCCATTCAACGGTTGGTTTATCAGTTACCAATGATGGTATTTATACGGTAATCAGTGAACATTGGACCAACGATAAGGGAGACAGAGTAAGATCGGAACAATTCACCAATCCCATGGATTTGTATTTATATAATGAAGATGATGGAGAAGATGTTATATATATAGTCGATGCTTCAAGCAATATCCTTTATGTTTTTGACGGAAATATGTATTTTCAACATAAAGTTGATAAATTTGAAATTCGACCCGAGGATTTTATCGATAAAGAAGATATATTATTAAAGACAAGAACAAGGTCGGGAAGCGGCAGCGATGCCCAATCGATAACTTTTGATGAATATTTAGAAAACGATAAAGGTCTGGAGTTATTTCAATTTATGAATTTAGCGGAAACTCCGTATGACGAAAGAACGGAAGATGAAAAGTTTTATTTGGAATGTTTTGAATTATCGGGAGTTTATCGATCGGTTCGGCCGGCTCGGGATGAAAACGGTACGCCGATACAAAATCATTTAGGCCAACCCGTTATGGAAGATTTAATTTATCTTAGCGATAAAAAGAATAATCAGATAATTATTATCAATGCTGAGGACTATCGGGTAAAACAAATAGTTCCTTCCCCGGAGACCGTTAATTTTTCCGGCAAAGTATTTATGCCGATAAAACTTGTTACCGATAGAATCGGAAGAATGTATATTATATCGGAAGGTGTTTTTGAGGGCATTATGATGTTCTCTTACGACGGTGAATTTACCAGTTATATGGGTGTTAATTATCTCTCTTTGACATTTTGGCAAATATTTTGGCGGCGATTTTCTACAGATGAACAAATTGCCCTTCAACAAACGCAAGTCAATACGACTTTTACCAGTTTGGCTATCGATAACGAACAATTTATTTATACCACTTCGCGGGCAATCGGTGAAAATGATGATACAAGAATGATTAAAAGGTTAAATCCCCACGGTGATGACGTTTTAACAAGAAACGGTTATCATGATCCCAAAGGCGATTTAATATATATTTTAACCGGCGGCGACCAAAATTTACGTGGCCCATCCCGTTTTTCTGCTGTTACCGTTAACGACTACGGAGTTTATACGGTTGCCGATGCCAAATCGGGGCGTCTGTTTACATATGATACCGAAGGTTATTTATTGTATATTTCCGGCGGTTCCGGCAATGAATTTAGGGATTTAAACGATCCGGTCGCAATTTGTTATCAAGGAGAAAATATTATAGCTTTGGATCGGGGTAATAAATCGGTTTTGCGTTTTGTTCCTACCGATATCGCTGTTGTTATCAATAAAGCCGTCAAATATCATTTTGAAGGCAATTTGTCGGCCTCTTCCGAAGAATGGAAAAATGTAGTTTCGAAAAATCCGAATTACGAATACGCATATGTCGGTATTGGAAAATCATTGTTGAATGAGAAAAGATATCGGGAAGCTATGAGTTATTTTAAAATCGGTCATAATGTAAAATATTATTCCAATGCATATAAGTTGTATCGTGATGAAATAGTAGCCAAATATTTTACACCGATATTTACCGTTGGTATTATATTGCTTATAGCCGGTTTAGCTTATAATACCTATCATAATATTCGTTATAAGCGTGAGGAAGAAGATACGGGAGAAGGTGATGAATAATGAATGAAACCATTACGATTAATAAGCAAAAAAACAAGTTTTGGCAAAAAACATACAATTTTTTTCGTTTTGTTTATGAAGAAGGAATTAAGTTTCCGGCTTATATACTTATTCACCCGTTAAAAGGATTTGATATTTTTAAACGTGAGAAAAAAGCGAAGATATCGGTTGCGCTTGCTTTTATGTTTATTTTATGTATTGTTCAAATATTGGAAGTACAGTTTTCCGGTTTTATTGTAAATCAGCGCGATGTAAATGATTTAAATACAACTCTGGAGATATCTTATATTGTTGTCCCCATTTTATTGTTTACTGTTTCTAATTGGAGTGCGACTTCGTTTCTGGACGGTAAGGGGAAAATGAATGAAATTTTCATGATGTTGTGTTATTCTTTATATCCGCTGATATTCGCAAAAGTTTTCGGCATTGTTTTTTCCAATGTTATAATTCAATCCGAAGCCGGATTGTATGGCTTGATATTGGGTTTTGGCGCATTTCTAACTGGTTATTTAATATTTTTCGGATTAATTTCGATTCATGAATATGGCCTTTTAAGATGTTTGGGATCAATTATTTTAACCGTATTGGCGATATTAATAGTATCTTTTACTGCTATTTTGGCTTATGATTTATTTCAAAAAATATACGGTTTTGTTTATACTATTTATCGTGAAATAACGATAAGGTATTTGTGAGAGGAGGCAAAATGAAGATATTAAAATTAAAATATATTTTGACTCTGGTTTTGGTTTTATTGGTCGGAATATTTCTGTTGACTTTCTTACTCGGCGATTTGAAAACTCGAGCCCTTGAATCTGATAACTTGCCTTTTAGTTTGGAAGGATATCGAGATTATTCCGATTATGATGTCGACGGTAAAAAAATAGTATTTTTTGATACAGAAGCGGAAAAACATGCTTTACTGGAGGGGGTTGACCCTTCAACATATGATATAGAAGACGATCATATAATATTCCACTTAAAAAAGGAACAGATTGTCGCTCAAAATGAACGATATACGATGTTCTTTAACGAACACAATACAGTAGTATCCATAGCCGACAATTCCACATGTGCGCCGCCAAACGGAAAAACATTTGAGGGGTTTGATAATTATCAATTATCGACCTGTCAAACCGTTTATCATACCGCCAGTCCTTCCGCCGATGCTAAATCCACGCAAAAATCTAATTTGTTAATGCGTTATATCGGTTCCAATGGAAAACTCAATAACTTGGCTTTCAATACATTTGATAACAGTGTCTTGTATGATAATAGGTTAAAAG
>Ga0172382_10008843_pt1 | contig 13904 bp, 18 predicted proteins | sample Leawel138RmetaG_FD_122245 | JGI IMG/M metagenome (GOLD analysis project Ga0172382, IMG submission 122245) | Leachate microbial communities from a municipal landfill in Southern Ontario, Canada - Leachate well 138R metaG | ecosystem: Engineered > Solid waste > Landfill > Unclassified | place...
CTATTAATAACTATCATCCACAATGGAAATCCAAAAGTTGCTCGATCTGATTCATTTGCAATTCTTGATCCTGTTGTTTTTGAAATTGAAACAGGATATCTGAATTGTATTTCATCTTGATCTGCTAATTCAATATTTTGTGGTATTAATTCATTATTAAATTGCAATATGTTTTGATTTTTTGCATTAATTATATTTGCGTGTTCCACTGCATTCATAGTTGGTCTGTATGTGTAACCTGCAAATGCATTTATTTCTGTCAAACTATTAACCACTGGCTCTGCTGTCTGAAGTGTTCCACCATTTTTAATGTATATTTTTTTCTTTTCATCAATAAACCAATAAAAGTTGTAATCATTAGATAGTTGGTTCATTATCTGTTCCACTGGTTTGAATGCCTCTCTCAAAGCAACTTTAATCGTTGGCAGAGTGTTTTGTTCTATTACAAAGCCCTCATTTATCAATGGACTTAAAACATCCACGACAACCTCGTTTAATGGCTTATATTGAACCTGAATTGTCTTTGACTTTATTCCTGCAAGTTTTAATGGACTCATTAATCCAATATTAACTAATATCTTTTTTTCTGTTCCATCCATTTCAGGAAATTGAAAGTTTTCACAATAACCAAAGAATTTTGTTTCTTCAGGTTCTTTTGTTGTATCTACTATTTCTATTTCTTGAAACTTGATAGGTAGATCTTCTATTTCATGATCTGTAAAGTCTATCTCAATTTCAGGGAACGATACCTCTCTTGATGACTTTGTTAAAGTAGGGAGTGTTGTTATTTTATAATATTTATTATTCCATTTTGCTTTCATATTATCTTGCACCCCCAGCTTTAAGTTTTTGAACAATTTTAGGCATTATAATTGAACCTATTTTATTGTAGTTAGTATCCATTACCACCATTTTAGCTTGTGGCACTGTCACATTTACTACTGTCGCTCCTGTAGTTGATTGTTTCAAGTCAGGTTGAATATTAACTCCACCCAAGAACTTGCTTATTCCTCGTTCATTTAATGGAACTATTGCTTCAGGATCTGCTCCCTCTCCTATAATAGCTGTTGTAGCCGAGTCTACGACTCCACCCTCTGCTAATTTCGGTATTCTAGGAAGATTTACTCCTTTACCACCCAGACCAGGAACCCAATCAGGAACTTTTAATTTATTAAGATTACCTATTATAACATTATTAACTGCTCCTATTATTCCATTTATAGGTGCTTTGATAATACCAGCAAGTGTACTGAATATTTTTCCTATAGTTTCTTTTATTTTATTGAATATATTTACTATAAAATCTCTTGCTCCCATAAAGCCTTGTTTGATTTTATCTATTACTGTTCTTATAACTCCCCATATTGCATTAAATACCCCTGTAAAAAATCCAATTAAAGGCGATATAACTGTTTCATATATCCATGTAAAAGCAGTTAAGAATAAATTTTTAATGAATTCAAGTCCTAGCATTATAGAATTCCATATTGTTTGAAATATTTCTATTGCTTTCATAACAAATGGCGATATTATATTCCATATCATTTCCAGGAACATTGCAACCAAAGCCACTATTAATAAGAAAACATTCCATAATATTTTGTATGGTAGCATAAATAAATCAATTATTTTTGTTACCATTTCACTTATAAATGTGATTATAGGTGCAAAGAACGATCTTATTGCTTCCCATATATTAGCAAGTGTGTTTTTGATGACATCAAATATTCCTTTTATTACTTTCCATATTTGATCTCTAAACTTCCATATTAGTGCAATAACAGCTATTATTCCTGCTATTATAAGTATAAATGGATTAGCCATTAATAGAGCCTTAATAGCTATAAATGCTATTTTTAATTTTTTGAATACTCCTATTAAAACCGCTATTTTTCCTATGACAAAACCGACCACTGATATTACTGGCCCAACTGCTGCAACTATGCCCAGTATGGTGATAATAGTTCTTTTAGTACCTTCGTCCAACCCAGCAAACCACTTTATCAAGTTGCTTATCTTTTCCCCAAAGCCAGATAAAAGAGGAATTATTGTGTCTCTCAGTATAGGTGCTAATTGCTCCCCTATCTGTATCATGATACCTTCAACCTGAGACTTGAAGGCTCTGAAAGCACCTGCTACGTTATCTTCCATGGTTTCTGCCATCTTCTGTGAAGCTCCTGTAGAGTCGTACATTGCTTGCTCCAGTTCATTGTACCTTTTAGAACCTGTTGCCAGCAAGATGTTCGCACCCCTGATTGCCTGCTCCCCGAATATTGCACTCATGGCTGCATCACGTTGTGCAGTGGTCATACCTTCTGTAGCCTTCTCCACATCTGCCATAACTGCTCCCAGGTCTCTCATGGAACCATCCTGGTTGTATAAGGCAATGTTGGTACCCTCGATTGCCAACTTACCCTCGGCGTTCGCCTTCTTCAGGTCTCTAAGCATGGCGTTGAAAGTCGTACCTGCCATACCACCCTTGATACCACTGTCAGCAAATACACCTAAGACAGCTGCAGTCTGTGCCAAGTCCATTCCTGCTGCATTTGCAGTAGAGGAAGCATATTTCATTGCTTCACCAAGTTGATTAACATTGGTGTTGCTCTTGGAACTTGCTGCAGCAAATATATCTGCTGCCTCACCTGCTTTCTCTGCATTCATTTGGAAACCACTCATGGTATCGGTGACAATATCTGCTGCAGTTGCCAAATCCATGCCTGCTGCTGCTGCAAGGTTCAACATGCCAGGAGTGGCACTTAATATCTGGTTAGTATCGTAACCTGCAAGTGCCAAATAAGTCATTGCATCTGCTGCTTCACTTGCAGAATATCTAGTAGTAGCACCAAGGTCTTTAGCTAAGTCTCTCAACCTTTCCAGGTCGTTGCCAGCAGCACCACTGATAGCAGCAACCTGAGACATGCTGTCATCGAACTTAGCCACAGTTACAACTGACACTGTTGCAAGTCCTGCTAACGGTGCAGTTACATTTTTAGTTAGATTTTTACCGACATTAGTCATATTTTTAGATAATCCACTTAATTTGTCCTGGATACCTGATACTCCTTTGTCTGCTTTTTGCAATTGATCAACTAATGTATGAGCATTGCTTTTAAATTCAAACTCTACTGTTCTTTTTGTTGCCATATACTACATCTCCTTTCTATCTAATCTTGGAGATGTCTTTTTCTTACTTACTTTCTTGCTTAACATCTGCTTTTACTTTTGCTGTTTTCATCAGGAAGCCTACTAATCCATCTATTTGTGATTGCAAGTCGTTATCCTGGTTCAACAGTCTTGTTCGTTCTACTCTTATCTTATTTTCTTCAGGCGATAGATCTTTAGGTTTTGATTTCATTATTTTAATTACTCGCCCAAGTGCTGTGTTGCTACTCAAATTTTCAAGTAAAATGATAAACTCTACCCACTTCATCTTGCCCTTTTTTTCTACTAATGATATCTTATAATCCTTATAAAACGATGCATATATCAGTTCAGCATCCATGTCTATATCATAATATCGTTTGCTTTTATCTCCCTGCTTGAAGTGTAAAACATTTTTAGAGATATGATCTGCCAAATCTCCGAACTCACTGCCTGTCCAATATTTTGTTGCCATTTTAAATCTTTCATGATCTGTTTTAAATATTATGATTCTAAAAAAGGCATCAAGTTTATTTTTTAATGTTTTATCTTGAAATGCACGAAGTAATATCATGACATTGTCGTATGCTGTATTAAGCCTAAATTCTTCATCCCCAATTGTAATATAATTGTGGATGTCGTTAGTGTAATGCCACTTTAATGTTGACATTTAAATCACTTCACTTCAAATGGCTTTTTATAATTTGCTTCGTTAAAGTTTACATTTTGTTTTTTATTGATTTTTTCTGCTTCAGGATTAATGTAATTATTTATTGCATGTATCATTAGTTCTACAAAATCCTCTAAATCTAAAAATTGAAGATGATCGTTATATGCCGATACTCCAAATATTAGTTTTGATATCTTTATAAACTCTGTTAAGAATAAAACTCTATCTTTGTTATTATTTTTATTCAATTGTATTTTTTCTGCAATTGAATACGATTCCATTATATTACCTGTCGATGTATTGATTTCTAACTCAATATACTCTCCATCTACTTCTATTGGTAATTTAGGATATTCTTTCTTTTTAAATTGAAACTGTGTTTTTTGTGTGTTTTCCATTATAATCTTCCTTTCTTTTTCTAATCTAATCTTTAATTATAATTAAAGAGGGAGTTTTGACTCCCTCTTCTTAATATGAAGCTGGAGTATATGTCCATGCTCCATCGCTATGCAATATTGTTTCAAAAGCTGATAAATCTGAAGCATCGCCACCTGCAATTGAAGCTATCTCAATTGAACATGGGATTTCAAAGTAGCTTTCATCAGGAAGTGTGATTTTGAGCTTGTTTTTTCTATTTGCTCCCCATTGTCCTGTTAAGCCTACAATGTAGTCCTGTGCTGGATCTCCATATACTCTTTTACCTGTTAAAGTAATAGTTAATCGACCAGCAGTTACATCAGAATAACCAGCTCCACCATCGCTGATGAAGTAACCTGTTTGAACTTCTTCTTCTACAGCCCAATCTAATGTTTCGATTCCATCAAATTCGGCTAATGTAGGAGTTTCATTTGCAAAGGTTATATCGATTTCTAACTTGGTTTTGTTATTAGCATTCCTACCCATTTTCTTGCTCCTTTCTTTCTACTAAAGCTATATATAAAGCCACATAGATATAATTATTTTCTAAATCTCTTGGTTCTAATTGATAAGGTTTAGTTTCGAATGATCCTCTTATCAACCTGTAATCTTCGAAGTCTACATCTTGCAAATCTTCTAATAAATCGTGAATAATTTTGGCTATTGCTCTTGTTTCGTTTTCTTTTGAGGTTCCTCTTATTCTTATGCTGATCGGATATGTTTCTTCGCCTGTTTTGTTATTGTAATTATATATAGTCGATGGTTCTTCCTGCCTTAATGTCACAGTCTTTTTAATTTTTTCAGGCATAGCACCTACGAATAAGTTCTGCCCAAATATAAACTTATGATCTGCAGTTTCTGTTTTCTCTACTAAATAATTAACAATATCATCTATAACATTTAAATACATATTACCTCTCCTTTAAAATGCTTTTAGCAATGTATCAGCATATATTTCTGCCCACTTATCTCCATGCTTATTTTCAGCAACATCAGTCCACATTGCTTGTGCCTCGGAGTTGTGTGTTTTTTGAAAATTCATATAGATTCCCCAAAATATAAACTCTACATATTCATTAGCCCATATAACCATTCTTTTTCTTTCGTTGATTTCAGATTCGACTCTTGTCCTACCTGTATCGTGTGGAACATATCGATCACTATCTTGGTGCATCTCTCTCAATACTAATTTAGTTCCCTCTTTTTCATATTTGTTGAAATCTGTAGGTAATTTATCAAAATAGCGAGTTGCTTTAGTCATTGTTTTGTTCTCCTGCCGATTGTCTTAATTGGCACTCCATATGCTCGAACACATTTGTTTTTGGCTTTTTGAACTCTTCAATGTCTGTAATGATATAATAATCATTCTCGTATTTGATCATATCTCCCTTTTTAATTTCTATCTTTTTAAATACCGAGAACCAGGCATTTGCTCTCTCTTCATCATCTGATACCCTATCTAATCGTGTATTTTTTTCAAAATAAACATTTTTGATTATAATAGGTTCTTCTGAATAACCATCGCCATACCCACTATTTTCTCGTATGTATAACTCGATTTCGTGGACATGGAGTGATAGTCTTGGATCTATCATCGTAGATACCTATTAATAAGTCCTGCCTTTTTTAAATGCCTATGAGCTTTTGGACTTATCTTTTTATATTCAGCACTACCTGTTTCTCCTGTATTTTTTGAAAAAGAAGTTTTTCCTGTATTAATAGAAACATTTCCACTTGCCCATTCCAAGTCGATACCATAGTTTGCCTCATTATATCTGACTTGATCTGCGACAGCTATTTTTAAATCATCAGGAGCAGTTTCTTGGTCATATCTTTTTGAAATACCCCTCGTATGATAATCTATCACTTCCGAGGCTTCTTTTATCAATAGTTTAGTTGAATTGTCATCTGCATATCTTTCATTAAGCAATTCATTCAATTCTACTACTGTTATGTATTGGCTTCTTTGTATACCCATATAACCACTCCTTTCTACTTATCTTCTTCTTCTTCGAGTAGTTCTTTCTCTTCGATTTCTTCTTTTTTTGTTTCTTCAGTAGATAGAGCCTGGATCAATAGTTCTTTTTTCATTCTTGAATAACCTTTGATACCTTTTTCTTTAGCAAGTTCTTTCAGTTCATTGTATCCCAATTCTTCGATTTTAACTTCTTCATTGGTTTTAGGATTAGTTCCTTTAACTTCAACCTCTTTTACTTGCTTTTCGATTTTAGGTTCATTAGTTGTTTCTTCGATCCAATTAGGATCGTTTGATAAAGTTCTATAATCTGCACTACCTCTTTTTACTGAATAAGCCATATTAGCTGTTTTGTGAATAAATCTAATCATTCAAATCATCCTTTCTTTTTAGATTTTAAATATTAGTAAGCTGTGGTATTTAATTTTTTAATGATTCTTGCATTGTTGGTTACTTTATAAGCAACAACAGACAATACTTGTGCATAAGAACCTACAAAGTCAATTGCATCCATAAGTCTTATTGCTTCAAATAATACTAACATTGAGTTTGCATCGTAATCTCCCATGATCATATCTACTTCAGTTAAGTCTACAGTTTTCAATTCATCGTTTTGGTCAATGTATTTGCCCTCTTCATTATTTAAAAGGTTAGCCTCAAGAATTGTTAATCCTAATGCTTGAATTATTCTTCCATTAGTTCTCATAACATCATCGTTGAAAACAGGAGTATAATCTGTTCCTACATATTGCAAGAACTTCTCAAATACTTCAGTACTCATCATACAGAAATTAACATTTCCTTTAGCTTGTCTTACTGCTTTTCTCATTGCCAAGATATACTCTTTAACATTGTCTTTATCGATAGCAGTAGTGTCATCTGATCCATCTTTTTGAAGTGTGCTTGACTCTTCAGTTAATGCACATAGACCAGCAGTTTGGATTGCCTCTGATACTTCTTGAATTGCTGTAGATAGTTCTTCCTCTGCTCTATCGTATGATACAGCAACAGCTTGAACTCCTTTTATTTTTCTTGATCTTGGGAACTCATTGTTATATTTTATTTGAATTAAACTATCAGGCACATCTGCATGCGTGAAATCTCCACCTGGGAATCTTGGTGTGATTACTTGCACTCCTGTTTTATGGATGAATATGCGACCTGCCTCATCTGTTTCATATTTTGGTGTAAATGTTAATCCTGGAATTAAAACACTATCACCAAATAAGTTTGGTTCTACGATATCCAAGAAACGATCATCTACAAATTTTTCTCCGAATCTTACATTTGACATATATTATCATCTTCCTTTCTTATTTTCTTTTATAACCAGAATAGAATGGATTGTTTCCATATTTCCTGTCGTTATGCTCTTTTACTGCAGATGTATATTTTGGATTTTTTTCCATACTTCTTCCAGCAAATTGTTTCTTTTTATTTGTTTCATTAACTTCTAATATTTTAAGATCTGTTTTGAGGATGTTTTGAACTTTTTCTTTTAAAGTATCAGTGTCAATTTCTTCATCTTTATAGATTTCTGTTATTGCTCCCTCTCCCTTTAAAATTTTGAATACTGTTGAAGAATATGATGCATCGACTTCTATTTCCTCATCTTTCAATACATTAGCTATTTCATTTTGAATAACTGTATCTTTTTTGAAAGATAATAATTCGCTATTTGTTTTTAGCAATTTATCATTTTCAGATTTTAATCTATCGATTTCTGTCTGATTGTTTTTTTCTTGCTCCTTAACTTTTTGAATAGCTTCTTTAGCATTGGAAACTTCTTCGACATCAATACCTAACTCTTTTAGTACTGCAAGTCTACCCTCTTCTCGAGCATTTCCTGTGGCTCTATTTAGCTCTGCTTGAGTGAATGTTTTATCCTTATTTTGATTACCAGCTCCATCCTTATTTGGATCTGCTGGAGGATTAGGATCTCCCTCTGCGAACATTTGAATATTTAATGGTATTCTTTTGTTCTTTTTTTCGCTTAACATATTATTTCTCCTTTCTTACGGCTGGATAGCCTATACTCCATTATTAAGGTTGGATAACCTTTTTTTTACCTCGTTTTTAAGTGTTACGAGTGACACTTCTCCATCTTTACCCCATATGGATCTTCTAACCCCTGTATACCTCGTTAGAACCCCTATTTTTTAAATTATTTCTTCTGATGTTTCACGTGGAACATCTTCTTTTATTTCTTCCACCTTTTTAGCAGGTTTTGTTTTTTTCTTTTTAGCTTTAGGTGGTTGTGGTGCTTTAATTTCTATTAACAATGCACCTGGTAGGCTTTTTCTTAATGTCTTTATATATTCTGCTTTCTCTGTTCTGCTGATTTCTACGACATTGAAGAGTTTACCTTTATAATGTACCTCATATTTAGCCATATTACCATCCCTTTCCTTTCTGTATTTTTCTTCTTACATACCATAATTTTATTATTGTTATAAGGATTTTGTATCGCCTTTTATAGTGCTTATATATCGCAAGTTCTCTTTCAAATTGAAACTCTTTGCCATAATTGCTATGTTTCATACTTGCTCTCCTTATAAGTTCCATATTCCCTATAACTAATCACTTCTGTATCTTTTGCATATCTAATAATATACATACATGTGCAATTTATATCTTCCTCTGCTATTCCAAATTGTTGAGGTGCTACTGTTTCTCTTCCACCTACTATAAACTTGTTATCTATCCCTACAACAGTTTGTCCATGAGCCATTTGATGTGTATCTCTTGGCTCTCTTGAAAGAAAAGTATAATCCCATTGTTTAATGATTATATTCCCCTCTGCTTCGTGGATTTTCCCTGTCAGATACTTTGATCTTGAAGAGTAGTAGTTTGATTCTGTCCTGGCTATCGTTTTAGCCTTACCACTGTTTAATTGCATTGTTTTTTGTATGTTTCGCTCTATTTGTAGTTTAGTTTTACCTTTTGCTATATCTTTTTGAACTATCTTTTGTAATCTTCTATCCAATACCCTCGCATTGCCTGACATGACCTGATCCCATTTAATTATTCCATTTCGTTCTGTCAGTATGCTTGATACCATCCTATTTATTTCAGGAACTGTTTGAATAACTCTCGTATTCCCCAGCTGTTTTACTGATATAAACTCATAAAATAATATAGTTTCTCTCATTATATCTGTTGAAGCTACTTCTATATTTGTCTTGTTTTTAAGCCACAGCATTGCTATTATAGGTGCTATTTTCTTCAATCTGTCATTTATGGTCTTTTCATTTTTAAGGTTTCCCTCTTCATCGTATTCAGCTATTTCTATAATCTGATCTACTTCTGATTCTATTTGATTGATTGTTGCCCTATAATCCCTATTTATTGTTCTGTATAGTTCTTGTTGCCTTTTTTCTATCATTGATTGCAATTGTTCGAATGGAGTATTTGCCATTTAGACCACCCCTATTCTTCTTCGCCTAAATCAACAGTTAATGCTCCTAAATTAGCGAGGATTCTTGTTTTTTCTTCCTCTGTTAACTCATCACCATATATTTCTTCAAGTGTTTTCTCGTGGTCTATAGCTTCATTTGATAACATTTTTATTGCTTGTTCTATTCTTTCGTTTTTAGATTCTTTTACATAATCTCCAAAAGTCACTACAAGATAATAATCATATTTTCTTGCTTTGCTGTTTTTCTTCATTTTTGTTACTCTAAAGAAGTCATCTGCAAATAGCAATATGTTGAAAAACTTTTCCAAAAAAGGCTCCCATTCTTCTATTAATGCTGATCTTGTTCTTATAGTAGTTACTTCTCGCTCTGTTATTGAGTCGCCTGATGAGTTTTTACCTATTGATTCATCTAACCCTACAGTAAGCTTTGAAAGTCCTACATTTGCCAAGATATTGCCTAATGTCATGTCAATAGCACTATTGTATTCTGCTATTCTTATCTCTGCCTGGTTAAATTTAACCTCATTCTTTGCTCCCTCTCGTTCATCTGTTCCAAGTTCTATGTGTTTTCTTCTTAAAGGATCAAATGTTCCATTTATTAATAATTCATCAGGAACATAAACATCAGCTCTACCATTTCTTATTTCATCCATCATTTGAGACCATTGCTCATCTAATGCATCAAATTCTCCTATTATTCCATCGTAGTCTGATTCTCCATCAAGCACACATGCCATCATTACTGGCTCTTTCCACTCTATCTTTTCGTATTCTGCTGTTTCTTCTAATGTATTTAGTGGCATCGGTTGAAGCTTACCTGTCTTTGTTTCTTTGTATAACATATAATCAATATATCCATACCCATATTCTTCGTGTAATTCATATTTTGAGCCATCTTCAGCTTCTATCTTTTCCACAAATACTATTGATATAACCCTACCTTTTTCTTTGTTTACTTTAAAATTAAAAGGCGAATAAACTTCTATAATAGGATATTCTGTCAGCTCTTTATCGTATATCATTTTAAAAGCAACAGATCCTGCCCATGTTTTGATTTTCTTTGCTTCTGCAATTCTCTTTTTCCAATCGTTATCATCTAAAATTTCATATAATCTTGCTGTGTTTTCTTTATCTGTTTCCTTTTCTTCTCCCTTTTTAACTACTGCCTCAATTCCACCTGATAATAACACCCTGGCTTTTGTATTAGCAATTAGTTTTGGTATTCCACTATGTATAACCCTTACATTGTTTCTTACATTTGCATAATAATAATGATTTTTAGCATTAATTGTTGACACGTATTCAGGCTTTTTTGATGTGTAAAAATCAACAAGTAGGTTTTCATTACCTAAATACCACAAGTATTTTTCCATTAAATCGTAGTTGTCTACTGTTTTCTTTGGCATCATTTCTCCCCTCTCTGCATATTGTTTGTTAATATAAGGGAATAGAAAGTTGCTTATTCTGTTTCCTATTGCATCTTTAATCCACATTTATGATCACTTCCCTTTTGCTATTTTTTCTTTATATGGTAGCCAAGCATACTGACTTGCGTTGATCGTATGGTCGTTTCTATCTTCAGGTTCATCTTTACCCTCTAACCAAGAATATCTGTTATGCTCTGCTATATGCTCTTTACAGTGGCTTACTATCAGGTATTTACCCTGTGCCAACCACCCATTTTGTAATTTTAATCTGTTTATTATTGTTGTTTTCTTATAACTTGGTAGTATTTTATATAATAATCCTTTTGTCTTTTTAACCTTTTGACATTCAAGTATTGTTCCTGCATCTGCTTGATCTATGAATATGGTTCTGCAATTCCCCCATATCTCATTGTTTCTTTCAATAAATGCAAATAATTTTTCAGGAATGTCACTTGGTGTTAGTGGTTCTTTTAAATCCCTATTGTTGTATACTTGCTCATCTAATACTACATATTCGAACTTATCTGTTATACCTGCATATATAAATGCGAATGTATCTTCTGATTCTTGTGAGTATGCTGTATCTACCCCACATACAAGCTTTGCGAATTTCATTTGTTTTGCTTCATCAATGCTTATAATGTTCTTTCTTGGTAGATTAAATATTAGACCTGTTGCTTTCGCTCTTAATCCCTGTATTTTTCTTTTATATTGAACAGAGTCAGGTAATAATGAACTCAATAATTCCTTTTCATCATCTTCTGTCACTGTGGGATTGTCTTTATATGTAAAGAACCAATACAGCCACCTATTTTGTGGATCTGATTTTTTTAGTTCTTCCATTATCTCTTTTGGTATTTCTTTTTCGTATTTCTTTATTGGTCTTGATCTATTGATAAACTTTGAATATATCTCTTTGTTTGGATCATCAGGATTTAATGTTCCAAATAGATATTCAAATCTTGGGAGGAATAATTCCTCTATAAATGACATTACTGCGATGTTTATCTCATCAATACCTACTACTCCAAATTGTCCACCTAATACCTTTTTAAATCGTGATATGTTGTCATATCCGACTAAATATATAATGTGTTCTCCCATTTTTAAATGTGGAAGCCTTACTTTACCTTTTCCTTTGGGGTTGTATTCTATTTCATCCCCATATAAGTCCAGGAGCCCATGATCATCATTTATTATGTTTGATTCAATTGTTCCTATCGATTCTCCTGCTATCAAATGTTTTGTTTTAGTTGATTTCTTTATTTTGTAGATGAACTTTGTTCCGAATGCTACTGTCGTTTTTCCTGCTTTTGTCGTTCCCTCTAAAAACTCAACCTTTCCATCTGATGTAAGAAAATCTATAAATTTTGGCGATAGCTTCATTTTCTACCACCTACTTCTTATCTTTTTTTTCTTTTAATCCATCTATCTGCTCTATTAATTCATCTATTTTACTTCTTTTATCTGTTACTTCGTGAACATCTACAAACATCCCATATCTTTTTCCTAATAATTCAGATGCCTTTAGCCTGTCCTTAACCATCGTTTTAGCCTCTTTTAGCCCTTGAGCTGTTACTACTGTGTCTTTGACTTCTCCTCTTAACACCTTGCTCAAAAACTTGGTTATTTCGCTTATATCTGCTATATCTTTCTCTTCATCTTCTTTTATTATTTCTTTTAGGTATGCCTGGACATATTCATTTTGCAACAGTCTTGAAGCATTGCTCCTAGCTGACTTTGGATTGTATCCTGCATTAATATAGGCTTGTGTAGCATTAAAATCATAGTTTTTTAGATATTCTCGACAGAATTTCTGCTGTTTATCTGTTAGTTTTTTTCTCAAGTCTGCCAATGTTATACCCATTTATCTTATCCACTGCTTTCTTCAGATCTTTATCAAAATCGTATGCAGGTGTTTTTATTTTTACCCAAGCTATCCCCTGTCTTATTAGAATATCATTTTCTTTAAGATACACATCAGCCTTTACTTCGCTTTTTATATCTTCATTGTCTTGTGTTGACACTTCTTCTATTACTAATTTACCATCTTTCATTTTTAAAATTTGAGTTATGTCTTTTTCGTTTGTTATGCAGATATCTCTCTTCTCGATCTTCTTTATAAGTTCTTGATCTATCCTCACTATATCTGTTGTCGCTATTATAGGCATATGTGGTCTTAGAATTGCCTTTACTGTTTTTAGTTTTTCTACTTTCATAATTTCTTTCCTCTCTTTCGCTTTTTATTAATTCTTTTCTTAATTTATCGAGTTCCCTCTTATTCATTATATCATAGTCGTAGTTATAATCTTCCGAATTCTTCCATCTTCTTGGCATAATGCTCCTGCTCCTTTACCTCGTAGTTTTCTGTTATTCTTACCAATACTCCCTGGTGGTGCTTTTTCTTAACAATTATAGCTTTATCTTCAAATGCTATGATCTTCGTTAGGTTGTCGCTTTTGAGTATCCTGGCTTTAACCATTCCATCAAGAATGTATTTCTTGGCGAATGTTACATTGTCCAGATCCTTTGCCCTGTTGTTTATAAGCCATATAAACTCTATTTTAATCGGATATTGTTCTACCTTTGGTTTGTGCATCAGCATCATCGCCACATCGTTGGTTTCCCTCTTTTTTGCTGTTGAACCAGCATATTTGTGTGTGCGATTCTTTTCTGTGTAATCGTTTAGTCCTATAAATTCTTTATGTATAAAAAATTCCATTTTAACCTCTCATTTTTGAAAAAAAGAGCATAGAAAACCTGTATCTGCTCTCCATACTCTTTAAATTCAAATTGCTTTAACCCCTTTGTTCATAGCAACACCTCTTTATTTAATTAAATCTTAACATCTTTTTA
>Ga0172382_10008846_pt1 | contig 13901 bp, 13 predicted proteins | sample Leawel138RmetaG_FD_122245 | JGI IMG/M metagenome (GOLD analysis project Ga0172382, IMG submission 122245) | Leachate microbial communities from a municipal landfill in Southern Ontario, Canada - Leachate well 138R metaG | ecosystem: Engineered > Solid waste > Landfill > Unclassified | place...
ACGCGACGGGGCTTTTTCATTTCACCGGTCGGATTGCCGGCCACCCGGAACAGCCCCGGGTGGCGTTCGCCGGCGCGCATTCATGGGTTCACACCCATTCCAGGGCATTTAGTGAGCCTTGGCCAATGCTCGACTGTCCAACTGTCCTATCCCCCTGTCGACAAACGCCCCCCGGCGGATGACGGCTGCGCCTCTTCCGCCCTACCAATCCCGTAGGTGTAGCCGGGCGCGAATTTTGGCCACGATTTGCGCTTTGTTTGGCATCCGGCCCGGCGGGCACGCCCTGGCCCTAACCGCTTGCCTCATGTACCCACCGATCAAGCTCGATTGCCACCAAGAAGAACAGGCGTTTCAATCGGTTGTACTCTGACTCACAGAACGCGTAGGCCGGCCTGAGCTCATAAGCCCTCCCGGGCTTGAATGAGAACGCGGGAAAGACCAATTTAGCCGGATTGACGTCTGCGGTAAGGTCCAAGCGAACCCCAGGGGACAAGACCCCCCTGTGCTTGCAGTGGTTTGTCAGGTCGGCGAGGTACACGTAGTCGGGATTATTGGTCCATTGAAGCATCAGGGACCGTAGGGCGTCGTGTCCAGGATAGCGAACCAACCAATTCGTGACATTTCTCACGTTGATGTCATGTTCAGCTTTAGCTTCTTGCATACCGACCACTGAATAGACGGCATTGGATACGATGTCGGCAAGGCTGTGCAGGCTCTGCAGGAACGCCAGAACGTGGGCCTTTGCCTGGAACCTCTTTTCGACGTAGGCACGACCGATCTCATCGTCCGGGGTAAATACCAGCCGCATCAGGTTGGCGTCGGAGGGGTCGATGTCGAGATAGTCGTCCAACAGACGCCGCATTTCGTGATAGTGAAACACGGCATAGTTGAATCGCTCTGTCACCGAGCTCAAGGCGTGTCTGGCCCGCCCCCAGGCGGCCTTGCCCTGTGTTTTCAGCACGTAGTCAAAGATCGCCTTCAGATCTATGTCGATTGAAGGATTCTCAGTCACACCACTTCTCCTGGGCCAATCAAGGGCTCCTTTTCGGCTTAGGGTACGCCTGAATCTTGAAGTGCTTGGCATTCAGACGCCGGCGGGCCGACTTGGTAAGGAACCTAATATACCGAAACTGACGGAACCGGTGGGCCTGGGCCCGGTGGAGATTGGCCTGGAGATGGGCGCCCCGGCGTCCTCCTTTCCGGGTCTTGGCCAGCTCGTGGTACCACTCCCCGTCCAGCTCGTAAAAGGTGCTCTCGTGGCTGCCCAGGTAGTCGAAGCTGCATGCCTGGTAGACAATCCCGGCTCCACCACAGCGCTCGTCGGCGAAGGATTGGACCCATTGGACTTGGGGGTGGAGTATCTTGATGGCCTTGATCGCATAGCTAATGGCCCTCGACTCGGTGTTGCGGGGCATGCAGTCGTGGACCCACAGACGGTTGAGCTCCATGTACTCCCGGTTGCCGGTACCCTCGACTACCCGCCTGCCGCTTGCCGGGTTCAGGTTGTAGCCCCACTGCATGACGCCGACCAGATCCCGCTCCGCGAACACGCCCAGGTGGAGGTAGCTGTTGTTCACGAATCGGCGGCTGTAGTGCATGGCGCACACCACGACGCGGGCCAACCAACACGGAATGATCTCCACCCGCAAGTCCTGGCAGCCAAAGCCCACCACAGCCCCTTTATAGGTCACCGGGGCCGCCGGTTCGGTCTTCCTTGATGTTTTCTTGGTCACGAGGCTTCTCTCCTGTACCACCCCTGTTAGGGGGCGCGGGGAAGCTCGGGGCCTTCTGGTTGTTAAAGATCGTCTTGCACCTGGGACACTTGATCTCCAGGGCGACGGCTATGGCCTTAGCCAATAGCTTGCCGCAGCTGTTACAGCGTACTTCTTGCATGTGAACCCATCCCTTTTCTGATAGGCTTCCCCGGCGGTCGCGACCGTGGGACAGCCTTGGTTCACAGTGCATGCTCACTGTGGGCGGGTGGCTGGGTGTTGCTGCACCTGGCCACTCGCTGTCTCTTACCGTGTTCGTGAATCTGGACAGTACCTTAGCGGCAATTGCGAACGGGTATAACGCGCTTTAATCCTGATTGTGTCGGTCGGTGCCAAAACGGCCTGCAGGGGACCCTCAGAATCAAACCGCCGCAATGGCCTCCGCCGCCCCCTCCGCCTCCAAGTCAACCGCTGCCAGCTCTGCCTGCCGGCGCTGGCGCTCACCCAGGGCCTGGCCGTAGGCCGCCTTGTAGGCCGCGACATTGGCCAGGATACGGGTTGCCAACTCTGGGACCGGCACCCCTCGAGCGCTGGCCATGGCTGCCAGAAGCGGTGTCGGCGCGGCGTTGTCCGCCGCCCAGGCCTCCGCTTCGAGCTGCTGCTGGGGCCAGCTCAGGATCTCGTCCGGCGGGTAGCCGGCACGGATGGCATCGCATGCGGTGGCGAAGTCGGCGTCGATCTCGGCGGCCTTGCTCGCTGCCCTGGCCTCCACTTCCGCCCGTGACAGCGGCACAACGTCCCACCCTTGATGCCACTGCCCCTCCACCACTGCCGGGGTCTGTGCGACCACCTTGTGGGTGTCCGGGTCGTGGTCGGGTTGTGGGTCAACGACAACCAGCTCGTACCCCAAATGGTTGGCCAGGGCCTCGGTAATCTGAGGGCCAAACGAAACCTGGGATTTATGCCCCTGCCGGATTTCAGCAGGGGTGATTGGATATTGGCCGTTTGCGATTTTGCGGTACATTTTCTATGCCTCGTATAGTGTAGGGGTTAAACTGCCCGCAGCGTCCGCTGCGTTGCCCGCAGCATCAGTTAAAGCTCCGGCGGAATCTGTCAATGTTGGAGTATCTATTGTTAGAGTTAATGCGGTGCTCGAAAAAGACAGCTCTGCCCATTCCATTGGACCATACATACCTAAAACTCCACCGCCAGATAGCATCTTGACGGTGGTCATATCATTACCACTAGCAGTAAATCCCATTAATGCAGCAAATACTACAGCGTCATCAGTGCATGAAACTGCCGTCAAATTGTCCCCCGTTTCCCCGATTAAATTGCGCTGCCACTGAACTGAAGCATCAGGTAAATATTGCACAGCAGCGCCATCTCCGCAGAAAACAACACTGCCATCATCAGGCGATATAGCGACCCCATCCCATGACGAAGGTGCGCCACTCCCTGTTACATGGCGGTCCCACTGTATGACAAAACTGCTATTTAATTTTATTCCAGTTGCGTAAGCTACGCTTCCCGTTGCCATCTGGGCAGCCAAATAAATGTTCCCACTGCCATCAACCGCAACCCCACGCAATACTGCATAATTCCCGGAGCTGTCAGTTTTATAAATTCGCCTCTCAGCTTGCAAAGCGCCTGAACTATTGTATTTTCTCAGCAACCCGTATGAACGTGATGAACCATCAAACGATCCACATGCATATACATTATCAGACACGTCAATCGCACATCCAAGCAACGTCACCCCAGTGGAATGGCTAACAGTTCTTTGCCATTGCAGCGTTCCGGCGTTGTTATATTTTGCTACTGTTGACGATTTGGGGGAATCTGTTTCATTAGCTATAACGATTGCAACATCACCACTGGGGGAAACTGCAATCCCCTCAGACGAAAATCGTTTGTTTGTTTGTGACAATTTTCGCTGCCATTGTAAAGCGCCTGAACTGTTATATTTTGCGATGATCGCATGATCATAAGACCCTGAATCCCTACCATGCCCCAAAACATAAACATTTCCTACACTGTCAACACCAATACCATTTGCAAAAGCTCTATCTATTTGATAAAGCTCTCGCTGCCATTGTAAAGCGCCTGAACTGTTATATTTTGCGATACACATTTTAGTAGGGCTACTTGAGGCGAGGCGACCCTGTATATAGTGGTTCCCATCTGCGTCTGTCGCAATTGCCATTGCCAAGTCACTTGATGTTGTCGGGCCTGATAATGCTGCAATCCATGTCGGAGGAACGGGCACTCTTCGCCCGCCGATCAACATTTTTTGTGCAAGTGTGATATTCGCCATTATGCCACCTGCCCTCTTTCAGCACCGTAAAGCGCGCCGCCCTCTTTCCACAGCACCACCCAACCAGTTATCACTGAGGCCCAATCGGGAGCTGCCCCGCCATTGTCAACCCATGTAATAGTTGGCCACGTAATCGCATTTGCAGCCGGAGTAATTTTCAACAGTACGTGCTCCCCGTCTGCCAGCGTCTCGGTGAATGTGGTGGGCGCGGATAGCGTCTTGCGTTGTTGTGTGCCGTTGGCCGGGTTGATTTCCGTTCCGGAGAGGTCATACCACGCCTCAGAGACTTTCCCAGCCAGTACCAGATTGGTGAAGGTCTGCCCATCGAAATTGGCGATGACCGCCAGGCTGATTTTCCAGTCGCTGATGGTGCCGGAACCTTCCACACTGTCAACCGCAACGGTCAGTTCCCCGGTGTTGGTGTCGTAGGCGGTGACGGTGCCGTACATGCGATTAGTGGCTGGCGCGGCGGCATCAGCGATAAAGACATCCACCCCGGGGACAAACCCCTTCCCAGTCTGCACGGTCAAAGTTTTGCTGCCGGTGCCAATGGTCAATTCCGTGGCGCTCGTTGCTCCCAGGCTCAATCCGTAGGCGCTGGCGGCTTCATTCAACTCCTGTTGAAATGTCACCATAGCAGCAATAAATGCGTCACCTTTCTCGGCAAAGGTGGACGGGTCGGCGCGGCTCGGTGGGTCGGGTAAAGGTGTGATGGCCATCAGGTCAAGCCCTCCAGGGTAAGGGTGTAAAGCGCGTCGTTGGGGTACGCGATCTCAATGTCAAAATCTCGGTAGAAGCCGAACACGGTCAGCACGGTGTATTGGCCGTCCGCACCGCGCCACAGGCAGGGGGTGGCTCGCAACTCCGCCAGCACGGTATGCACGTAGTCCACCTGCTGGCGGGTAAGCCACAGGGGCAGTTCTGCGCGCTTGGAAAATGCCCGGCGCACAAACGTGGTAGCGCCAAAGGCGTCAGTCTCTTTTTTCGAGTAGTCGATAATCCCCGCGCGGGCGCCAAACCGCACATCCCCAAGCCGGTACTGCCAGCCGAACACCAGCGTGCCCAGCCGCACAGCACCTGCTGTGTTATTGATGGTGATGGTGACAGTCACATCCCCGAGAGGTATCAGATCATCAATCACGATTTCTTTCGGTGCGCGAATCGCCTGGTAGAAATACTGGTACCAATCAGGGACTGGCGTGTTGTCGTAGATGATGTGAGTTTGCTGGTACAGCACCCCATCGACTGCGGATTCGATTTTGATGTACACACTGGTGGCCTGCATGTCGATCAACGCCAGGCTGGCAAACCGGCCAGGCTGGAACACATAGGTGACCGGGCCATTGTCCTCTGTGACGGTGCTGGTCTCGCTGTCGAGACATGCCCAGCGGTTTGTGGGGCCGACGTCGACCCAGTTGGGCGGGTCGCTGCTGTCCGTCTCCGGGTTGTTGCCAAGGTTGTCGGCGACGGCACTCTCATAGATGCGGTGGTTGTAGATGACCCTGTCGCCATCCGCGTAGGTGGTGCCCGCCAGCCAGGCAGGGTGGTCGTCTTCCGGCACACTGCTGGACACCAGCATGGCCTCGGTTATGGCGATGGGGGCAACGACAGTCAGAGTTGTCATGCTTCAACCACCACCGCCAACGCGTCACCACCCTGAGACAGGCGGTCGAGCAGGTCTGCCGTCTTCCGCGTGTTGGCCGCGATCGCGGCGTCCCCGGCACGCTGGTCGATTTTCAGCTCCGCCACCTGGCCATTGAGGCTGCGAATTTCCGCCGCCATCTCGGTCATGATCTGGACCATGGACTTCCCGTTAGGATCCGCGATTTGCACAGGTATGCGGTTTGCCGTGAGGATCGCGTTCTGCTGCTCTCGCCTGTCAGTCACGGATCCGGGCTCTGCCCCGATAGCGCGCCCGATACCACGGAGGTAATCGACGGATTCAAACTGTGCCCGCAAGCCCAGGCCCCAATATGTACCATCAAGCCGGATAGCGGCTTCGGTCAATGCGTTTGCCGTGCCGAGCAGCTCCGCGATGCCATGGACAGCGGCGATCAACTCCGCCGCCAGTGAGTTGCCCTGCTGGTTGGTGCCCAGCAGCTCCCCCAGCACCAGGGCCTCGTCAGTGAGTGTCTGGTATTCCTGCCCCAACATATCGACAACCGCACCCACAGATTCCACATTGGCAGCAGCTGAATCGCCAATAGCGGCAATCGTGTCGGCGGTGCTGGCTTGCTGCGCGGCGATGGATTCCGCCAGGGCGTCGCTGATAAGGGAGACGGTTTCTGCCACCGGGCGCATCAGGGCCAGCTCCTCGTCCAGCTTGGCAATTTGCGCATCCCGCCAGGCGGTGTTCTGCGCGGCCAGTGCGTCATAGGCGGCCAGGGTGGCCTGATGGGTGGTTTTGAGGATGCCAACCTGCTCGTCGTACTGTGACGTCCACGCTGCGTACACCTGATCAATGTTGGCCTGCATCTGGTCCAGGGCCTGGGGCGAGGGGCCGGCGTAGGCCGCCAGTGCCGCCAAGGCGCCATCAAACAGCCCGCTGGCGATGTCCACGCTCAGGGGTTGGCCGTTGAGGGCAACATCCAGCTGACGCTCAGCGGTGGCCACCAGATCAGATAGCAGCGCCGTCTGCTCGGCATGGTGCGCCTGGGCCGCGTCAATCTGCTCCTGTGCGGCATTGAGCAGCCCCTCCTCTGTGGTCAGTTGCTCACCCACAGCGTCCTTGAGGTCCGCCATCAGGTGCGCGGTGCGAGCCTGATCCAGCAGGTAGTCCTGGCGGCTGCCGAACGAGCCCGACACGTCCCGACCTAGGGATTGCAATGTGGTTTGCAACACGTCCTGGTTGAGGCTGCCACCGTCAGAAACGCTGGCCAGCATATCGCCCAGGCGGGATTGAGCGCGGCGGTAGTCCCCCAGCTCACTACCTGCCGGGCGCATGCCGTCAATGGCGCGGGCCAGCATGTCGGACACGGTGCGCAGCTGGTCCACAGTGGGCTGCAATCGGCCGATGTCGGCCTGCAGGGGGGTCACCAGGGCCGCCAGCTCGCTATCCAGCGCACGCTGCTGTTCCGTCACTGCGCGGCGCAGTCCCCCCAGGGCGGAGGTGGCGTCGGTGGCCAGCACCTGCCAGGCTTGCCGCTGCTGGGCTATGGCGGCGCTTTCGGCGGCGTAGCGCTCGTCCACCCCGGCCTTAATGCCCGCCAATCTTTCCATCTCGACCTGGTAGACACCCTCGGTCGCGGCGCGGGCGGCCTCGATGTCTACCATGTTCCCATCGTAGGCGGCGTTAACCGCTTCGCGCTCCGCCGCGATCCGGGCGAGCTTTTGCGCCTCGATGCTGTTTTCGATGTTGTCGCGGATTTGGTCGAGGGACAGGCCCGACATGACCGCTGCTACCTGGTGCTCAAGACCCTCTTGGTCTGGGTCGCGGCCGAGGATCTCGCGGTACATCTCGGTAATGCGGTCGGTGGCCTGGGCCTGGTAGGTGGCCAGCTGGGCATACAGTGGCGCGACGGCCATCAGCGTGGCAAACGCGGACTGCCCCGCCTCAGTGGTGAGATCAAGGCCCTGCACGAGGGCGTGAAAGGCGTCCTTGGTGCGCGGGGCCTCGACGTTCAGCCCGTCGAACACGGAGAGCAGCTGCGCGTTGGCGGATGCCATTTTTTCAGCTTCGCCGATGTACTCGGCGTAGTAGGCGCTGGTGGCCTGGGCAAAGCTGTCGAGGCCACCCATGGCCTGCACCAGGCCATCCGCCGCCACCATGCCGGCCACGCTGGTGTCGTACAGCGAGAGGCCCAGCGCCGCCAGGGTGTCGTTGACGCCGTGGAATTGCGACTGCACGCGGATCAGCGTGTCCGCCAGCAATTCGCCCTCAGCGGCGAGATCAAAAATCGGCTCAAGGTCGAGATTCGCGCCCGTCAGCTCGTTGACCTTGGTGACCCAGGCCTTCACGAAGGCGTCGGCGGCGCCGGTGATGTCGGATTCGACCAGCTTGTTGAACTCGGCGGACCCAAAGAAATCCCCGCCTGACTTGCCCGCCTGGTGGGCCTTGCCGACAAGGGCCTGGCCCTTCAGATCAACCTCGACGCCGAGGGAATCCAGCAAAGTGGTGAGACCCAGATCAATGGCGCCAAAGGCCGCGAGCATCTGGCTGGCAACCTGCTGGCCCTCACTGCCCGCCCGCTTGGTGTAGGCGCTGATTTCAAGGCCGCTGGCAAGTTCGGTGCCGCCAAGGCCCGGGGCTGTGCGGATGCCCAAGGCGGCCCGCTTCTTGCCGTCGCCGCCAAAGGCACCGTCGACCAGGCCGCCGATGGCGCCGCCAATCAGCGCGCCGATGGGGCCGCCGATGATGGTCCCGGCAATGCTGCCCACCGTTGCGCCCCAGGCGCTTTCAGCCTGCTTGCCAAAAAGGGATTCGCCCACCTTGGTGCCCACCCAAGACCCGGCATAGCCCGCCACGGCGCTGGCCAACGTGCCGATGGTGGTGGCCATGCCGGAGGAGACGCCACTGGAAAATCCGAACGCTTCGGCAATACCGTAGCCGGCGGATTCCAGCCCCCAGGCGGTGCCGGACAGGCCGATTTTGCCGAGCCCTGCATTGATGAAGTTGCCCGCCGTGGTCACGCCACTGGCCAGCTTGCCAAGGCTCATCAGGGACGACAGATTGCCAAGCCCCCCCAGGGCGCCGCTCACGCCACCGCCGCCCAGCGCCCCTGCATTGGCGCCGACGCTGCCACCAAGACCCAGGCTGATCAGGATCGGTCGGGTGATGGCCATATGCGCCAGCTCGGCCAGCAGGCGCTTGAAGGCATCCTTGAGACTGCCAGCGAAGTCCTTGAACGAGTCGAAGGCACCCATCCAAGCATCGGCAAACGCGGTGTCGATGCGCTTGGTGGCTTCCTCCCATGCCTGGGCGGCTGGATCGGCCTGCGCCTGGATCTTCTCATTCTCCTGCTGAAGGTCGTACATCGTACCCAGCAGCTGTTCATATTCGGCTCGTTGCTCGGGCAGCAGTTTTTTTGCGCTTTCCGAGCGCAAGCCGTTTTCAATGAACATCTCTCGGTTCAGCGCTACCAGGGCCTCCTTGCCCTGCATCCGCGCAGTCACTTCCCGTTCCAGCCAATCCACTGTACGGCGGGTTTCGCCCAACGTCTCCGAGACGGCCTGGGATCTGGCTTGCTCTTCTGCCAGGTAACTGTCAACCGCGTCCGCCGCTCGTTGGTAGGCTGTTGCGGTATCAAACAATGACAGGGCCAACTTTTTTTGCCCCTCGGTCGCATTGTTCTCCGCCAGGGTCAGTTCGAGAACTTCGCGCTCCGTCTTGCTCAGGGCATTGACCTTGTCATTGAGGGAGGACGTCAGTCGCTCAATCGCGTTCTGATTCTTCTTGGTGGCAGCTTCCGATGAGATCGTTGCTTGCGCGAAGGCATTGAAGCCCCTTGTCAGATTTTCAACCGGTACTTCAAGGTTCTCATATTGCTTGAGATACTTTTCTACGGTTCGGCCATTCGCCAGTGATCTGGCTTCGGTCTCGATCTCCGACAGGCCCGATTTAATGCGCGCTACGCTGCTGTCAAATTCTTCCTTACCGCCAAACCCGAGGTACTTGTAAAGCACGCCACCTGGCGTTTTCGCCAACAAACCCTCGACAAACCCTGCATCCTCCCCCGGATTGGTGATTTCACCCACTATCAACTTGTATTTGGCGACGAATTCTCCGGCCTTGCCTAAAAAGGCATCAAACTCATCGGACTTGAGCGCGCCGTTTAGGCGCTCAATTGCACGGGATACCTCGTTGATCGCTTCCGCCAGGCCATCGTTGGCGCCTTTCTCACCAATGGTTCTCAGCAAGGTATCAAAGTTGTCCCCAAGGTTGGAGGCGGCCCCGCCCAGGGTATCCATTTGCCGCGCCATGGCGCCGGCAAACTGCACGTTGCCAATGTCCTCCAGGTAGCGGGTGATCTCGGAGGCATTATTGCCAATCTCGGTGGTGACGCCCTGAAAAGTCAGCTTGACGCGATCCCCTTCCTGGCTGGCCTTGATGCCGAATTCCTTTAGCCGTTCGAATTCCCCGGTGCTGGCGTCGGCCACCGCCTCGATCATCTGGCTCAGATCCTTGCCCATGGCGGCGGCGGTGTTGCCGAAGGAGGTCAGCGCTGACGTGGTGGGGTCGAGCCCCAGGGCCTTCATCTTGGTGAACGCTTCGACTGACTGGCTTAGGGCGAATGGCGTGGTGCGGGCGAACGCCTCCATTTCGGCCCAGGCCGCATTGCCGGCCTGCACTGAGCCGGTTACCGTGGTGAGGGATGCCTTGAGCCTCTGGGACTCCATATTGACGCTGACGAACTCTCCCGCGAGCCTGCCTGCCCCGACAGCAGCCAGAACAGCGCCAACACTACGCGCCGTCGCTCGCAACGCCGTCATACTGCCATCCGCACTTTTAGCGGACCGGCCTACCTGATCGAGCCCACCCGCGCCCCGCTGGGCGGATCTTTGGGTATCGTCGAGGGTTTTGTTGAGGGTTCTGGCATCGACATTGACCGCCTGCACCTGGCCCCGCAGACCTTGGTCCGTGGCGCGCAGGACTAGCTTGAGTTCGATATCCTTGGATGTCATGTCATTCGCGCTTCAGTTCATTGACGGCGACACGTTCTAGGGTTTGCAGCCGCTGCCAGTCATCGGGGGCCAGGGGTTCGTAGCCGCCACGGCGGATGACGATATCCACCGCCTCGTAGCGCAATCCCATCACCCCGCCCATGGGGTTGATCTGCCACTGGGTCGCACAATCGACAAAGAGACGCACCGCGGTCCAGTTTTCTGGCAAGACTTCAAAATCACCGGGTTGTCGGGCCGCCCGCTTGTTGGCGATGGCCGCCGCGACTTCGGGGCTTACCAGGGCGGTAAGATCGTTGTCGGCCACCCTCGAATCGCCCACCTTGAGGCAGGCGACCCAATGCCTGGCGGCACCGATCAGGTTCGCCTCAGGTTCTTTTTTCCCACTTCCTCCTGATAGGTGGCCACCAGGGCGGCGGAGATGGCGGGGTCGTTGCGGCAGGCTTCAAGCAGGGCCTCGCCCTCAAGGGGCTCCCCTTCCGGCCCTGTCAGCTCGATATCCCGCACGCCCACCACCACCAGGTCGACCAGGCGCTTGTCGCTGAATTCCTTATCCAACGCCTTGTCGGTGGGCAGGATCTTGAAGATGGCCGTGAACTGGCCCTGGGATTCGTTGCCCTCGTCATCCCGAAGGTGGACGATGACCGGGGCGGGGAAGGTTCTGTGGGTGTTCAGCTTCAACATGGGGGTGCCTCATTCGGTGGGTTGCGGTGTGCGAATTTGTGGGGCCTTCCCTGGCAATCGTTATCCTCAGTGGAAAAACAGATAAAGCTCGTCGTCGTTGCTGCCGGTGGCCCTAAAGGACAGGTCGTAGGCATCGTTGCCCGCGCGTTCTTTGTCGCCGATGCTGGTGAACTGGGCGGCGGTGATGACGATGGAGATACGCTCCCCGGCAACCGTGCCCAGGGTGGCGTGGATGGCGGCCTTGGTCCCGTTCTCCCACAGGGCGAAGGGGTTGAAGTCCGCCAGGGCCAGGACTTCGGGGTCGACGCCGCCGGTGGGCTTGCGATCCCGAATCCGAAAGCTGTGGCGGCCATCGGCGCTGTTGAGGTCTGGCACCGGGGCGATATCGTTGCCAATATCGAAGCCCAGGCGCTCGATGGTGCCGTCGCCATAGCCGGCGATGGTGAGCCCGGCGCTTTGGCCAATGGGGGGGACCAGATCGCTGTAGACGGCGGCGGGCAGTGCCTGGTCCGTGGGGGTTTCGTACTTGGCCTTCATGGTGAACTGCAAGGTGCAGTACTCGCCAGCCACCCAATCGAACTTGAAGGTGCCCAGGCAGCGCTTGCCAATGCGGCGGATGCCGTCCATGTGGGTGTGGATCTGGCAGGGGTTGTACAGCGCGCGGTCGGTGGCCATCCGATAGCAAAGGGCATCGGCCACGGCGGTGACGGTGGCGGTGGCGCCGCTGTCGTCTCCTTCGAGGGCGTCGGCCACGGCGGGGGCGTTGTCCAGGTCGCGCACCCACAGGGTATGGCTGCCACCGCCATTGGCCACCACATGGGCCAGGGTGCCCACCGCCTCCGGGGTCGTGGTGTTGCTGATTCCTTCGCCCCGGGTGAAGGTGCCCACCAGGGTGGTGACGGTGATCATCTTGGCCGCCTCCAGCACCATGCCGCAGGCCAGCAAGGCCGCGTGCATCTCGGGCTGCTGCACGATGCCTCCGTCGATACCGCCACCCTTCAACTCCACCGGCAAGGTGATGTCCCAGTTCTTGGCGCCAATGGCCGCGCCGGCATCGGACAGGGTGCTGCGCAGCAGGTTGCGCTCCTTCACGTCCCCCGCCGGCTGCACGCTCATGCCTTGCAACACGTCGATCACCTGAAGCGCCCCGTTGAGGCTGCCGTCCGGGTTTTCCAGGCCAATCAGCACAACTCGTCTGTTGGTATCCATAACTATCCTCGCTGCTTGCGTTGGGTTTTGGTTAGATAGCGGTCCAGCCACCACAGGGCACCCGGCGCCATCTTCACCAGGTCGCTGTTGCCCACCAGATAAGGCACGGTGGCACCGTTAGGGGTCCAGCCCAGCAGTTCATCCCTAACGGCATCCCGCACCGATTCGAGGCGGTCATGGCCGCGCTCACCGTCCGGGTCGTTCAGGGCGCGGATGGCGATCACCACGCCCACTGTCACCTGCACCTCCTGCAGGGCCAGGCCGGTGACGCGGCGGCTGTCCCCCGGGCGCTCGCTGATGGGCACCACGAAGGCTTCCACCGCCCGGCCGGGTTTGCGATCCAGGGCCGCCGCGAGGCTGATGGCGGTGCCTACCTTGTCTATATCGGCCACGGCATCCAGGCGCGCCTTGGTGGAGGCCAACATCAGATGAATCCCTTGCTTTTATCGCGGGCAAACACGTTGCCGGCGGATTCCACCTGGGCGGTGTCCAGGCTGGCTGGCTCCGCCGCCTGGGGCAGCCCCAGGGTGGCGCGGCCGGCGGCGATATCCCGCAGGTAGCTGATGGCCTCGTCGCGCCGGGCCTTGACCTTGTCGTCCGGGTCGATATCCAGGGAATACCGCACCAGGTTACGGGCGATGGTGCGCAACAAGCCGGGCACCGTGGCCAGGGGCAGGGGGTAACGGGCGGCGATGTAACCGTCGATCTGAAAGGCGGCGTCGGCGATGGCTTCCGCCACCGCGTTGGCCCTTTCGCCCTCCAGCTCCGCGATCACGTCGGCACCGAAGGCGTCCTCCAGCTCCTGGCGGGTGCAGTAGGTCACTGGTCAGCTCCGTGATTGGCGTTGACAGCCTCGATGGCGGCGATCAGTGCGGCCTTCTTCATGGCGCCGTAGCCGTCGATATCCAGGTTCTTCGCCATGTCCCGCAGCTCCGCCACGGTGAGGTCAGCCAGTGTTTCGGTACTGCCGGCGTTATCACCGGCAACCGCCAGGCTGCCCGTGGTGAACAGGGACCAGGCGTTGGCGATGTCGATATCGCTGGTTCCCTCGGGAAAGTTGCTCGCCTTGGGCGTGCCGTCGTCATTCCACAGCTCGGGGGTGGTCTCACTGAGCTGCGCAATCAGGTCGACAAGGGGCTGCAACCCGTTCTCGCCTTCCCCGGGCGTCAGCGGGCCGGGCTCCACCGCGCCCCGCACCCCGCTACCCTCCGGCGCAGGCGCCAATGGCTCGACCCTATCAAGGGTGATGCGCGGCTCGCCCTCCAGCTGGCGTAGCTGTTCGGGGGTGAAAAACTCATCCGGGTAAACCCGGGGCTCCGTGGAATGCGCCACGCCCGCGCGGCGAAAGCCGTTGATGGAGC
>Ga0172382_10008849_pt1 | contig 13893 bp, 8 predicted proteins | sample Leawel138RmetaG_FD_122245 | JGI IMG/M metagenome (GOLD analysis project Ga0172382, IMG submission 122245) | Leachate microbial communities from a municipal landfill in Southern Ontario, Canada - Leachate well 138R metaG | ecosystem: Engineered > Solid waste > Landfill > Unclassified | place...
GTAGTTTAAATTTAAATGACGAGAGTAGCTTTAGCCCTATTGTTAAACTTAGGTGAATATTTTTAAAATATTCACCTAGTTGAGTGCCAAAGACAAATAGAATGAGTGCCTATTTAAGGGTGGGCATACCAACCTAACATTTCATACTGAACATACCAAACTGCGATAGAGGCAAAGTAACCAATAACGATAGTCCAAGACATTTTCATGTGCGCACCAAAAGTGTAAACACCTTTTAGTTTACCCATAACACCAACACCAGCAGCTGAGCCAAAACTAATCATACTACCACCAACACCAGCAGTTAAAGTAACGAGCATCCACTGATCTAGCCCAAGAGTTGGATTGGCTTTAAGTACGGCTGACATAACAGGTACGTTGTCCACAATAGCAGACAAGAAACCAACACCGATATTTACTGCAGTTGGACTAAAAATAGTGTAAAGATTTACTGCGTGAGCTAAGAATCCTGCAAAATGTAGTGCTCCAACAGCAGCTAATATACCAAAGAAAAACAGAAGCGTGTCGTTTTCAACTTTTGCAACTGATTTATATATTTGGATATCGCTGCCTTGATATCTTTTAAGTGAATAAGCGTAAAGCTTAAGAATAGAGAGACCAAATAACATTCCCCACATAGGAGGTAAGTGCATTACTTGTTTACCTATAACTGCTGATGCAATCGTGAAAATTCCTAAAAAGATAATAACTTTACCACCGCGATGAATCTTAACAGGTTCAGCGTTTTCTATCTTAGTAGGTGCACCCTCTGGAATAAAGCGAGAGAGTAAAAATGCAGTAATTGCCCAACCAACAACAGAGGCAGGAAACAAAAATAAAAAGTCAGTAAATGCACCTTTTCCAGCAGACCAAGCCATAAGTGTTGTAATATCACCAAATGGAGACCAAGCACCACCTGCATTTGCAGCTACGACAATGTTTATAGCACCAGGTACAAGAAAAGCTTTGTTGTTTTTCTCAATTGTAATAAGTACAGTAGAGAGAATAAGTGCAGTTGTTAAGTTGTCAGCAACCGGAGATAGAAAAAATGCAATGATTCCTGTTATCCAAAAGAGCTTTTTATAGTTGTATCCACTACTGAGCAATTTCTCTTTTAGTGCATCAAAAACATTTCTCTCAATTAGTGCTTCAATAAAGGTCATTGCAACAAATAAGAAGAAGAAAATCTCTGCGATCTCTAGTATAAGGTGTGCAATTTCTACATCAAATGCTGAAAAATCTAAGCCATTTGCTGCATAATAACCACCGAGCAACATAAACATAAAAGTACCTGTAAATAGGGCTGGTTTAGCCTTGTTTATATGGTACTTTTCTTCTGCTGCTATAAAGTAATAGCCTACTATAAAAATCGCTAGCAATAACCAACCAAATGGCTCAACGGCTAAGTCGATTGCTTGAACGCTTTCTTCTACTCTAGTCATTCTTTCTCCTGTAAAATTGTGTGTACACCAATAGAATTTTCTCTAGCTAGGCTTGAGAGAACTATCTCTTTTGCTGTAAGTAAACGAAACTTCAAAAGTTTACCAATATTTTCTTTTAAAAGAGCATTAATTCTATCTAATGCCTCATTTAAACCTCTTTTTGTTCTCACTATAGAGACATTTTGCCACATTATTTGGCGAAGTTCATTCTTCTTTTCTTTGTCCTCTTTGAGACTCATAATTTCATCGCTTACCTTAAACTCTATCATCTCTTTTGGTTTTGTGTTAGAGAGTATATCATCTACAGCCTCTTTTGCAAAAACAAGACCTTCTAAAAGAGAGTTTGATGCGAGTCTATTTGCCCCATGAACTCGAACAGAAGCTACTTCGCCAATAGCGTAGAGTCCATCTATCTTTGGTACTTTGGCCTTTAAATCAGTTTTTATACCACCGATGGCATAGTGAAATGCTGGTGAAATTGGAACTCTTTGATATGGTACCTTGAAGCCTATATCTCTTAGGTTTTTATAGATATTTGGAAATCTTTTTATAAAATACTCAAAGTCAAAATTTTCAAGGTTTAAATATGTTTTAAGTCCTGTTTTTTTAGTGTAGTCGTAGATGGATTTGCTCACGATGTCTCTTGAAGCTAACTCGCCTCTCTCATCATAATCAAAAAGAAATCTTTTACCATTTTCATCTTCTATGGTAGCACCTTCACCTCTTAGAGCTTCTGTTAGGAGAAGTTTTTGAGCATTTTCGCTTTTTACAAAAACAGTAGGATGAAACTGCATCATCTCCATGTGCTCAAGTTCGATACCTTTCATCAAACAAAGACCTTGCATATCTGCGCTGATGCACGGTGCGTTTGTGTGATACTCAAAGAGAGAGCCAACTCCACCACTAGCTATGATGATATCTTTTGCATAGATATTTGTGCTTTGTCTATTGTCAAGAACAGTTACTCCATAGCAGACATCATCTTTAATGAGTAGATCTACAACTCTAGCATCACTAAGCATTGAGTGTTGGTTGTTCTTTAGTAAAAAGTAGTGAACATACCTACCTGTAGCATCTCCACCTGCATGGATGATTCTGCTTGTTGAGTGCGCTGCTTCTTTTGTATAGAGTAAGTTACCATCTTTATCGCAGTCAAATATAAATCCGCGGGCTATAAGATCATCTATCACACCTCTAGAGTTGTTGCTTAAAATCTTTACAGCATCTTCATCGCAAAGTCCAGCTCCAGCATCAAGCGTATCTTTTATATGAAGTGGAATATCATCTGCATCTTTTGCTAAGGCAATTCCACCTTGTGCATAAAAGCTATTGCACTTGAATGTCTCTCTTTTGTTTATGATGAGAACTTTTTTCTCTTTTGGAAGTAGTGAAGCAGCGTAAAGTCCAGCTACTCCAGCTCCTATAATTATAACATCGTACTGCATCATTTGCTTGGCTCTTTTATGATAAACTCAACATTTTCATCACCTTGTGGCGCATCTTCAAGGTAATAGGGAGCTTTTTTATATCCACATCCATTTAGACTTAATGTAAAGCTTGATATAATTAAAATATAAAGAATAGTTTTTAGGTTTTTTTTCAATAATTTTCCTTAATTTTTGGCTAAAAAATCTTGAAACTAAACAAGAACTTGATAATAATATAGTAAATATTAAAAGAGCTTTAACTTGTGGGTATGCTAAATAATCTACTAAGATAACTGTAACGGATATAAAAGAAAATGACACTACAAGAGACGATAAAACAACTCCCTGATTCTGCTGGGATCTATGAGTATTTTGATAAAGATGGAAATCTTTTATATGTAGGAAAAGCAAAGAGCCTGCAAAAGAGGGTAAAGAGCTACTTTAGTTTTACTCCAAGCTTAAAGCCAAACTCTAAACTCTCCCTGAGAATCACTAGGATGATAGAGCAAACTGAGTCAATGAACTACATCTTAGTAAACTCAGAACATGATGCGCTTATACTTGAAAACTCACTTATAAAACAACTAAATCCTAAATACAATATCTTACTTCGTGATGATAAAACATATCCATATATTTACATAGACACTTCAGAGAAATACCCAAGATTTGAGATTACAAGAAAAGTTATAAAAGATAGAGATATTGTCTATTTTGGCCCATTTTCAGTGGGTGCTAGAGATATTTTAAACTCCATATATGAGATCTGTAAACTTGTTCAAAAAAAAGGCTCACTAAAGTCTAAAAAGCTCTGCCTTTATCATCAGATAGATAAGTGTTTAGGTCCATGTGAACTTGATATTCCCATTGCTCTTTACAAAAAAGAGGTAGATCTAGCCTATGAGCTTATTAAAAATAAAAAGATTTTAGTTAAAAAACTAGAAGAGAAAATGCTTTTTTACTCTGAAAATCTTAGGTTTGAAGAGGCGTTAGAGCTTCGTGATAGGATAGAGAGAATTACAAGATCTGAGATTAAAAGTGAGATAGACTTTGCTACAAATGAAGATTATGACATTTTTGTTATCTCCAATTCAGAGTCTAGAGCTGTTGTGCTTAGACTCTTTATGAGAGATGGAAAAATTATCTCATCTTCACATGATTATATAGCACTAAATGAGGGTTTTGATGAAGATGAACTCTATCAAAGAGCGCTTATAAACTTCTACAAAGATGAGAAACCACCTATTGTTGCACCTATTTTAGTCGCATCAGAGTTTGATGGATTAGATCTTATGGAGGAGTATTTAAGTAATCTGTTTGAAAAAAAAGCATCTATAAAACAACCAAAACAAGGTAAAAGAAAACAGCTTATAGATCTAGCTATTTTAAACGCCAATGAGCTTCTTAAAAAAGATAAAAACTCTAATGATAAAAAAGTGCTCTACGATCTAAAAGAGTTGTGTGGCTTAGATAGAGTTCCAAATAGAGTAGAGGTTTTTGACAACTCTCATATGTCAGGAGTCGCTACGGTTGGAGCTATGATAGTTTATGAAGATGGAAAATTTGATAAAAAAAGTTATAGAACATATCATCTTGAGGCAAAAGATGAATATGCTCAAATGCGAGAGACTTTAACAAGAAGAGTAGATAGTTTTTCTAAGAATTCCCCTCCAGATCTATGGATCATTGATGGAGGATCTACTCTTTTAAAACTAGCCTTAGAGATAGTTGAGAGTTCAGGAGTTTTTATAGACGCTATTGCCATCTCTAAAGAAAAAATCGATGCAAAATCTCATAGAGCTAAGGGTAAGGCTGATGATATTATCCATACAAGAGATGAGGTTTTTAAACTTAAAAATTCAGACAAAAGACTTCAATGGGTACAAAATTTGAGAGATGAAGCACACAGATCTGCTATAAATTTTCATAAAAAAACAAAGCTAAAACTCGATAAAGAGAGTAAACTTTTAAATCTAAAAGGAATATCACAAGCAAAAGTTGTAAAACTTTTAAGCCATTTCGGCACATTTGAGGCTTTAAAGCTTACAACTCTCGATGAAATAGCATCAGTTTTAAACGAAAAAGATGCAAAAATAATTAAAACTATTTACTTCTAAGTGTAGTTTTTTGTCTATTATGATATATTTATGTCCATAATATTTCTAAGCAGAAGGTTAAGTTGATGAATAACGTAGCTCCAGTTGATGAAGAGTACACTCCTGATGGAAGTGTGATGATAAGTGAAATGAACTTAGAAGGTACTATTACTTTTGCAAACAGGAAGTTTTGTGAGGTATCTGCTTATGAGCTTAATGAGCTTGTTGGACAAAATCACTCTATAACTAGACATCCTGATATGCCAAAGACTGTATTTACAAAGATGTGGCAAACCTTAGAAGATTCTCAATCTTGGAATGGAGTATTAAAAAGTATTCGAAAAGATGGACATTATTATTGGAGCGAAACTGAAATCATACCAATATATGATGAGAATGATGCAATAACAGGCTATATGAGTGCTAGAAGAGTTGCTTCGAGAAAAAATATTCAAGAAGCAGAAGAACTTTATGAAAAAATGCTTAAAAGTTAAGGGATACGAATGCTAATATATAATCATCAAAAAGAGTTTATAGGGATCGATGAATCCAACCTCAAAACTTTAGGCTTTTCTACTCTATCGCAACTTATAAGTGAAGCAGATGACTTCGCAGATTTGTTTGTAAAAACGCCTGGATATATTCATAATTTTAAACATGTACACTGGATAGATTTTGTTATTTGTGCAGAATCAAATCAAGAATCAAGAGTCATCATCAATGTAAAGGGAAAAAGTTTTAGATGTAACTTAGACATTAAAGGAATTTACTTAAAAGAAGACCCAAATAATATGGGCTATTCAGTAAAACTTGTCAATCTTAGAGTTTTAAATCAAGCAGAACAAGAGATGGCACAAAAAGAGATAGAACAAAAGCCAGCTACTAAGCTAAATACTCCATTAGATATTATTGAAGATGATTATGAAGAAACTGCAAATAAAAACGAAAATCTAGAGATAAAATATGATGTAGATGATACTATCTCTATAGATGATTTTGACGCATTCGAAGATCCAATAAAAGATATTTATGAAGACGAGCCTTTAGAGGTACAACAGGAAAACAAAGAAGTTCCAAAAGAGATAAAAAAAGAATCTTTAATCTCCCTCTATGGGAAAGATTTAGAAGTTGGAAGTGACTATATTTATAATCCTAAACTAGCTAGTGATGAACTTGGACTTCCAATAGAACTCATAGAAGAGTTTGTTCAAGACTTTATAGCTCAAGCAAATGACTTCAAAACAGATCTATACAATTCACTAAGTGATCAAAATATAGATAATGTAAAAATACTATCTCATAAGTTAAAAGGCGTAGCTGCAAATCTTCGTATTGAAGATGCTTTTGAAGTTTTAACTACGATAAACAGTTCTGAAGATCTTTTAGAGATCGAACAGAGTTTAAATATGTTCTATAAGATAGTAGATACACTTGCTAAGAAAAAAGATACTAAAGAGCAGATCTCAACACAAGAGGACTCACAAAGTGTAGCTGATGAAGATAACGAAGATGATATGTTTTTGAGTTTTAAAGATGAAGATGAGGTCAAAGATTCAGATATTCCTGATACGATAGAGATGCCTGAGTTAGCAGATGATGACTTTATAAATCTTGAACTAGATGAAGATATTTTTGAGCCAGAAGAAAAAATAGAGATAGAAGAGATAGAAGAGTTTGAAGAAACTCCAGAAATTAAAGAAGAAATAGAGACTCAAAAAGATATACAAATTTATTACGATAGAGCTAAGGCTGCTAGTGAAATAGGTATTGACGCCCAAAATTTTAATGAGTTACTTGTTGATTTTACAGATGAAGCAAAAGCTTATATCTCAGCGATACGAGCAGCTATAATAAATAGTGATTTTGGAGCATCTAAAAGTAGTTGCATTAAACTAAAAAGAATGTGTGAGACTATGAGAATAGATAGCTTTGATGAAGAGTTAAATTTAATCATGAACACAGAAGATAAAGATGTAATACAACAGGCTATATCCACTATTGATACAAAACTAGATCTTATTTCAAGTACGGAGGCTTAAATGCAGTTGGGTTTAAAAAACAGACTTAAGTTAATCAGCTTATTCCCTATAATTATTCTTTTTTTACTGACAAGTTACTATCTATATAGCTCATATAAAGAATATAGTAGTGCAAAAATGCTTCATGAAAAAATTATTGAAAATAGATACTTAAATGAGGTAATTGGTAATGTAGCAAGAGAGAGAGGTATGACAGCGATGTACCTTGGAAATTCATCAGAAAATATCTTACTCTCTTTAAAAGAGCAGAGAAAGATAGTAGATGAAAAGTTCAGTGAGTATATGTACCAAACTCAAAAAAAGATACATGAACACTCGCAAGGAGAAGATAATTGTCTTGCTTGTCAGAGTGCTAAGTCTATAGAAGGAATTATAGAGCAGATTCAAACAGCAAGAGACCTTGTAGATAGAAATAAAGTAACATTTGTTGATGTTTTTACTAATATTTATGGAGAGGTTCAAAAAGTACTTATTGCTGAACTAAAACAGATCACAGAGTATCAAATAGATAAAGATATAAATGAGCTTTATTCAGTATATATGTCCATGGTAAACGCCAAAGAACATAGTGGAATAGAGAGAGGGTATATGTCATATATCATTTCTCGTTCCGAAAAACTTCAAGAGAGAGATCTAAATCTATGGTTATCCATCATTGGTAAAGCTGACTCTGTAGCTTATAAATCACTTCATGACGCAAAACTTTTAGATAAGATGAGTTTGATTTTTGAAAATGAGGATGCGATAGAGTTATTCGAAGATATAAATGCAGAAAGAACAGCCATAATATCTGAGAGTCAACAAGGAAACTATGATATCAGCTCAGGTATTTGGTTTACAATGCACTCTGAAAAAATCAACTTAATTACAAGTGCAGAAGAGTTACTCTTAACTCAGATGATAAATAGAGCTCTAAGCGTTCAAGAAGCATCTCTACAACTTCTTGTTATTGCTCTAACAATATGGCTCATTACACTAATCTTAGCAACACTTGGTTATTTTCTATCAAATGAGATTACTAGAAATATTAAAAACCTAGAAGAGATACTAAAGAGAGTTGCAGATGACACAAGCCAAAGTGATACTCAAGAAATTAATCTACAAACAACAGATGGTACAGCTCAAGCATACGATCTACTTGAGAAGATAATTGAGCAAACAAAAAGAGATAAAGAAGTCGCTCAAGAGGCAAGTGAAACTAAGTCTATGTTCTTGGCAAATATGTCACATGAGATTCGTACTCCTTTAAATGGGATAGTCGGGTTTACTGAACTTTTAAAAGATACAGGATTAGAAGAAGAGCAGAGTGAGTTTGTAGAGATCATAGAAAAATCATCTGAAAATCTTATACAAATCATTAACAATATCTTAGATCTATCAAAAATTGAAAGTAATAAACTTGAAATTGAAGATATTTCCTTTGATCCTATTGTTGAGTTTGAGAGTGCGGTCGAAGTTTATGGTGTTCGTGCAAGTGAAAAACATATAGATCTGGGTTGTTTTATAGATCCAGCTCTAGAACAACCTTTAAATGGTGATCCTACTAAACTAAAAGAAGTTATCATAAACCTTCTCTCAAATGCGATTAAGTTCACTAGTAGTGGAGGTTTTATAAATGTTAACATTAGAAAACAAGAGAGTGAAACAGAAGGTGTAACAAGAGTTAAGTTCGAAGTTCAAGATAATGGGATAGGCGTATCTAGTGAGCAAAAATCAAGAATTTTTGAAGCTTTTTCACAAGCAGATACTTCGATAACTCGTAAATATGGTGGAACAGGACTAGGTCTTACAATTTCTAGTAGATTTATTGAGCTTATGGGTGGTCATCTTGATATTAGAAGTGAAGTTGGAGCAGGGACAACTTTCTTCTTTACTATTGATTTTGAAGAAGCAGAGCCATTAGAGGTCAGCCTAAAGGGCAAATTTTCAAATATTAATGTACTTTTACTAAAAGATACTCACAAAACAAAAACTCAAGAGAAGTATCTCAAAGAGTATTTTGATTTTTATGGTGTTACTTATGCAAATTTTACAGATTTTGATGAGCTAAACGCTCTTAATAAATCTTCTGATTATGATTTGATTTTTGTTGATTATGCTTATACTCAAGATGAAGATCTATCTTATTATGCCGGACTTCCTCAAGCCCTTGTACTTTTAACAAAATCGTACTACATGAAGAAGATAGACTCTTTACATATAGATATATTTAAATCTATTTATGAGCCTTTAAATATCTCTAAAGTAAAAAATATACTAGAGAACTACTCCAATAAGAACTTTAGTGCGAGTAAAATTAACAAGGAAAAAATCAAGCACTTAGATCTAGATACTACAAGGTTTAAAGCAAAAGCTTTAGTAGCAGAAGATAATATCATCAACCAAAAACTTATCAAAAGAACTCTTGAAGATCTAGGACTAAGTGTAAGCTTAGCAAGTAATGGTCTTGAAGCTTTTGCTAAAAGAAAAGATGGAGATTTTGATATTATTTTTATGGATATACAGATGCCAATCTTAGATGGTGTAGAGGCTACGGCTGAGATACTAAACTATGAAGAGGATTTTTCTAAACCGCATGTCCCAATCTTAGCACTAACTGCAAATGCTCTAAAGGGAGACAGAGAGAGATTTTTAAAAGCTGGACTTGATGAATATACAACTAAACCTCTAGTTCGAGCAGAAATTGTAAATCTTTTAACTCAATTTTTAGCAGATAAAATAGTAAGCATAAATGAAGATAGCGAACAAGATGTCATAGAAGAGTATAAAGAACCAACCCAAGATACAAACACTTTAGAAAATGTTGAAGATAGTGAAAAACTTGCCATTGAAGAGGAAGTTAAAACACAATATAAGGCTGATATTTTACTAGCTAAAAAAAGTTCTTTTGAGTTAAAACTATATGCTCGACTTTTAGACTCATTAGGCTATACACATGAGAGTGTAAACTCTTATAGTAAGCTTGAAGAGTTAGCAGATGCAAACAGCTACAGAGTGATACTTTTTGATAAGGAATTGGATGATTTAAACCTTGAAAAACTCTCTATAAACACAAAGGCACAAGACGCTACAACATACTTAGTTCTTATTGGAGATCCATCACAAAAAGATGAATCAGATGACAACATTTATGTTGATGAATTAATAAAAAATGCAGTAAACAAAGATCTATTACGATTAGTTTTAGAAAAATTTATTTAAGGGAATAATAAATGCCAAAACAAGATCTAGTAGTATTGATAGTAGATGACGATATGATAAATCTAAAACTTCTCAAATCAATGCTAACAAAAAGTGGAAATGTAAAAGAGGTTGTTGAGGCTAGAAATGGTGCTGAGGCAATAGATACTTTAAAATCAAGGGATGATATAGATTTAATACTCTTAGATATTATAATGCCAGTTATGGGTGGTATAGAGATGCTAAAGGTTGTTCGAGCTGATGATAATCTTCTTCAACTACCAATTGTTGTTTTAACAACTGATGAGACGAAAAAAAGTGAAGCACTAGAGTGTGGAGCAAATGACTTTTTGATGAAGCCTATTAGAAATAGCGACCTAATCAAAAAAATATCAGCTGTTTTGATATGATGTAATAAAGAAGAGTCTTTTTAAGACTCTTTAATTAAAATCTCTTTTAAAACCTCTTCGATCCTGCTAACACCGACAATTTCTAAAGAGTCTCTCACTTCTTGCGGAATATCTTCTAGATCACGCTCATAGTTTTTAGTTGGGATCAAAACTTTACTAATAGCCGCTTTATGCGCAGCAATTAGTTTTTCTTTTAGTCCACCTATTGGAAGAACATCTCCACTTAGTGAAACTTCTCCTGTCATCGCTATCTCTGAACGAGCTTTTTGATCACTTAAAATTGAAGCTATAGCACTAACTAAAGCTATACCAGCACTAGGTCCATCTTTTGGTGTTGCTCCATCTGGCACGTGGATATGCAAGTCATATCTTTTATAGATCTCGCTTGCATCCACCTCAGTTTTATCTTCTTTTTCTTTAGATGTAAGAGGGATTTTATCAAGATCAATCTTTAGTTTTTTATCATCTATAAGGGTTTTTACCACGCTCATAGCAATTCTAGCACTCTCTTTCATAACTTCGCCTAAGCTTCCAGTTAACTGTAAGTTGCCTTTACCTTTTATCTTGATGCTCTCTATCTTTAATATATCTCCACCAACGGATGTCCATGCAAGTCCATTTACAACGCCAACTACAGGAATTTTTGTAGTTTTTTCAATCTCAAAAACACTTTTATCAAAAAATTCTTTTATATTCTTCAGAGTTACAGAGACTTTGTCAATATTAGAGTCTTGCAGCATATTAAGAGCTACTTTTCTTGAGATATCAGCTAAACGACGGCGAAGATTTCTTACTCCTGCTTCTCTAGTGTAGCTATGGATTATCTCTTTTAGAGCTGGTTTAGAGATATTTACTTCGCTCTTTTTAAGTCCATGTTTTTTAAGTTCTTGAGGAATGAGGTATCTCGTTGCAATCTCAAGTTTCTCTTGAGGAGTGTATGAGCTTATGTTTATAAACTCCATTCTATCTCTTAGTGGTGCTGGGATTCGTCCAACATCGTTTGCAGTGGCTATAAAAATAACCTTGCTTAGATCTATATCAAAGTTTAGGTAGTAATCTCTAAACTCTTTGTTTTGTTCTGGATCTAAAATCTCTAGAAGTGCAGCAGTAGGGTCTCCTCTTTGAGATCTTGAGACTTTGTCTATTTCATCTAAGACTACAACAGGATTCATCTTTTTTGCGTCTATAAGCCCTTGAGTTATACGCCCTGGCATCGCTCCTACATATGTTCTTCTATGACCTCTTAACTCATTTACATCTTCAAGCCCACCTAGTGCAATTCTTACAAGAGGACGCTTAAGAGCTACGGCAATTGAGTTTGCTAAAGATGTCTTACCAACACCTGGAGGTCCAGAAAAACAAAGAATAGCACCAGCACTATCACTAGAAGATCCTCTTAATTCCAAAAGTTCTTTTACGGCAAAGTACTCAACAATTCTCTTTTTTGGTTTTTCTAAGGAGAAGTGATCTTTGTCTAGTTGATCTTGCACATCTTTTATCTTAAGAGCTTTTTTTGCAAACTCTCCAAAAGGAATATCAAGAGTCCAGTCAAGATATGTCTGAGTCATAGAAGCATCAGATGAGTCTGGATGCATTCTTGAAAATCTATCTATCTGTTTAGAGACTTCTTTATAGGAATCTTCACTCATCTTACTTTTTTTATCTTCAAGTTTTTTGCGGTACTCTTCTATCTCTTCATCTCTGGCAGTATCGGTTCCTAACTCTTTTTGAATCTGCTTTAGTTGTTCTTTTAAAAAGTACTCTTTGTTGACTTTTTCTATATGAGTGTGAACCTTGCTTCTTATCTCTTTTTGGAGCTTGTTTGCCTCTATCTCTTCTATAAGATAGTCTATAAGAAGTAAAAACCTCTTCTCTGTATCTATCTCAACAAAGAGCGTATATGCTTGTTCTTTTTTTAGTTTGACTGTGCTACAGATGAGATCTATAATCCTGTTGTGGTCGTGATTTTCTTCTATGGTTCTAAGTAAGTCTGGTGGAAAATAATTACTTACACTTGCAAGTGTTCTTACTTTTTCTCGTACAATTTCTAGTATGGCATCTATCTTTAGTGATGTTATGTTTGTAGCTTCTAACACATCTACATTTGCTACAAGCGGTGTTGATTGAACTTCATAAAGCATCTGCGCTCTAGCTAAACCTTGAAATAAAACCTTTACTCTGCCATCAGGAAGAGCTACTTTTCTCATAATAGAACCAACAACTCCAGCACTATAGAGTGAGTCATAATCTCTTTTGCCTTCTTGAGTTGGTTTTGTAGGGCATACTATAACTAAAGAGCTATCTTCCATTGCAAGAGTTGCTGCATTTATATTGCTCTCATCGCTTAAAAAAAGTGGCGATATCATAAAGGGATATAAAAAAAGTTCGTCTTCTGCTATAACAGGTATATTTGCTGGAAATTCTCCATAATTGCTTAATTTCATATTTGTTTCCTATATCTTTATTAAAGTTTTAATATTTTTTCTCTTAATGAATCAAACTCATCTTTGCTTATGATGCCTTTGTCTTTTAAATCTTGTGCTTTTTGAAGTTCATCTTTTTGAAATTGACTTAAACTTTTTTCTTTTACTTGCTCTTTAAATGTTTCTTGTTTTATTGGCTCTTTGATGGCTTGTGGCATATCATCAACTACAGAGTTTCTTGATACTACGCTCTTTGTATGAGGAACCATAAAACCATACCAACTCTCTGTTCCGTCACCTTCAAACCATGCTCGATACCACGGAGTGTTTGCTCTATCAATCTCATCCCAGTTCATCCATGGTTGTGGTTTTATATTTCTGTAGTACTCAGCGCCCTTGGGTTTATCAAGTCTTTCATATAGATCTGCAATGGTTTCATTTAGAGCAGCTTCTGCCATTAAAAGACGAGTTTGCATGGTGTTTACAAGACCAAAATACATAGAATTTGGATAGTTAACTTTAAACTCTTTTGCTTCTTCAATTGCTTCTTCAATAAGAGCTTGATCTCTTCTTGGATTTGGAAGAGCTAGGTATTTGGCTTTTATCTTTAAAAATTCTGCATCCTCTTTTTCATTTATAGTTGCATATCTTTTTATATATTCGTTTAAAAAATGTTCACTTAGTAGATACTCTTCATAGTGCATATGAGCTATGGCTAAAATCATGGTAGCTTCAGGAAGAAGGGGCGAGCCGATGTGTTCACCTTGAAGTGAACTATAGTAGTTGTCAGCCCTCTCTAGATCTCCTTGGGAGATGTATTTTACAATTTTGCCATACCAATATATAGCAGGTTTGTTGTACTCTTCTATCTCTTTA
>Ga0172382_10008850_pt1 | contig 13890 bp, 12 predicted proteins | sample Leawel138RmetaG_FD_122245 | JGI IMG/M metagenome (GOLD analysis project Ga0172382, IMG submission 122245) | Leachate microbial communities from a municipal landfill in Southern Ontario, Canada - Leachate well 138R metaG | ecosystem: Engineered > Solid waste > Landfill > Unclassified | place...
AAAATAAATTAAAACTAATTAGCAATCACACCAAAAGGTATTTCTGTAAAAATTTCTGATATATGAAGTTTATTTTTTCCTTTAATAATTTCGTCTGTAAGTATGTTTTTCCATTTATCACTTTTTACAGGCAATACAATTTTTGTGTCTTTCCATAATTTACCCAGAGGTAATGTATTAAATTCAGTTATTTCTGTTAAAAATCTTGGAATTACACAGATTATGTATTTATTATCATTTTTTCTAGCAAAAGCAATTATGTTATTTTTGAATTTCCCTTCAACTTTTAGTGGAATATATTCACCTGAATTAAATAAATCACTGTTTTTTTTGCGATAGTTTAAAAGCTGATATGTAAAATAAAGTTTGATTTTACCGTTTTTATAGCTCTTTAAAAGTTTACTGACAAGATTTTTTTTGTCTTTGTATTCATATAAAATTTCATCTAAATATTTTTTTCTTAATTCATAATCAACAGGTTTTCGATTATCCGGATCAACCAGAGAAAAATCCCATAATTCTGTTCCCTGATAAAAATCAGGCACACCTGGGGAGAGTATTTTCAACACAACTCCTGATAAAGAATTAATCATTCCAAAAAAATTAATTTTTTGAGCAAATATTACAAACTCATCAAGAAAAGTGTTATTATCTGCGGGATTTAGTATTTTTTCAACAAAATCAATACAGGATTTTTCATATTGTTCATCATTTGCAATCCATGCAGTATAAACTTTTGCTTCACGTATGGCTTTTACAGTATAATTTTTAATTTTTTCAACATATTCTTGGGTTATGTTCTGATTTTCAAAAGGAAAAGTGCCAACAAGGGTCTGATAGATAAGATATTCATCATTTGGAGAAGGCATGTCAAAATTATCACTTTTATGTTTAAAATAACTGTTTAATTTTTTCCATTTTTTAACATTTTTTTCCCATTCATCTGGGATTTCTGAAAGCACATTTATTCTTGCTCTGACATCTTCAGCTCTTTTTGTATCATGAGTTGAAGTTGTATTCATTGTATGTGGAAAGTGTTTATATCTATCACTTATAAATTTATGAAAATCTTCAGACCAGATTCCAAAAATCTTTGGATTTGCTCCAACTTCATTTAATGAACACAATCTGTTGTAAATATATAAAAATGTATCTTCAAAACCTTTTGCAATAAGTGGTCCTGTGAACTGCTGAAGTTTCATAACAAATTCAACAAGCTCCTGTTTTTCTTTTAAAGAAAGGTTTTCTCCAATATCAAAAAGAAGGAATTTTTCTATAAACTTAAGCTCATGATAGGCTGCCGGCATATCTGAAATAGATTTTCTTATGGCAAACTTAATATATTTTTTATCAGTACTGCTAACTTTTTCTTCATTTATATAGGTTCGATAAACAGGGAAGAATGTCATAACCTCTACCAGAGCTCGTTTTAATCCGTAAAGAGTAATATCCCGACCTTGTCTATCTTTTTCTGATAATTTTTTAATTAAAAGTGCCAGATTATCAATATCACCAGCCATGTGTTTTCCTGAAATCAATCTTTTTCTGCTTGTTACAAGTTCATCATAATCAATTTTATAACCTAAAAATTTTTCGTACGCATTTGTTAATTTCTTTTCATTTTTCCTGTTACAGAAAAGATTATTTGAAAAATTCAAAAAATCATATCCAGTTGTTCCGCAAACTGGCCAGTCTTCTTTTAAATTCTCAGAATATTCAAGAATTTTTTCTATGACAACATAAGTTTCAGGTGCATGATGATTTAATCTTTTTAAATACTGTTCAGGATCAAAAAGACCGTCGATATGATCAATTCTGAAACCTGTTAAAATCCCTTTTTCTTTCAAATTGAAAATAGTTTCATGTGAATATTTAAAAACTTCATAATCTTCTACCCTGAGTGAAATCAAATCATTTACTGTAAAAAATCTTCTATAATTTAATTCTTCTGTTGCAACTTTCCAGTATGTAAGTCGATAAACCTGCCTTGAAAGAAGATCGTCAAGAAGATCAAAGCTTTCAGGATATCCAGGAATGCCATTGAAAAGTTTCAAATTTTCATCCATAAACTCTTTTATATATGGATTGTTTTTATAAATTTCCCACAACATGGTTTTTGCAGGGTGAATCTGATTATAAAAACTATCTTCTGTTTCATGCAGATTGAATGAGCCAAGAAAATGCAGAATACCCATAAATTTGACAAAATCATCCTGCCTGTCATCGCCCAGGGTTTCTTTAAGTTTTTCAATATTATGAGAAAAAAGATGGGTATAGGATTTCAGTGAAAGTGGAAATCTGTTGCCATAATAATCCACAGAAAGTCCGCGATTATCATAAACAAGTTTTATTTCACCGTCATGCAAACAGTCAGCATAAAATCTACCAAGAAATGGTGCAATTATTTTATTTTTGAGATGGTCATAAGTATGATTCCAGTTAATATCAAAAAAATTTCTGAAAGGAGAGTTTTTTCCATTTTCAAAAATATCCATTATAAGACCATTTTCAAAAGAGTATGCCATGTGATTTGGGACTATATCCTGAAGCCATCCCATTTTATGTTTTTTTACTGTCTGGGCAAGATAATTAAAATCGTTTTCAGAACCTAACTCTGGATTTATTTTATTTGAATTTATTACATCATAACCATGTGTTGAACCTTTTCTTGCTTCAAAAACAGGTGAAAAATATACAGTGTCAATTCCTAATTCATCCAGATAGGGTATAATTTTCTCAGCTTTCTGAAAATTAAACTCAGGAGTAACTTGAATTCTGTATGTTGAAAGTGGTATTCTCATTATTCCTCCAGTTTAAGTGTATAGCTCCATCCAGGCATTATGGTATTGTTACCTGAAAAATTAAATTTTAAAACCAGCTTTTTTTTATCTAAAGTATATTTTAGCGTTAAAATATTATTTTCTAAAATTACATTTATATTTTTTCTACCTGTCATAATATATGAAATATACTTTTTTCTCAAATCGATTATTTTTTTGTAATGACAGAAAATTTCTTTATGAAAAGGTTTTTCAATTAAATCAAAATTTAGTTTTGAACTTTCAAATGTTTTTTTACAAGCAGGGTCTTTAAATTCAGCTTTTTTATAAAATTCCCTGAATTCTTTTTTCCTTCCTTCAGAAACAGCTCTGAGAAGATTCTTATCCCCATGGTCAACAAAATAATTGAAACAGTTCTTTTCACCATATTCCTCACCCATAAAAATCATTGGTATATATGGACTTAAAATATAAAAAGCAGATATAAGTTTTAATTTATGGATTTCAATATTATGAGAAATTCTATCGCCAGCCATTCTGTTTCCAACCTGATCATGATTCTGAATAAAACTTACAAAGTTTTTTCCATCAAATTCAGATGAGTCATTTCCAAAACACCTTTTTCTGAATTTTGAATAGTTTCCTCTGTAAACAAATCCATAAGAAATGCTTTGAAAAATTTGTTCAATATTTCCAAAATCTGAATAATATCCCTGTGTTTCACCAGTCATATACGCCCAGACAGCATGATGAAAATCATCAAGCCATTGAGAATCAATCCCATAGCCACCTTTATCAGTATAATCAATTATTTTTGTATCATTTAAATCAGATTCTGCAATCAGATAAAGTGGTTTTTCTAATTTAGATGATAATTTTTTACATTCAGAATTTAATTCTTTCAGAAAGTGATTAGCTGATAAATCATAAATTGAATGTATTGCATCAAGTCTGAGAGCATCTATGTGAAAATTTTCCAAAAAATATAATGCATTATTTATAAAGAAATTCCTGACACCATCTGAATATTTGTCATCAAAATTAATAGCATCGCCCCATGGAGTATGATATTTTGAAGTAAAGTACCAGCTGAAGTTAGAAAAATAATTACCTTCTGGTCCAAGATGATTGTAAACAACATCAAGAATTACAGCAACATTGTTTTTATGACACTCATTAACAAAATACTTCAATCCATCCGGTCCACCATAGGAATTTTGAACTGCAAAAGGATAAACACCGTCATAACCCCAGTTTCTTTCGCCAGGGAATTGTGCAACAGGCATAATTTCAACAGTATTAATACCAAGCTCTTTTAAATAAGAGATTTTTTCGGCTGCTTTAAAAAAAGTTCCATCATCAGTGAAGGTTCCAACATGAAGCTCGTAAATTATATAATCTTCAAGTCTATGATTATTAAAATTTGAATCTTGCCAGTTAAATTCAGAGTTTAAATATGTCTGCGAACATTCATGCACTCCATCTGGCTGATAAAAAGAAGCCGGGTCAGGGAATTCATGCCTGCCATTAATTCTGTATTTATATTTAAAAGGAGTTTCACAACATTCAACTTTTGCTGTAAAATACCCTTGAGAATCTTTTTTCATTGGAATTATTTTATCAAAAGGTTGGTAAATATGAAGTTCAACTTTTCTTCTCACAGGAGCCCATAAAGAAAATTCAATAAAATTATTAATTTTTCTGTGACCAGTAAATCTATATTTATTCATTAATCAGTCAATCTATTCCTGATATTCAGGTTTCTCAATTTCAACTATACCTTTATAATCACCTGTTAATACAGGTTTATCTTTAACAATCAACTCATCTTTTTTTTCATCAAGAATTTTTACTTCATGTTTAGGCATAAGCTGTATTGCAGATGGTCTTGAACTTCTTTTTCTGCAACCTGAAAGCCCAATAATACAGAGAGCCAGTAAAAAGATTAAAATAATTTTATTTTTCATATATTAACTCCTGAATAAGTAATTAACATAAATATTATAACATAAAAATATATAAACACAAAAAAGCAGTTAGTTAGTAAATAAGTGAGTAAGACCGGAAGGTAAAAGCGATATGAGTTATCGGTAATCCGTTATCTGTAAATGGGCTTAAAGGCAATGTTTTTCTTTTTTCGGATTACTGATTACTGTTTACGCTTTTGCTTTTTCTTATTAACTCACTCACTGTTTCTTCTTTACTCACTGTTTTTAAATTTGACGGGATTTCAGTTTTATTGTAAAATTTATTAAATTTTATACGGAGGATTTTATGGCTGAAATTAAATTTGACATAGTAAAAAGTTTCGGTGTAATAAGCGAAGGTTCAAAAGGCTGGACAAAAGAGCTTAACATGGTCAGCTGGAACGGAAGAAAACCTAAAGCTGATATCCGTGACTGGGATGAATCACACGAAAAAATGGGTAAAGGTATTACTTTAAATATCGAAGAATTAAAAACTTTAAAAGAACTTTTAGAAAAAGTAGACATTGATAAACTTGAAGAAGAGCTTGATTAATACAACTTTCATTAAGCGGTAACCGGTATTAAAAAATCTTTTTATAAAAAAAACTTTACATTTACTTTTTTTAATGTATAATAAATTTGTTAAGTTTAAGGATTGCGTGGGTGTGGTAAACAAAGTTATGTGAGTCATAAGCTGTTGTTTCCTCCTTGTAAGTCACTTAAAGTAACACATTATCCAAATTGGGAGGAAACATGAAAGGTACAGTTAAATGGTTCAACGATGCAAAAGGTTACGGATTTATCACAGGTGAAGATCAGAATGACGTTTTCGTTCATTTCAATGCAATCCAGGGTGACGGATTCAAATCACTAGCTGAAGGCGAAACAGTTACTTTCGACGTTGAAAAAGGTCAGAAAGGTCTTCAGGCAGTAAACGTAAAAAAAGGTTAATATTTAATATATTAAACTCACAAAAAGGCAGGTTGAAAAACCTGCCTTTTTTTTTTCCCATTTATCTGATAATATTTCTTTTTATAAAAAAATAATAATAATGGAGGATATATGGCAGGGGACAAATTACTTCTTACCGGCAACGAGGCTATTGCCAGAGGAGCCTGGGAAGCAGGTGTTTCTGTAGCAACAGCCTATCCCGGAACACCTTCAACTGAAATTCTTGAATCAATTTCTAAATATTCTGAAATTTACTCTGAATGGGGAACAAACGAAAAAGTCGCGTATGAAGTAGCTTACGGCGCTGCAATTGCAGGAAAAAGAGCTATTGCGTGTATGAAACAGGTAGGTTTAAACGTCGCAGCTGACCCGTTCTTCACATCATCATATACCGGAATTAACGGCGGATTTGTTCTAATTTCAGCTGATGAACCAGGGGTATTCAGTTCTCAGAACGAGCAGGATAACAGAAATTATGCTCATGCTGCTAAAGTTCCTATGCTTGAACCTTCTGATTCTGAAGAATGCAGGTTATATGTAAAAAACGCATTTGAAATATCAGAAAAGTTTGATACACCTGTAATAGTTAGAATGACAACAAGGGCGTGTCATACACATTCACCTGTAAACTCTGAAAACAGGGTAGAGGTAGAAAAAAAAGCTTATGTTAAAGATGCTGTAAAACGTTCTATGATTCCAATTTATGCACTCAAAAGACATGAAGTAGTCGAAAAAAGACTTAAAACTCTTTCTGAATTTAATGACAACTCTGAATTAAACAGCATTTATAACAAAGATGGAAAATCTGAATATTGTATTATAACTTCAGGTATAGCCTTCACACATGTAATGGAAGTCTGTGACAATATTCCAGTGCTTAAACTTGGATTTACCTATCCTCTGCCTGTAAAATTTATAGAGGATTTTATTAAAAATTTTAAAAAAATAATTGTAATAGAAGAAAACGATGATTTCTTGCTTTATCAGCTGAGATTTAACCTTCCAGAATATAGTTTTCACGGTAAACCTGCTGAATATATTATTAACGAACTTAATGCAGACAGAGTTAAAGAAATAATTGAGTTTATAACTTCTAAAAAATCAAATTCAGAAAAAAATATAAATTCATTTGACATTTCAACACTTCCTCCAAGACCCCCGCAGTTTTGTCCGGGTTGCCCACACAGAGCAACTTTTTACACAATTGCAAAACATAAAATCCCGGTTACAGGTGATATAGGTTGTTATGGTCTGGGTGTACTTCCACCGTTTTCTGGGATGGATACTATTTTATGTATGGGTGCCTCAGTTACCATGGCTCACGGTTTCAGCCTAAGTGGTGAAAAAGCGGTCGGAATAATAGGAGATTCAACATTTTTTCATACTGGTATTAATGGATTAATTAATACTTATTATAATAAAGGTATTTCAACAATTATTATTCTGGATAATTCCATTACTGCCATGACTGGCGGTCAGATAAATCCGGCATCATTCACTTCAAATACAGTTAACGTAAAAATAGAAGATGTTGTTAAAGGAATCGGGATTAAAAATATTCATATACTTGACTCTTACGAACTTAAAAATATTGATTCTAAAATAAGAGAATGTGTACAAACTGATGAATTAAATGTTATCATTGTAAAAAATCCGTGTGTGCTTATCAAAAAGGAAAAAAATGAAAAAAAATACATGGTAAATCAGAACAACTGTGTAAAATGCAAAATGTGTCTTAAAGTTGGCTGTCCAGCTATTACTGTTGACAATGGTAATGTTTCAATTATTGAAGATTTCTGTGCTGGATGTGGAGTTTGTGCGGCTGTATGTCCGAAAGGAGCAATAATATGATAAAAAACATTCTTCTTTCAGGCGTTGGCGGACAAGGTATTATAACAATGTCCAAAATAATTACTTATGCACTTTTTAAAAATGGGTTTGATGTAAAAAAATCAGAAATTCATGGTTTATCACAGAGAGGTGGAAGTGTTACAAGTATGATTAGATACGGGGAAAAAGTCTGGTCACCAGTAATTCCTGATAATAATGCTGATTATGTTATATCTCTTGAAAAAGTTGAAACATTAAGATACACAAATCTGTACTCATCAGATACTTCAATTATAATTAATAATCTTGAATTAAAACCTATTACAGTAACTGCCGGTAAATTTGATTATCCTGAAAATATTGAAAAAATCCTTTCTGATAATGGATTTTCAAATATTCATACTGTAAACGCTGTTGAAAAATCTATTAAACATTTTAATTCACAGAGATTTTCTAATATAATACTTGTTGGATGTTTTTCAAAATTAATTGATATTGAAGAAAAACTCTGGATATCTGCTATTGAAGCAAATATAAAAAGTAAATTTGTTGAAAAGAATTTAAAAGCTTTTGAAATAGGAAAAAAAATAATAACAGGAGATGAAAAATGAGTTTAGAAAATTTGATTTCAGTTTTAGGGATTTTTGCAATTCTTGGATTTGGTTATCTTTTATCTGACAACAAAAAGAAAATAAACTGGAGAATGATAGGTTGGGGTGTTGGTTTACAGTTGATTTTTGCTCTAATAATTCTTAAAACCACCCCGGGTAAAATGTTTTTTATATGGATTAAAGATGTGGTTAACGTAATTCTTTCATTTACAGCAGCCGGTTCTGAATTTTTATTTGGAAATGTTGTTACTGATATGCAGACTTTTGGTTATATTTTTGCCTTTCAGGTGCTTCCTACCATAATATTTTTCTCATCTTTCATGGCAGTTTTATATCATCTTGGAATTATGCAGAAAATAGTTATTTTCATGGCGAAAATTATGACAAAAACAATGGGTGCATCTGGTGCTGAAGCTCTATCATGTGCTGCAAATGTTTTTGTTGGTCAGACAGAAGCACCACTTGTGGTTAAACCATACATTAAATCAATGACACGCTCAGAAATAATGACACTGATGACAGGTGGTATGGCTACAGTGGCTGGCGGTGTTATGGCAGCTTATGTTGGAATGGGTATTGATGCTGGTCATCTTCTTGCAGCTTCAATAATGTCGGCTCCTGCGGCTATAGTTATGGCTAAACTTATGATTCCTGAAGTTGAAGAATCCAAAACCAAAGACGGTGCTGAACTAATATTAGAAAAAAACAGTGTAAACGTAATAGATGCAGCTGCCCAGGGAGCTTCCGACGGTCTTTATCTTGCATTAAACGTTGCAGCAATGCTTCTTGCTTTTATTGCTCTTATTGCAATGGTTAACTATATTATTTCATGGGTTTCAATGGCTACCATAGGGAAAGCAATAACACTTGAATTAATACTTTCTTATATTTTTGCTCCTTTTGCCTGGATTATGGGTGTTCCTGCAAAAGATATATTAAAAATCGGGGAACTTCTTGGTGTTAAAACTGTGCTTAATGAATTTGTTGGTTATGCAAGACTTCAGGAAATGATGGGTGAGTTGAGTATGCGCTCTCAGGTTATTGCAACTTATGCATTGTGCGGATTTGCAAATTTTTCATCTATTGCAATTCAGATTGGTGGAATTGGAACAATAGCGCCTGGTAAAAAACATCTTCTTGCAAAACTTGGTCTTAAATCAATGATTGGCGGAACTCTTGCTGCTTTTCTTACAGCTACAATTGCAGGAGTTTTATACACAGAAGAACCAAGAGCTTTCAGTGATAAAGAAACTGAAGTTTCTCAGAATGTAATTATTGAAGAAGTTGATACTGTAGATTATATGAAAAAGGCTGGTCTATGAATCCTGAAACAAAAATCACTTCACCAGACAGTGTTTTATATACTCAGGTCGGGGATGAAATAATCATCCTCGATTTGACTTCTGGCAAATATTTTTCTTTAAACCATACAGCCGCAGATATATTCAAACTATTTGTAAAAGAAAAACTATCTTTTGGAGAGGTTTACGATAAACTTGCAATTTTATATCCAGAAGCTGATTCAATTACTTTAAAAAAAGATATTCGTGAACTGGCGGAAGATTTAAAAAAATCAGGTATCTTTTTTTATTAAAAAATAGCCTATTCAGGTTATTGATTTTTAATTATTATCCAATTATACTTATTTTAATCTTGTATAGAATTCATTTACAGCTCACATTAAACAAGAAAAAATCGGAGTTTCTATGATAAAAAATTTTTATGAAGTTGATATTGATATTGATTTAAAGTCTTTCATACCTGAGTATATTAAAAATAAAAAAAATATGCTTGAGCAAATTGAAAGTCTTTTAACAGTAAAAAATTTTAATAAAATTCGAGAAATAGCACATAATTTAAAAGGTACAGGGGCTTCATACGGTTTTGATTATATAACCGAAATTGGTAAAAATATTTCTGAACATTCAAAAAATTGCGAAACTGAAGAAATAATCAGCGATATAAATAAACTCAAAGATTATCTGAAAAAATTAAAAATTAACTATATTCAAATTGATTAAAATATTTTATTAAAAAATTCATAAAGATATCTTGTTGTCTTTTTTATATCCTCTTTATAAACAAATTCGTTGGCTGAATGGATATTCCCGCCACCAGGTCCAAAAACAAGTGTAGGAACTTTTGTTCTTGTCCCAAAAAAATTAAAATCACCCACACTTCTTGTAGTGAAATCGCATAACTCTTTTTCATTTTCTTTAGGTATTACTTCTTTAAATTTATTTATAAATGGATTATTCTCAAAAAGGTAAGGGTTATATTCATGTTGTGGCGAAGGAGTGTATCTTTTTGTTACTACTACTTTTGAACGTGGTTTAATTTTTTTTATCACTCTTTTAATTTCAGAAATTGCAGTTTTGGGATTTTCACCAACAATAAGGTTTCTGTTAACTTGAATAATACAATAATCTGGTATGGTAAATCCTTCTGTCCCGCCTTTTACACTAAGACTGTTATAATGTCCACGTCCCATTTTAATATTTGAATAAAGGTCAAAATCATCAAGTGCCTGGATAAATTTTGCAGCATCGTGTATTGCATTAATTCCAAGCGATGGTTGAGAAGCATGTGATGATTTTCCGAAAAATTCAACTTCAAATAAAACTCGACCTTCGGCTCCGACAACAATTACCGGATATTTTGTTTTATGAATTTTTTTATGACTTACACAATAGGAATTTTCCGCAAGAACTGGTGATGGTTCTGTTACAATAATAAAATCATAATTTTTGAAACTGTGTTCTCTCAGTAGGGTATCACTTCCAAAAGAATATGCAGCTTCTTCGCCAAAAACTAAAGAAAGAAATAACGTCCCATTAATTTCTTTTTTACTGTCAACAAGTTTAAGTATGCTGGCAATTGCAGCAGCACATCCAGCTTTCATGTCAGAAGCACCGACTCCGTATATTTTGCCATCAATTTCTTCACCGGAGTATGGATTATAAAACCATCCTTTTTTTGGCATTACAGTATCAAGATGTCCGTTAATCATTACTTTTGGTCCTTTGCCATTACCCAGCACTAATATTATATTTTTGAATTCTGTGTAGGTAACAAAAGGATTCTCAAAATTCTGGAACCTGGCATCCACCCCTTGTTCTTTCAGATAGTTGAGTGTGTATTCGTATATTTCTGGTCCGTCTGCATGACCACTTGGAATTTTTATCAACTCTTTTGTAAGATTAACTGATTCTTCTTCATATCTGCAATAAATGTCATTCATCATTGTTTAAATCCTCATCGATTAATATCCAATTACAGTGAATAAGTTATGGGTAATCCGTAATCCGTTAAAAGCTTTTTTGCTTTGTTTTTTCGGATCACTCATTACTGATTACTGATAACGGTTCTTAAGTTCTTGCTTTCTCGGATCACTCATTACTGATTACTGATAACGGCTTTTAAGGTTCACCCGCGCCCCTCTAATATTTCGGTTAATATCTATTTATAATTGAAAAAAATTTCATTTTTCTTTATTATGTCTATATAACAAAAAACTGAGGTGAATTTTGGATTATATAAATAAATTAATTTTTGAAACCGGAGCTTTTGATTTTTCAGATGATACAGAAAAATTATTTAATAATGCAATGCTTCAATGTTTCAACTACCATTATAATAACAGTGAAATGTATAAAAAAATATGTGACAGCAGGAATATTAATCCTGATATAGTAAAAAAATATATTGATATTCCTGACGTTTTTGTTACTGTTTTAAAAACCTGGGAATTTATTACAGGCAGCAAAGAAAATGTTAAACTGACACTTTCATCTTCTGGTACAGGTGGTCAGAAAAGTTTTATTTATCTTGATGAAAAATCTCTTGTGAATATTCAAAAAATTGTAAAAGAAATTTTCAGTTCACTTGGAATGGCTGACACAAGAGTAACAAACTATGTTTGTTTCACTTATGACCCTGAAGTAGCTTCAGATGTTGGGACAGCTTTTTCTGATAAAATGCTCACTTCATTAACAGGTGTCGGTGAAGTATTCTACACAATGCAATTTGATAAAACAAAAAATGATTTTGTGCTTGATATTGATAAAACAATTGAAAAACTTGATAAATTTTCAAAAATGTCAAATCCAGTAAGAATACTTGGATTTCCTGCTCACCTTTATTTTTCACTGCTTGAGTATAAAAAAAGATATAATAAAACACTGAACCTTCCCGAAGGTTCATTTGTAATAACAGGTGGTGGATGGAAAAATCATGCTGGTGAAGAAATTCCAAAAGCTGAATTTAAGAATATTTTATCTCAGATGCTTGGTATTTCAGTCCAGAATATCAGAGACCATTTTGGAATGGTTGAACACGGTATTCCTTATGTTGACTGTGAATATGGCAACCTTCATATTCCTGTATATTCAAGAGCGCATACATTTAATCCATATAATGAAACTATACAGAATTATGAAAATGAAGGATTGTTAATGCTTTTTTCACCTTATGTTAACTCTTATCCATCAATTTCTCTGCTTACAACTGATAAAGCAGCAATTAGAGAGCATTGCCCATGTGGGAGAGGACCTTACATTGATTTGATAGGAAGAGCTGGATTAAACAAACATAAAGGATGTGCAATAGCAGCGATTGAAAAACTTAAGAGCGGCGGATGAAACGCGTGAGAACCGGGAATGAAACGCGAGGGAGTGTGATTTGATAGTTAATTCTGATTTTGAAAAAAACATAAAATTGTTAAAAGAAAACAATATTGACCTTGTCAACACATCAATAGATTACATACTTGATGTTATGAGAGAGCTTTCAATAATTTGGCAGAATCCCAAAAGTTCTTATAGAATAAAAGCTAAAGATAAACTCCCTGATATAGTTAATTTTTCTGACGAAATGATTGAAGAAGGGCTTGAAGTAATTGTTGAACTTCTTAAACCAGGAAACATTGTTTTCAATCTAAAACGCTCTATTGGAAAAAAACAAATGCTTGATGAATTTGTGTATTCCTATGACAACTCAACTTATTCAAAATTCAGACCACTTGGAGTGGTTTCGCATATATCAGCTTCAAATGTTTTCATTTCATGTGTTGACAGCCTTGTTTCAGGAATAATCACAAAAAACTCAAATATATTAAAAATTCCAAGAGTTGATAATTTTTTCCCCTTACTTTTTATGGAATCCCTCAAAGAAGTTGATAAAAAAAATGTTATTTATAAAAATATCCAGCTATGGGATTTCAGAAGTGGAAATTTAGAAGCTGAAAAAGCAATAAAGGAATTCAGCGACGGCATTGTAATCTGGGGCGGGGAAGAAGCTGTCCAGGCATACAGACATGGTATTGGAATTCACACAAAACTTATAGAATATGGTCCAAAATACAGTTTCAGTGTTATATTTCGAGATAAAGATATTGAAAAAGTGGCTAATGCTTGTGCACTTGACGTTTCAATGTGGGAACAGGCAGCATGTTCATCACCTCATGTAATATTTGTAAAAGAAGAATTCGGGGAAAAATTTACTGAATTATTATATAAATCACTGGAAGAAGTAAATAAAAAATATCCTCAGAAAAAGAACGATTTCGATACTCAGACAGAAATTCTAAAGTGGAGAAAAATACTTGAAACTAACGCTGTTTTAAATAATGGCAAAGAATTTCATAAAAAAGGTGAAAACTTTTCAGCTTATTACATAAAAAATAGCATTTTTGAAAATTCCTTCATGTTTAGAAATGTAATTGTAAAAACTTTTGAAAATCAGCAGGATATT
>Ga0172382_10008852_pt1 | contig 13886 bp, 11 predicted proteins | sample Leawel138RmetaG_FD_122245 | JGI IMG/M metagenome (GOLD analysis project Ga0172382, IMG submission 122245) | Leachate microbial communities from a municipal landfill in Southern Ontario, Canada - Leachate well 138R metaG | ecosystem: Engineered > Solid waste > Landfill > Unclassified | place...
CTTGATCCGGTCCTAGACTGCGAAACAGCAGAGTGGCCGCTCGCAGATCGGCGGAACTGGGAAGAGGTTTAACTGCACTGAGAGCACGAGCGATTCCATCCAGTGCCCCCCGGATCACTCGTTTCTGAAGTGTTTTTTCCAAATGACCAAGAAAATCCGGCTTCCACTGAACCTCCCCGTAAACGGTGAGGCCGTTGGGAAGGTTGGGGATAAAGTCTTTGAAATAGACTGCTCCTCCTCTCAGCCCAACCACTTTCCCTGGCCCTCCATCCAGCTCCAGGTTCCAGTTCAAAAACTGGCCGTCAACTTCGAAGCGACCCTGGAAGTCGCCATCGCAGGGCGGGACATAAGGTCCAGCCTGCTTGAACTGGCTCAACCTTCTGGCCAGAGCTTTACCGGAATGAAAGGCCTTATCACCGAAAATCTTGAGCAAGGTATCGCTGTGAGCTTTCTCGGCCAGGATGACGACCGGTCGATCCCATTCTTCCACCTCCACCCACTCCTCCCGGGTTCGAAAGAGAGCCGGATTCTCTCCCTTCTCGATCCATTCCCAGATCTCGAAAAGAGTCGCCCTGCGCTTTGTTCCGTCGGGCTCAATGATACGAAAGAATGGGCAGCGAATCAGGGTGTCGTTAAAAGCGCCCATTCGGTGACGGCTCCGGCGAATATCGATCCGTTGGGCCGCCACCTCTAGCAAATGGCCCTCCATCTCCTGATCACGGCATTTCCAAACTCCTAGTTGAATCTTGAGGTAGTGCTCGGCGGTCAGTTGCAGAGCTTTCCGGGCTGCTTCTCTGGCCTGACGAATCACTTTCTGGGCAGCCCAGCTATCCACCACCGAGGTCAGTCCGAGGTCGCACTGCAACCCATCGGCGACCACATACGCTCGGCAAAAACTGTAAGAGAGACCGAGCCGGCCTTCACCCATTCTCAGTCCGTGCCAGAGCCAGGAAATTTTCTTGGGTTCACCCGGAAGATTCGGTCCGCCCCCCAGGATCACGAGCATTGCAAGTTCGCCGGGGTCGGAAAACTCGTACTTGCCCTCCAAAAGTTCCAGCCCCTCCCCCACTCTGTACACCACCAGAGCCTGGCTTTCGGCCAAGCGGCAATCGAGCAGACACCTGTTGAACTCAAAACTTTTCAAAGCCCCCAAAAAAACGCGCCGCCGGATGAGGTTCTTTTCATCCAGGTCTCCAGCCGTGAGGCGACGAGAGATCTGAGTAAAAAAACGTGAAGTCACGGCCTTGAAGTCTTTGCGTTTGACCCGCACGACCGTCTCAGCTTCCCCTGTCTCTTGCTTACTCTCAATCTGAGAATCGAGCAACTCCTCACTCCGGATCGATTGCAAGAACCGATACCCCCCGGCCGAATCCCGGCTCTCCACGCTCCAGTCGACCTTGCTGAATCTGACCGAGGTGAGAATAGCAAGGCCCAGCAACCTCAGAGCTGAGTTTTCCGAACCCGCCTTGTCTCCGGCGACCTTCTCCCATAGAGAAGAAAGACCGGCACGCTCCCACCCACAGTCGCCCTGAATCTCCAGATCATCGGCATCCACCCGCATGCGGAAGTTTCGTGCCCCCAAAGAATGCAGGGCAGCAATGACCAGCAAAAAGTAATTTTCCGGATGGGCCAGGGCAAACTTCTTGAGTTTCTCCCGGGCTTTGTCCGAACGCAAGGTAAAGCCGGAACCGGTGCCCTGAGTCTCCCCGGCGTCGGCCAGATCTTTCAAAAAATCTCGAAGGTTGTCGCTCATCTTATGATCCCTGAGATACGCAGCGTCGGGGCTTCGGTCGACCAATCCATTTCTGCCTGAAGTCCGAAAACGTCGGCCAGCAAGTCCGAGGACAGGACTTCCCTGGGCGCTCCTTCAGCCACCTTGCGGCCTTCCTTCAAGACCAACAATCGACCGCAGCAGCGGGCGGCCGTGGTCAGATCGTGCAAGGCCACGATCACTCCCCCGTCCCGGGGCTTCTGGAGAAAATCTAGGAGTGACCAGGCGGTGGCCAAATCCAGATGATTGACCGGTTCGTCCAGGATCAACCAGGGAGCCTCGGTGAGCAGCGCCATGCCCAGCCGAACGCGCTGCCTCTCTCCCCCGGAAAGCTCCGAAAGGTTTCTCTGAAAAAGCCCGGGCAGGCTCAAAAACTCCAGGGGCTTGACTCGCTCCTCCATGGCTTGAAGCTGTCCCCCTAAGGGTAAAGCCAGGGCTTGCTCCACCCGAAAATCCAAACTGGGTTCAACCTCCTGGGGGCAGACTCCCAGCCGCCCGGCAAGACTGCGAGGGTCCCAATTGGCCAATTCTTTCTCCTCCATCAGGATGGCCCCGGAGGCAGTAGGAAGGTAGCCGTAGAGGGCGCGCAGCAGGCTGCTTTTCCCGCTTCCGTTGGGTCCGATCACGGCGGTCAGGAGACCTTGCTCGAAGTGGTACGAGAGGTTTTGAAGGACTTCCCGGGCCTGCCTCTTGAGGGTCACCTCTCGGACCAAAAAAGTCACGACTAAAAGCCCTGCCCTCGCCGCAGTTGGTGAAGAAAAAAGGGCGCCCCCAGGAGGGCCGTCAGAAGCCCCACCGGGATCTCCCGGGGAGAGATGACGGTGCGCGCGAAGGTGTCGGCCAGAAGAGTGAGGGTGGCGCCTCCCAGTAAGCAAAGAGGCAGTAGCGTCCGGTGGCTCACCCCGCAGAAAAGTCTGGCCAGATGGGGAACCAGAATCCCCACGAAGCCTATGCCCCCCGCAGTGGCCACGGTTAGCCCCACCACCACCGAGGCCGTCACAAACAACAAACGGCGCAAGCCGTGGGGCCGCAAGCCCAGGATATGAGCCGATTCATCGCCCAGAGCCAGTACGTCCAGCTTGCCACTGATGGAGCAGAGCCAGGCTCCGCTCATACCCACGACCAGAGCGCAAAGCAAGGTGGAGGCGGGGTCCAGAGTGCTGAAGCCGCCCATGAGCCAGAACATGAGACCTCGGGTTCGGGTGGGGTCGGCCAGCAGAACGACCACCCCCGTGCCCGCCGACAGGAGATAGGTCACGGCGACCCCGGCCAGCAGGAGGTTGTGAGTAGAAAACGCTCCCTTTCGATAAGCCGTTCGGTCCAGAAACAACAGGCAGAGCAGAGCGCACACGATGGCCACCGGAAACCTCAGATTGGAGTGACCGAAGGCCAATGAAGACACCGCCCCAAGGGCTGCTGCCGAGGAGATACCGAGGAGAAATGGGTCAGCCAGGGGGTTGCGCAAACTCGACTGTAAAACCGCACCGACCAGAGCCAGTCCGCCCCCTACAGCAGCAGCAGCCACGGCCCGGGGAAAGCGAAGATTCCAGAAGAGCGACTTTCCCAGAGACGGCTCGGAGCCAAAAATCTCCACCCAGGCAATCTCACCGGATCCCACAACCAGCGCCAGCAGAAAGGCCAAAAGAAAGCCGGCGCCGTTGATCAGGATCAGGCCTTGCCCTAAACCGCCCCTGCCCAACTGCCCTGACTCTCATCCAGAGCGAACTTGAGGATGCGGGCGTGAAATTCACGCTCGTGCTCGTCGGTGATATCGGCTTCTTCGCGATTTAAGATGCTCATCATGCTGCTGGCAATGAAGAGCAGATCGGAGCGCCTTCGATGAGGATTTGCCAACAGATGAGCAACCGCCGGGTGCTTGACCTGGAGAAAGAGGCGCCCACTATCTGAGTCCAGAGATAGAGGGACGTCGGTGCGTTCTTCGCTCGCTTCAATGCGTTGGGAAAGCGCCATCAGTTTGGTACCCGCAAGACCGGCTTCACGAGCCATCAAGGGTATGTCATGCTTCAATTGGGCCAGGAATTTCGTGGTTAATTCACTCATCCCGGGGCCAGTTCCGTGCCAAGCTCCAGAACTCCTGGACGGTCAGGGTCTCAGGACGCCGTTTGGGATCGATCCCAACTTCCTCGAGGAGTTCCGCCGCCCGGGGGTGCAGGACCCGCAGGGAACGGGTCAACTGTTTTCGGCGCGCCCTGAAGGCGCTGGAAACGATCCGCTCATAGGTCGTTCTCACAGCCTCTTCCCCACTGGCAGGGTCCTCTCTGGGGGTGAGTTCGATCACGGCGCTATCGACCTTGGGAGGCGGTGAGAAACAGCCCGGTGGCACCTTGAAGAGATAATCGGCGTGGAAAAACGCGCCTGCTATGTAAGTCAGGGCTCCGGCCTGGCGAGAGGCCGGACCGCACACCCGTTGAGCCACCTCCTCCTGTACCATCAGGATAGCCCTCTTCAGGGGAACGATTCGCTCCCAGAAGAGACGCTCCATGATAGGGGCGGTGATGTAATAAGGCAGATTGGCCACCACCGTGAGTTCGGTAGCGGCATCGGACCCCAGCAGCTGAGCCACGTCCTGGCGCAGGAAATCTCCCTCGTGCACCACCAGGTTTTCCAGTTCTCGTCGACGCAGCGCTTCAGCCAACTCCGGATCCACCTCGAAGGCATGAACCCGGCGGCCAAGCCGACACAGCTCCAGAGTAAGCACCCCCTCCCCCGGACCGATCTCCAGTACCGTCTCAGCGTTCGAAAGCTGAGCGACTTTCAGGATTCGGTCCACCGTGGCCTGACTGCGCAAGAAATGTTGGCCCCATTTTCTTCCCATGCCGTCCGCTTCGCAATCGGCGGTTTCGCTCCCCTTTGCCAGGGCCTAGACGCAAACCTGAGTGGTGTGACAATTCGACTATGCGCATATCAAGTCAAGACAATAACTCCGCTCAAGCAAGTCTTCTCTCGCGTCTGAAGGAGCTGAACCTCACTCCCGCCGATGCCCTTAACGACGAGTCCAGCCAATTGCGCCTGCGTACCTTCTCCGCAGAACAGTTGGCCGAACTCCGACAGTTCAGAGCGCAGGTGCTCGACGACATCGGTCAGGTCCAAAACGGTTCTTTTTTTCCAGGTTTCCCAGGTCTCCCCGACCAACCCGGAGGAAAGGTCACTCCACCGCCCATTCAGCCAGGTCCTCCCGACTATTCATGTCATGATCCCCGGGAAGTTTTACGAAAACAGGACCCGGAAGCCTACGCCGCTCTGAGCGGGCTACCGCAAGAAGTGCAAAACGAGTTTCTCAGCCTGGTCAGAACGATGGGGTTTCAGACCGACCCTGGCAAGCAGCTGGGAGGCATACTCGGTTCGCTGGCCCGTAACCCCGGTGATGAGCCCAGGATCAATCCGGACCTGTTGGCGCTGCTAAAGAGCGGCAAGCTGATGACCCGAGATTCTACCGGCAGAACGCTGCTGCAGAATCTCACCTCTCTCTCCACTCAGGAGATGGGGCCAAATCTGGACCGCCAGAAAATCTTCGACGAACTCTGCAAGCAGATCAACGACCCCGGACAGATTAATCAAGGCGTTGGGAAGGGGACCTGCGCCCCCACGACCATTCAGCACCTTCAGGCCACGCGCGATCCCGCCGAGTACGCTCGCATCATGGTGGGACTCACTTCAGAATCCGGCGAGGTAAGGATGCGAAACGGCGAGATCCTCAAGCGCGACCTTGGAAGCGTGGCCTCCGACGGGAGTGGGCGCGACACCATCAGTCGTCTCTATCAAGCCGCGCTCATGGAGTACGCCAACGGCGAGAACGAGTACGACAACCGAACCGACGAACACACTCGGCCCAACGACTCGACCTACAAGGGCCTCTACGGTGAAGAATCTGAGCGCGCGCTCGACGCTCTCTTCGGTGATCAATACGACTACACCGAGGTGAACAATCGAACCGCCGAAGGGCGCGGAAAGGCCGAGGCTGCCCTTCGGAAAGCCCTGGACGCGGGCCAACAGGTTCCGGTCGGTATAAGTTGGGGAGAGGGCGCCCACGCACTACTGGTGGTCGGGATGACCGAATCCACCGTCATCCTGCGCAACCCCTGGGGCAGCTTCGATCGCGGAGGCGATGGAAGCAACGGCTCTCCGCCTCGGGAAGCCTTAGACGACGGAGGCACCATCGAGATGTCTAAGGAGGAGTTCTTCTCTCGGCTAAACGGGATGCATCTGCCCAAGGAAGGCGGAGGCGGCAGAAAATTTCTGGGCATTCGGCTTCCCGGATTCGGCAACAGAGGCCTTGGAGGCGGTTCACCGAAAGGTAGGGATCATGGCTAGTCAATCAGGTAAACTCGAGTCAGAACTTAGTCTCTTATCTCGAAGCCTCTTGGGGGAAGAGCTTACTCCCGTCCGCGATCTCCAAGAGCTTGAGAGGGTTGTGACCGCCAGCGGGAACCCGGCCACCATAACTCTCCGCTGGTGGGGCGACGAAGAGCACCGCCAGGCTCTAGTGATTCATGAGGTTCAAGGGAGCGAACTCCTGCTGTTCGATCCCACTCGCGAGCTTGTCTCGCATTTAAAGGCGGAGGGCCGAGAGATTAAGGAAACCTCCTCCGAGGGGATGTTTCTGGTAAGCCGTGACATTGTCGAAGGCTGGTTCGTCGAGCGCGACGCACTCGGACTGCTTCCCTCTCCACTCAGAGAAAGCGAATCCTAGCAGGTGCCTCATCAATCTTTAGAGTTCATCGAACAGTTGAAACAGATCGGGGAATTTCTCAAAAGTGGTGGTCGGTTGACGCCGGAACTGGTGGACTACCTCGAGGGGGCCCAAGATGCCCTCGCCGCGCTGCATGAAAAACATGAGCAGGCTTCCCTCCAAGGAGCGGAGGTGATTAGCGAGCTCTTCCAGGAAGCCGTCAAGTTGATCCACGACGGTATCGAAGAGGTCCTGATCGTCCACGACGAGGGCCAGGACGATGATGCTCTCGCCCTGGCGATCAGCAACATCGAGGAAGGCAGCGATGTCCTCACGACCGTGAGATACGCCATCGAAAACGACACCTCGTGGGCCACCGGCGCCTCTTTGGGGTGAGGAATTTCGTCATTTCTAGAGATTGACGGAGAGCCATGCCTGGAGTATCATTTGTCACCTTTGTGTCCCTCTCCGGAGGGAATTTTTGATTCATATTCAAGCATGATAGAATGACCAAGCCCGCCACCACCCAGCCCGAACCCGGGCCCTCCAAGCTCCGATGGCACAAGCGAAAGCCGAGCCTTAAGCGTTTCATTCTCTGGAACATCCTGTGCTGGGGTTTTGGACTATCGGCTCTGGTGGGAGGGATCTTATACACCGAGTACATCGTACGGCCGGTGGCCGAGGCGGGTGGTACCGACTTCTCACCGCTCGATATTTTTAAGAAGGAAGAGGCCGGCAAGCGCGCCTTCGGAAATACCGAGCGCCTCAACATCCTGATCCTGGGCCTCGACTACAACTACGACAGCAAGGGCATTCTCTACACCAAAGGTGCTCGCTCCGATACCATCCTGGTGATGTCGCTCTCCCGGGAATCAAAGTTTCTGAATCTGGTCAGCATCCCCCGAGATACCCAGGTCCTGATCGCCGACGACATTGGATACGACAAGATCAATAGCGCCTATTCCTATGGCGGGGTCGAGCAAACCCGTGAAACCGTGAGCCGCTTTCTGGGCATTCCGATTCACCATCACGTCATCCTGAAAGTCAGCGGTGCCAAAGATGTCGTCGACGCTCTCGGAGGCTTACCCATCGATGTCGAAAAGAACATGGATTACGACGACAACTGGGGAAAATTGCACATCCATCTAAAAAAGGGGCCCCAGGTGCTCGACGGTGAGCAAGCGGTGGGCTATGCCCGTTTCCGAATGGATGAGGAGGGAGACCGGGGCCGGATTCGACGCCAACAACAGGTGGTAAGGGCCCTCGGCCAAAAACTCAAGGAGCCGGCCATGCTCTCTCGATTGGACGAACTGGCTCGAGTCGTCAAACAGAATCTGGACACCGATCTCTCCTTGATGCAGATGGTGGACCTGGCCAACCTGTACAGCGCGTACGACTTTTCCAAAATGCGAAGCTCCGCCATCGTGGGCGATGACGCGGTGGACGCCAACGGAATCTCTTACATCCTGCCCTACGAGCCGGAAAACCGTCGAACTGTACGACGCTTGCTGCAGGATCTGGACTGGCTGCAAAAAGACGACCTGCGTATCCGTATCCTTTACAAGAAGGCTCCCTCCTATATGGCTTATGACCTGGCCGACCGGCTCTACGATTCCGGTTTTCGCGGGGTTCAGGTCGAACAGTTGGCCTGGTCAGATAAAACCAATACCGCAGAGACCCATCTGGTGTGGTACAACAAGGTGCCACGCCTCAATGGAGTCGTTCATGCGGTGGTTGGCAAGCGCCCCAGCAGTAGCGGGGTCGTGCCCGAGGGTCGCGACGATGATCTGGCCATCTACCTGGGCGACACTGACAAAGGTAGCTGGAATAAGGTTCCTCCAAGCCTTTTAGAGGAGCGTAGCCCGGTCCCGGAGACCATACCTGACGATCGCCCGGACACTCGATACCAACCCGAATTTATTCCCCGGGCCTTACCCCCGGCCGTGGAAGAATTCAACTCTCCAGGTGAATACGAATACGAGTACGAGTTTGAAGACCACGAACCCCAGACCTTCGAGGAATCGGTCGTTCCTGAATACCCCACCAGCAGGGGCGGTACGCCCCAGGAAGCCCAAACTGGAGAAGCATTCCCACCCGCTCCTCAAACCGCCCCGGAGATGGACAATCCAGAACCGGCCGCCGAGCCCGTGCTTCCGCCTCCCCCTCCCCGCCCGGTGCAGATCGATCTCAGCTCACCCCACCCCGTCGCCACACCCCTTACTACGGGCTTTTAGATCTCGCCCGAGGCTCGCGCACAAGGAGTTTCCCTTCCTGACAGAAACTGGAAGCCAACTTGAGCGTGAAACCTGAAATCGAGCTTAACCGCAATTCGAACAAGGTTCGCCTGCCCTCCCCAGGGTTACGAACCTTACAAGTCTTTAGCCTCTGGACGACTGCCGTGGCACAACCTTTCTACAAACTTATGGGTGACAACCCCGAGTTTTTTGCAGCCCGCAGAGTTCAACCACTGGAGATCCTGCTCTTGATTGCGATTATGGGATTTGCGGTCCCGGGAATCCTGGGACTGCTTGGAATCATAGCTGAACGCATCAATCGCAAGTTTGCAACGTATTATCATTTTGTTGTGCTGACCCTGGGCTTCTTCGCGGTATTTGTTCCTTCGTTGGGTTTTGTGTTCAGCGGCAACCTGTGGTCGCTCCCACTATCGCTGGGACTGGCCGCGTTGATGGCCATGGCGGTGTTGAAGTTAGAACTGCTTTCCATTTTTATTGCGCTAGGTGGCGTTGCCGCATTCATTTTTCCGATTCTTTTTCTGCGCACACCCGGCATCGCAAGGCAGGTCAAGGTCTTCTCCACGCCTCTGATACCATCCGAATCGGTAACACAAGTGGGCTCCCAAAGGGCCGGGAAACCCTCTATCATAATTCTAGTGCTCGATGAACTACCGACTTCCAGTATTCTAAGGGACGACTTGACGGTTGACGCCGACCTGTTCCCCAATTTTGCAAGGTTAGCTCAAACCTCTACCTGGTATCGGCGTGCGGTTTCGGTCGCAGATAGCACGGTGAAGGCTGTCCCCACCCTTCTCACAGGTTCATCACCTGACCCTGACCAGCTACCGACTTTTGGAGACCAACCGTGGAATCTGTTTACTCTCCTGAGCACCAGTTATGACTGCCTGGTAGAAGAGAGTAGAACAAACCTCAGCCCACCGGGAACACAACAGAGGCTTGAGTCCTGGTCCGCTCAAATCCTTCAATTGGTTCGCGATGAATTTCTATTGATAATCCATGGAGCCTTGCCAGACCAATGGACAGGCCGATTGCCGGATATCCGATTCGACTTTTCGGGCTTTGGGGAAGTCGGTGAACCGGGGGCCGGAAACAAAGGCAAAGTCGAGGCTTTTCGAGATTTTTTAACCCGCATAAAGAAGAAACCGGGTCCCCAGTTGGTTTTTCTTCATACTGTTCTACCCCACAGTCCCTGGCGCTATCTTCCGGAGGGACAGAGGTACGCCGAAGGCGACGCCGGGTTTCTCGGTATGCCGACTTACGAACTTTGGAACGACTCCCGCTACCTGGTCGACCAGAATTTTCAGAGGCACATTTTTCAGGTGGCGTTCGTAGATCGTTTGCTCGGCGAATTCCTCGATAAGCTAGAGGACGAAGAACTTTTCAAGGATAGCCTCGTCATCGTGGTGGCCGATCACGGGGCTCGTTTCATTCCTAACAAGAGCCGTCGATTCATAAGCTCGGAAGACTATGGCGCAATCTTGTGCGTCCCTTTATTTATCAAACTTCCAGCTCAGACAGAAGGTAGAATTGACGATCGACAGGTCCAGTCGACAGATGTGTTCCCGACCATCCTGGAAATCCTGAAAGTTGAGCTTGATTGGCAGTTCGATGGTACCTCATTCCTTTCGCAAGATTATCAAACACGTCCAATCGAGGTCGTTGCTTACACCGGTGAAGAGTTCACCTTTCCACCGGACGAAGACCTTCTAGTCAAGAGTCTCGGACCAAAAACTCGCCTATTTCCCCGGGGGACTACCGCAAATGGTTTGTTCCGATTTGGTCCGAATCTCGAACTTTTGGGGCAGGACGCTCCCCCCGGGGCCAGTCTGAACACTATCGAATGGAACAGACCTGAGCGCTATAAACAGGTCGACCCGGCCTCTGGATTTGTGCCTAGTTGGGTCAGAGGGTCTGTAGCCGACCTCGAGCTCGACTTACCCCTCGCTCTGGGGGTCAACGGAACAATCCGTGCCACTGGCCGCTCCTACCGCACTACCCCCGAGAAGATCGGGTTCTCATTCTTTGTGCCACCGTCAGCTTTTCGGCCCAAAGGAAACAAGCTTGCGCTTTACCAGATCCTCCCTGATGGCAGTCTCCATTTCTTAGGCTCGTTACACTAACAAGATCAGCACTAAACGCTCTCTTTAGATTCGATATACTGAAGCGCCCGTTCCACCCGCCGGCGATCGAAGTGGTTGGTCAGGTCTCCTCTCGTTCTCTCTAAGCAAGCCCGTGCCAGATCGGTGGTTCGGCGAAGCCCCCGGGTAAGAGCATCCGGGTAGTCCAGTCCGATCAAGGCGCAATAAATCTCGTCCATGATCTCCAGGACTCGTTCCGACTCTTCGAGATCGCCGGTCCGGATCCGGTCCAGTGTGTAACGACGGAGTTCTCCCACCGCTTCCCCCATCCCGTTGAGAAAAGGTGCGAAATCGACCTTCAATTGGTCAGGTCCGGGGAGTTTGTTTCCCAGGATCAGACTCTGGGTGAGGCGCGCCTCGGCATATTCTTTCTGGGCATCCTGGAGAAACCCGGCGTAATAGACTTCGGGAAAATCTCCAACCGCCTTCTCCGCTTCATCCAAGAGTTGGCGGGCGGTGGTCATCAGCTTCTCCGCCTCTTCCCACTCCCGCCGGTGAAGTGCCCGAATGCTCAACGAGCAGTGCTTGATGATCTTTCGCTGTCTGGAGAGGGAGAGATCCCGGGCCCGATCGGCTGCCTCAAAATGCTCGGAAACCGTCTGCACCACCCCCTCCAATTGTGATCGGAGGCTGTCAATTTTGAGTTCCTTCATCCCGGTCGCTTCGCGCACCCAGGGGCTGCACCCCTTGCTTCGCGAAAAAGTAGGAAGGTCGCACTTTCCTTCTGTTAAAACTACCGGCTTATGGTACTTGATTATCTTCGGGAAATTCTCGAAACCCTCGATGCCTTGATTGGAAGAGACATCCTGGTGAGAATTGGAGAGAGTCTCCTTCTTCTGCTCCTTTACATGGGAGTCCGACTCCTGATCAGCCGGGCGACTCGCACAGCCCTCAAGATCCCGGAGCGCCGCTATCAGGTACACAAGTATGCTCGGCTTGCTTTGAACGTTGTTTTCTTCCTGAGTCTTTTTCAGGTCTGGCTCAATCGAAGCTGGTCGATCGCCTCCTTCATCGGGCTCCTCTCTGCCGGACTTGCCATCGTACTCCGTGAGCCCCTCTTAAATCTAGCGGGTTGGCTCTTCATCGTGACCCGCCGCCCTTTTGTACTGGGCCAACGCCTGCAAGTCGCCGACGGACCCCGAGGAGACGTGGTGGACATCGGGGTCAACGACTTCACCTTGATGGAGATCGGAAACTGGGTGGACGCAGACCAGAGTACAGGCCGGTTGGTCCATGTTCCAAACTCGGTGGTCTTTACCAAACACCTGGCAAACTACAGCAAGGCGTTTCCCTATTTATGGAACGAGATCTCCGTGCCGGTGACCTTTGAGAGCGATTGGGAGGAAGCAGCCCGCAGTCTGGAGCGGATCGCCGGGGAGATCTGCACCCTCACGCCGGAAGAACAAGCCAAGGTCAAGGGAGATCTCCACCGGACCGATACCTATTTCATCGCCTTCACTCACCTCACCCCGATCGTCTACGTCCAGCGCCGCGATCAGGGTATCGAGTTGACCCTTCGCTATCTGTGCATACCGAAGAACCGCCGGGGAATGGAGTCAGCGATCTGGAAAGCCATTCTGAAAGACTTTACAAATTCTCAGCAGTACCAACTCGCCTATCCTACCCAGAGAATCGTTTTGGACCAGCCGCCAGCAGGAGCTTCTTTACCGAATAAAGACAGATAACGGGCAGGCAGATAGCGGTCTTTTTTCGTAGTACCCCGAACATTTAGTAATGAAGTCCATAATTCGAGGAGACTATATTGGGAATATCAGGTGATATCGCGCTCATCTTAGTGAGCTGCTTACTGTGTGCACTGGTCATACAGAGGTTGGGCTTCCCCCTCATTCTCGGCTACATCCTGGGGGGTGTTCTGGTGGGGCCGGAGACCGGTGGTCCGACGATATCAAACCTCCACGACATTGAACTCCTGGCCGACATCGGAGTCGCCCTGCTGCTGTTTACGGTTGGACTTGAGTTTCCCATGGAAAAACTGAAGGTGGTCAAAGGGATCTCACTGGTGGGGGCTCCACTACAGATGTTGGCCGTAGGCTTGTGGGGAATGTTGATCGCCAAGATGATGGGCTGGGACTCCACCCAGGGGATCTGGTTCGGCGCCCTCATCTCCATTTCCAGTACCATGGTGGTGCTGAAGGTTTTGATGAGCAAAGGGCTCATGGAAACCCTCTCCAGCAAGGTCATGCTTGGAATCCTGGTGGTGCAAGACCTGGCGGTGGTACCTCTGATGATCCTGCTACCCGCCCTGGGCGACCCGGAGGCCGGTCTTTCCGCCCTGGGAGTAGCCTTTGTCCGGGCCGTGCTGTTCGTGGGGATGATGACGATCTTCGGCACCAGAGCGCTGCCCAGGTTACTGGACAAGGTGGTTGCCAAAGAATCTCGCGAACTTTTCGTGGTGGTGGTCATCGGTATCGGTTTGGGCGTGGGGTACGCCACCTATCTGGTGGGGCTGTCCTTTGCCTTCGGAGCTTTTCTGGCCGGACTGGTGCTGAGCCGCTCTCCTTATAGTCACGACGCCCTGACCGACATGATCCCGCTTCGAGAAGTCTTTTCACTGCTCTTTTTCGCCAGTGTCGGGATGCTCCTCAGCCCGAAGTATCTGGCCGCCCACTTCACGGTGGTTCTTTTACTCTGCCTAGCGGTTCTGGTGGGCAAAGGTTTCTTGATGGCGGTGATCACGCGGGCCTTCGGGTATAAAAGAATCATTCCGCTTGCCGTGGGGCTCTCCATGCCCCAGGTGGGAGAGTTTTCTTTCGTGCTGGCGCGGGTAGGTCGCGAGAGCGGGGGGCTGCAGGAAGATGTTTACTACATCGTGATTTCGGTGGCCGTACTCACCATGGCTCTGACCCCTTTCAGCTCAGCCCCGGCCAGCCGCTTGTACGACTGGTGGGTCAAGCGCCAACCGACCGACCTTATGGAAAGAGAGGAGCAGATCAGCGCCGAAGGACGGGTCGTCCTGATCGGCTATCGGCGCCACGGCGAACTGATCGGAAACGTGCTGAAGGAAGCCGGCC
>Ga0172382_10008854_pt1 | contig 13882 bp, 10 predicted proteins | sample Leawel138RmetaG_FD_122245 | JGI IMG/M metagenome (GOLD analysis project Ga0172382, IMG submission 122245) | Leachate microbial communities from a municipal landfill in Southern Ontario, Canada - Leachate well 138R metaG | ecosystem: Engineered > Solid waste > Landfill > Unclassified | place...
AATGGGTACGGGCGCCGGAGCCATACTGCTGAACCGGTTCACAGAGAAAAAGATTATCAATATTCCCAAAGCCATGCCTCCCGGTGCCGGAACACTGGAACGTCTCAAAGATACCTGTATAGCCTGCCATGCCTGCATAGCGGCTTGTCCCGCTCACATTATCAAACCGGCCATGGGCGCATTCGGATGGCAGGGTTTCCTGTTGCCGTCGGTTTCTTATGACAACGGTTTCTGCGGTTTTGATTGCCAAAAATGCCAGGAAGTTTGTCCTTCCGGAGCTTTGCAGCTGATGCCGCTGGAAGAGAAAAAGCGCGTCAAAATGGGCGTTGTGAAACTCATGCTGGAGAATTGCATAGTAGAAAAATACGGAACGGATTGCGGAGCTTGTGACGAACATTGTCCCGTTAAGGCCGTAAGAATGACCCCCCGTGAAGGAAGCGACAAACTGTTCCCGAAAACTACTCCGGCCCTGTGCATCGGATGCGGTGGGTGCGAATTCATTTGTCCTGCAAGGCCGAAAGCTATTGTGGTAATTCCATTGTCCGAACAGCGCCGGGCAGATGCCCCGGTTATAGACGCTACAATAAATATTGAAGTGGACGGTTTCGGTTTCTAGTCCCTGTTGTCCGTATCTATAAGATCAGGCCTCAGCCGTTCCGTACGGTCGAGGCTTTTTTCTTCCTGCCAGTTACGAATCTTTACGGGATCACCGCTTAGCAGTATCTCAGGAACTTTCCATCCCATGAAATCGGCCGGGCGTGTATAAATGGGAGGTGCCAGCAATCCGTCCTGAAAGCTGTCGGTCAGGGCGGAAGTTTCATCTGTCAGGGCTCCGGGCAGCAAACGTACCACGGCATCCGTAATAACGGCCGCTGCAAGCTCTCCTCCGCTTAGCACATAATCGCCTATGGATATCTCTTTTGTGATCAGATGGTCCCGTATCCTTTGATCGATCCCTTTATAATGTCCGCAAAGGATAATGATATTTTGCAGGCAGGACAGTCGATTTGCTTCTTTCTGGGAGAAAGGTTCTCCGTCCGGACTTGTGTAAAGTATCTCATCGTAGGAACGTTCTTTTTTCAGATCTTCCAAAAGTTTGTATACCGGTTCTATCATCATGACCATCCCGGCATCTCCCCCGAAGGCATAATCGTCCGTTTGCCGGTATTTTCCCTTTCCGTAGGCCTTCAGATCGTGAATGACAATCTGAACAAGGGATCCTGTCCTGGCTCTTTTGACTATGGAGTGAGAAAGAGGACTTTCCAGCAACTCGGGAAGTACCGTTATTATGTCGATTCTCATAATAATGCAAAAGTAAGCATAATTCCATATATTGGAGTTTTTCATTACATTTGCAAGCTATAAATACTAATTCCTTTCTCGTACAATGGATCCTGAATTGAACAACTCTGCTCCCATGGAGCAATTCGACGACAAAAAACAACAGGAAAACAAAGTGGTCGAATCTACGCAAAACACAGAAACAACAGACTATTCGACTTTGTCAATAGCCGAGCTTCTGACTGAATTTGAACGACTTATAGAAGCCGAGGACAAAACGGAAATGCATAAAAATGCAGATATTATCAAGTCCTGTTTCTATAAATTACTCCGGAAAGACCAACCCTCCGAAAATGGAGATCCGGAGGTTGCGACTCAGGTGCAGGAAAGCCCGGAAGAAACCGCGTTCAAACAGTTGTATGCACGCTACAAAGTTTTGCGTGCAGACCTTTTGCGCAGCATAGAACAACAAAAAGAAAGGAATCTGGAAGAGAAACTGGCCATTATCGACGGTATCAAAGAACTTCTTGAGAAACAGGAAGACATCAACCATACATTTCCCGAGTTTCGCAACTTACAGTTACACTGGAAAGAAGTAGGCCCGGTTCCCATAACGCGTACCAAGGATATTTGGGAAACTTATCAGCATTACGTAGAAAAGTTTTACGATTACGTAAAGATCAATAAGGAATTGAGGGACCTTGATTTCAAACGCAACCTGGAGATAAAGGAAAAACTGTGTGAAAAAGCTGCAGCCCTGGTAGATGAACCGAATGTGGTATCTGCATTTCATAAATTGCAGAAATTGCACGAAGAATGGCGGGAAACGGGACCGATAGCCCGTGAACTGAGAGAACCCATGTGGGAACGCTTCAAACTGAGCACTACTGCTATCAACAAAAAGCACCAGGAATATTTTGAGGAACAGAAGAAACATCAGCGTGAAAATCTGGAAGCCAAACTGGCATTGTGCGAAAAGGCAGAAAAAATCGTAGGGCTTATAGAAAACGACGAAATCAACTGGAATAAAAGGGCCAAAGAACTGGAAGCAATCCAGAAAGAATGGAGAACCATAGGCTTTGCCACCAAAAAAGAAAACCAGAAAGTATACGACCGTTTCCGGGCTGCATGTGATAAATTCTACGGGGAAAAGAGGGAATTTTATGCAAAATTCAAGCACGAAATGCAGGATAACCTTGCCCAGAAGATAGCCTTATGTGAGCAGGCAGAAGCGGTTAATATGAGTGATGACTGGCGTCGGACGACCGACCAGCTGATTCATTTTCAAAAGCAATGGAAAGAGATCGGACCCGTACCCAGAAAACAGGCGGAAGCCATCTGGAAACGTTTCCGTTCCGCTTGTGATGTATTCTTTACCCGAAAAGCCGAACATTTTTCCAAACTGGAATCTTCTTTTGAAGACAACCTGGCCAAAAAAGAGGCTATATTGCGGGAACTGGAAAGTTTTGACCCCTCATCGGTTAACGACCTTCAAGGCGCACTAAGGGATTTTCAGGCACGTTGGAATCAGATCGGTTTTGTTCCCATCAAAGAGAAAGATGCCGTTCAGAGTCAATATAAAAATTTGATAAATAAGCATTTCGGACATTTCAATCCCGGATTTTCAGAAAAACGCGGAAACGTACGTCAGGCAAAAAGAAGGTCTTCTGAAAGTCACAGTGAACACGACAAACTAATTGTTCGTTTCCGTCAACTGGAATCAGAAATCACGGTATGGGAGAACAACATGGGTTTCTTTGCCAAATCCAAAAATGCCGATAAGATCATTGCCGATACCTGCAAAAAAATTGAAGAAGCAAAAGCCGAGTTAAAGGCGTTGGAAGAAAAGATCAAACAGATAGAAAACAATGAATAAAAATACGATTTGGGCCGTTTTGTTGATAGGAGCCATACTTTTAGGCTTCAGCCTTTACAATAACAGAGCAGCCAAAGAGCAGCAAAAAGAACAATCAATACGTGACTCAGTCGCTTATTCGGCAGCTATGGAAGCAGCTGCAAAGCAGGAACCCGAAGATACATTGCCTCTACCCGCTGACAATAAGCCGGGAATTCCTCAGCCGGCAGGGTCAGCCGACGGATACCAGTTTTCCAACGCATATCTTAACCGGGCACTGGAAGGATCGGATTCTTTATACGTGCTGGAAAATGATAAGATCAGGATAGCTTTTACAAATCGTGGAGGTCAGCCTTACAGCGTACAGATTAAAAATTTCAAGACTTACGACGGGGACAGCCTGGAATTATTCCGGGGACCGACAAACAATTTTTCACTTGATCTGTACACGGGAGAACAAATCAATACCGGGGAGTTTTTCTTTACAACACGGGTAATAGAACAGGAAAATATACTCACTTTTACCCTTCATTTTGACCAGGACGCCTACCTGGAATATGTATACGTGCTGAACGAAGATGCTTACCTGCTTAATCTGCAGATCAACCTGGTGGGTATGGATCGCTATATCCCGCGCAATGTTACCCAGATGGACCTGAACTGGCTCGTAGACGTTCGCCATCTGGAAAAAGGCTTTGACAATGAAAAGAATTATTCCACCATTGCTTATAAATACCCCAATTCCACTGAAGTTGAGAACATGGGTCACAGAAAGGCCGATGGCTCTGAATCCATCACCACACGTCTGGAATGGGTGGCTTTTCAGCAACAGTTTTTCTCTGCCATTCTCATAGCTGACGAAAGCTTTAACAGCGGGGACCTTTCATTCCGGTTCTATGAAGCCGAAAATGCAGATACGCTGTTAATGAATTGCAGGGCTTTCATGCAAATACCCTATCAGGCATCACCGCAGCAGAGTATTCCTTTACAGTTCTACTTCGGGCCAAACGGTTATTATTCCTTAAAGGCTTATGACAGGTCTTTTGAGCAGATCATTCCAATGGGAGGCTTCCTGATCAAATGGATAAACCGTTTCGGTATTATTCCCATTTTTAATTTTCTGAACCGATTCATCAGCAATTTCGGACTTATCATCTTCCTGATGACCATTATCATTAAACTGGTCATATCACCTTTCACCTTCAAATCACACATGTCATCTGCCAAGATGCGGGTTTTGAAACCGGAAATCGATAAGATAAATGCAAAATATCCCAAGAAGGAAGATGCCCTGAAAAAACAACAGGAAACCATGGCCCTGTATAAAAAGACAGGTGTCAGCATGATGGGAGGATGCTGGCCCATGTTGTTCCAGATGCCCATTCTGTTTGCCATGTTCCGGTTTTTCCCGGGTTCCATTGAATTGCGCCAGGAAGGGTTCCTCTGGGCGGACGACCTGAGCGGGTACGATTCCATATTGGAATTGCCGTTCAATATTCCGCTGTATGGAGATCACATCAGTCTATTTGCCCTTCTGATGGCACTTTCCATGTTTTTCTATTCAAAAATGAATATGAAGCAACAACCCGCGACCAGTCAGCAAATGCCCGGTATGCAGGGAATGATGCTCTATTTCATGCCTTTGATGATGTTGGTGGTTTGTAACAACCTGTCCGCAGCATTGAGTTATTACTACCTGCTCTCCAATTTGATTACCATGCTGCAGACATGGATCATTCAAAAATTCTTTGTGGATGAAGAAAAACTCTACAGGCAATTGAAGGAAAAGGCCGAAAAAGCGCCTGTCACACCTAAAAAATCAAAATTTCAGCAACGACTGGAACAAATGCAGCGCCAGCAGCAGCAACAAATGAAAAACAAACGTTAGATTTCCGCGTGTCCCTCAAAAGTTTGTACGGCTCCTCCTGTGAGGAAAACATCAGCGAATGAATCCCCGTTTTGTCTGAATTCCACTTCAAGGTTGCCTCCTTTAGTCTGGATGAACCAATGGTCCAGAAGACTCTTAGTATGCATACGGGCGGATATTGCGGCAGCAGCAGAACCTGTTCCGCATGCCCATGTCTCATCTTCCACCCCTCGTTCGAAAGTTCTTACGTACAGGCATCCGTTATCAAGGATCTCAACAAAATTCACATTGATTCCTTCTTCCCCAAAATCTTTGTGCCAGCGCCAGAAAGGTCCTTCTACTGCTATATTAACATCTTTTACGTTGTCTGTGAATTTTACCAGGTGAAGCGATCCGGTATCCGCTACGTAAGAATTCTTGTCGTACAGACTGATCTTTTCAACGTCGTTCAATTGTAATTTCACTTTGGCGTGTTGCCCGGATTTTTCAATAACCAATCCGGTATGAGGCCCGTCTATGGATCTGAAATAATGATTTTTCAGACCAAGGCTGTCTGCAAATGCAACCAGGCACCTGCCCCCGTTACCGCACATGGTCCCCTCGGTACCGTCCGAATTGAAAAAATTCATAAAATATCCGTAAGGAGGTTCATCCTGTTCCAAAAGCATAAGTCCGTCCGCCCCTATGCCAAAACGTCGGTGACATAAGGCATTGATCTGCTTTTCCGTTAAGTGGTAATTTCCTGACAGGTTGTTGATTAAAATGAAATCATTTCCGGCTCCGTGGTATTTACAAAATGGCAGTTTCATTGCTTTGGTATGAATTTTGAAAATGTTGCGATGAAACAAAAGTAGTTAAATTTAAAGAGATATAAGTTATGAAAAACAAAGTCGGACTTACAATAGTCATCACGGTCCTTTTAAGTGTGGGGACTACATTGTTGATCAATCATTTTACCGGAAATTCAAAAGACGTTGAAAAAGTATATGTGAGCTCGGGTCAGGAACCCGTCATACAGCAGGTATCCCTTCCCGAGGTTCAGTACCCCGATTTTACCTATGCAGCTGAAACGGGTGTTAAGGCCGTAGTGCATGTAAAAGTGGTCAAAAACGGACAACAGGCCATGGGCCCTCAGAGCCTTTTTGATTTCTTTTTCGGTTACGGGAATCCGTCTCCGCAAATCCGTCCCCAGGTAGGAGCCGGTTCCGGAGTCATCATTTCACGTGACGGATACATCATTACGGCAAATCACGTTATTGACGGTGCTGATGAAGTTTTGGTCACACTGGATGATAAGAGGGAATTCGAAGGCCGAGTCATAGGGAAAGATCCGGCAACCGATATCGCATTGCTAAAGATTGAAGCCGAAGACCTGCCCGCGTTGAAATTCGGTAATTCAGATGATCTTCGTCTGGGCCAATGGGTTATAGCCATAGGAAATCCTTACGATTTGCGTTCTACCATTACCGCCGGGATTGTCAGTGCCAAAGGCCGCAGCCTGCCCTCATACCAGGATGAATTTAAAATTGAGGCATTTATTCAGACAGATGCCGCCGTAAATCCCGGAAATTCCGGAGGAGCGCTGGTCAATGCCAAAGGAGAGCTGGTGGGCATCAATACGGCAATTGCTACCCGTACGGGATCTTATTCCGGTTATTCGTTTGCCGTTCCCAGCAGCATTGCTCAAAAAGTGGTAGACGACCTGCGTAAATACGGCATCGTTCAACGGGCCTTATTGGGAATAACGATGCAGGATGTTACCGGTGAACTGGCAGAGGAAAAAGATATCAGGGACATTAAAGGCGTATACATTCACGAGGTTCTGGAAGACGGAGCCGCTCACAAGGCAGGGATAAAAGAAGGAGATATACTGTTGGAAGTTGACGGTGTCAAAGTCAATTCAGGTACTTCGGTCCAGGAACAGATCAGCAAATTCAGTCCCGGTGACAAAGTGGGCCTGTTGCTTCGCAGAGGAAATAAAGAAGTCAAAGTAACGGCCACGTTGCAGAATCAATCCGGAGACACACAACTTCTGAGCGAAACGGAAGGGGACGTAACTCACTTCATGGGAGCACAATTACGTCCGGCCGGGAAAGAAGTCAGGGACCAATTGCGTATCCGTTCCGGTATTGAAGTGACTGCCATCAGTGACGGCAAACTGAAAGACGCCGGTATCCGGAAAGGTTTTGTCATTACGCACGTGAATCAGAAACCTGTATCAACCGTTCAGCAATTTGCACTGGCCATACAAACTGCACAACGCGGAGTGCTGATAGAAGGCCGTTATCCGGACGGATCCGTATATTATTATGCATTAGGAAACTAATTTTATCAATTTTAATTGATTTTTGAAACATAAACTGCCCTTTTACGTATAAGAGGGCAGTTTATAATTTTATTTGGATGAGACAATTAAAAATTACAAAATCCATTACTAACAGAGAAAGTGCTTCTCTGGACAAGTATTTACAGGAAATAGGCAGGGAAGATCTGATCTCTGTGGAAGAAGAAGTGGAATTGGCACAGCGTATCAGAAAAGGAGACCAGGAAGCGCTGGAAAAACTGACCCGTGCTAATCTGAGATTCGTGGTTTCGGTGGCAAAACAATACCAGAACCAGGGCCTGAGCCTGCCTGATTTAATAAATGAAGGGAATCTGGGATTGATCAAAGCTGCTGAAAAGTTTGACGAAACACGCGGATTCAAATTTATATCATATGCTGTCTGGTGGATCAGGCAATCGATCCTTCAGGCACTTGCCGAACAAAGCCGTATTGTAAGATTGCCGCTGAATCAGGTTGGTTCGCTCAACAAAATCAACCGTGCTCTTTCCAAATTCGAACAGGAACACGAACGGGTGCCTTCTCCTGAAGAGCTGGCCGAGATCCTTGAAATCCCGAGTGAGAAAATTTCCGATACCCTGCGTGTTTCAGGCCGTCACGTGTCCGTTGACGCTCCTTTTATTGACGGGGAAGACAACAGTTTGCTGGATGTCCTTGTAAACAACGATTCTCCCAATGCAGACCGCGGTCTGGTAAATGAAAGTCTGAACAAGGAAATTGAAAGGGCTTTGTCTACCTTATCAAAACGGGAAAGGGATATTGTCAAGTATTTCTTTGGTATAGGAACCCAGGAAATGACGTTGGAAGAGATCGGTGAAGAATTCGGACTTACCCGGGAACGTGTCCGCCAGATAAAAGAAAAAGCCATACGACGTTTGCGTCACAGCGCCAGGAGTAAATTACTCAAAGCTTATCTGGGGTAGCCTATGTTTGAAGCAATAGGTAACGCAATTCACACCTTCAGTTCCTGGCTGAATCTGCCATTATTCATAACCCTTATCGGAGGGGGATTGTTTTTTATGATCTATTCCCGGTTTATACCTTTCCGGTATTACGGAAAGGCTTTGAAAGCTACGGGAGTCAAGGAAGATAAGGCTGAAGGGCAACTCAGTTCGTTTCAGGCCCTTACATCAGCAATTGCCGCTACGGTAGGTTTGGGAAACATCTCCGGAGTAGCCGTGGCCATTACTGTTGGAGGACCGGGTGCCATCTTCTGGATGTGGGTAAGCGCCTTTCTGGGTATGGCTACCAAATTTTTTGAAGGGACCCTTTCCATCATGTACAAAGGAAAAGACAGTGCGGGAGAGATGCAGGGAGGAACCATGTACATGATAACCCGGGGATTGGGAAAAAAATGGAAACCTCTGGCAGTTGTCTTTTCCGTTTCAGGGATGATAGGAACTTTTTGCCTGATGCAATCCAACCAGCTTACCGAAGCATTGCAGACCGTTGTATTCACCCCGGCCGGTATTGAAAATTCGCTGGGATTGAGGTTTGTTGTGGGATTGGTTATTGCAGCATTGGTCTCTGTTGTAGTATTGGGCGGCATCAAACGAATCGGGAAAGTGGCTTCCCGTTTGGTCCCGTTTATGGTTGCTTTTTATTTTCTGATTGTTTTTTACATCATATTCACGAATCTGAGCGTTGTGCCGGAAGTATTCCGGTCCATTTTTACGGAAGCATTCAATTTCAAGGCCGGATTAGGCGGTTTTGCCGGCTCTGTGATCGTTATCGGGGCCCGAAGGGCTGCTTTCGTCAACGAAGCAGGGATCGGGACAGCCTCCATGATGCACGGAGCTTCCCGCAACAGCCAGCCGGTCCGCGAAGGACTGGTTGCCATGATTGCTCCTTCCATAGACTCGGGACTTATCTGTACCTTGACGGCCCTGGCCGTTCTTATAAACGCACAATACAACGTTTCAGATGTGCAGGGCATGCAAATGGTCATGGAATCGTTTGAACGTTCCATCCCGGGATGGGGAAGTTATCTGCTCATGGGAGTTGTACTTGTTTTTGCTTTTTCTACCATGTTCTCTTATTCGTACTACGGTACCAAGTGTACCAATTTTTTGTTTGGAGCACACAGGGCGCATTATTATAATTACCTTTTCCTGGCAACCCTGGTTATGGGAGCCGTAATACCGTTATCTGCAGTGGTCGACATCATTGATATAGCATTTGCCTTTATGGCTTTCTGTACGGTATTTACCATGTTGGTGCTTTCTCCCCGTGTCAGGGTGGCCATTAAGCAGTATTTTAAAAAATGAACGCAGAGATCATTATTACCGAGGCATTAAAGGAAACCGTTAAGGAGCTTTACGGATCGTACCCTCAAACGGAAGCCGTTCAGGTTCAGGCTACCCGTAAAGAATTTGAAGGTGATTATACCGTTGTGGTCTTTCCTTTACTCCGTTTGAGTAGGAAATCACCCGAAAAGACGGCACAAGAGCTGGGTCAGGCCCTCGTTCTTCAGGTTCCCGAGATTGAAACGTTCCAGGTTATAAAGGGGTTTCTAAACCTCAAGATGTCAGCCGGTTATTGGATGAAAAACCTGGAAGAAATCGCCTCCGATCCCGCATACGGGAAAAAATCCGGTTCCGGGAAAACGGTAATGATTGAATTTTCATCACCCAATACAAACAAACCGCTTCACCTGGGGCATATAAGAAACAACCTTTTGGGCTGGTCCGTGTCAAAAATCATGGAAGCCAACGGACACCATGTAATCAAGGTAAACCTGGTAAACGACCGCGGTATCCACATCTGTAAATCCATGCTGGCCTGGCAAAAATTCGGGGAAAACAGCACTCCTGAAACAACCGGAATAAAAGGAGATCACATGGTTGGAGATTACTACGTCCGATTTGACAAGGAATACAAAGAACAGGTCCGTGAACTGGTAAGAAGGGGAATGGATCAGGAAACGGCGCAAAAAGAAGCCCCTATCATAAAAGAAGCCCAGGACATGCTGGTCAGGTGGGAGCAGGGGGATCCCGAGGTAATTGCTCTTTGGGAAAGAATGAACGAATGGGTCTACAGCGGGTTTGATTTGACTTACCGGCGAATGGGTGTCTCCTTTGATACTGTTTATTATGAATCCCGCACTTATCTTTTGGGAAAAGAGCTTGTCACAAAAGGGCTGGAAAAAGGCGTTTTCTACAAAAATGAAGACGGATCTGTATGGTGCGACCTGACTCAGGACGGGCTGGATAAAAAATTGCTGTTAAGAGCCGACGGTACATCCGTCTACATGACTCAAGATCTGGGTACGGCTGTGAGCCGTTACGAAACTTCCGCATTTGACACGCATGTCTATGTGGTCGGGAATGAGCAGAATTATCATTTCCAGGTTTTGAAACTCATCCTCAAAAAACTGGGTTATTCATGGGCAGATAATATCATTCACCTGTCATACGGTATGGTGGAATTGCCCGAAGGAAAAATGAAATCCCGCGAAGGTACGGTAGTAGATGCCGATGACTTGATGGACAATATGGTGGAAACCGCCCGGGAAACCTCTATGGAATCAGGCAAGTTGGAAGATATGTCCGAAAGCGAACAAGCAGAACTTTTTGAAATTCTGGGACTTGGGGCCTTGAAATATTTTATTCTGAAAGTGGATCCCCGTAAAACCATGTTGTTCGACCCCCGTGAATCCATTGATTTTAACGGGAATACCGGGCCGTTTATACAGTACACCTATGCCCGTATCCGGTCAATATTAAGAAAAGCCGGGGAAAGAGGGTATACATCGCGTTTGCATGGAATCCCCATGCTGGAAAAAGAGTGGAGGCTGGTCAAAATCATGACCGATTTTCCACGTGTTATTGAAGAATCCGCCAACGAATTTTCACCGGCTCAAATAGCCAATTTCAGCTTTGAACTGGCCAGGGAATTCAATCAATATTATCACGAAGTCTCTGTACTTCACGAAGAAAACGCACCGTTAAGGGAACAGCGTCTGTTGTTGCTGAGCCAGGTGTCAAAACTGTTGAATTTGTCTATGGAATTACTCGGTATTGTTTTACCGGAAAGGATGTAATTTGCAATTCAAAATATTATTGTATAATTGCAGCAAATTCTGATTTTTTTTATCCTATGAAAAAGACTCCGGCACAAAAACCTGTTGTGAATAAGAAAAGATTGGTCATCGGTTACGCGAACATGCCGCCTCAGCTAGCGGAAATCTGGAAAGAAAAGTACCCCAGGGGTTATGCGGATTACATGGAGGATATCATGAAAGTAGACAAAGCTGACGGTTCTTTCTTTTATGCCGTTACGCTGGAAATACCTGAAGCCATATATTTGGTTAAGGTTGAGGTCAAGATAGACGATTACGACGAAATCGAAAAAGACATCTTCGGTTCGGGAGACGATGTACAGGGAGATGATGACAGTGTCGACTTCCCAGACACAGATGATTCTAACTTTGCGGATGCTGAAGACGATCTGGATCAGGATTAAGCAATTACCCGAGTCCACACTGCTGTTGGTGTTGGCCCTGATCATAGGATTGATCAGCGGACTGGCTGCCGTATTGCTGAAGCTGTCCATAGAATTCATCAAGGAAATCTTTACAAACCACGGAAGCCTGCAGATAGAGAGTCTTACTTATTTCCTGTTGCCGGGTGCGGGAATGTTTCTTTCTCTTCTTTTTGTAAAATTTCTGATAAAGGATAATATATCCCATGGTGTCACCCGTGTTTTGGAGTCCATTTCAGGAAATAAATCCAGGATAAAGTCCCACAATTGCTATTCATCCATAGTTTCCAGTGCCGTAACCATAGGTTTTGGCGGATCTGTAGGAGCGGAAGCCCCCATAGTATATACCGGGGCAGCTATCGGATCCAATATCGGGCGAAAATTCGGATTGAATTACCGCAGTATCACACTTTTAGTGTGTTGCGGTGCTGCTGCTGCCATTTCCGGGATATTCAAAGCGCCCCTCGCAGGAGTCCTTTTTTGCTTTGAGATACTGCTCTTCAACCTTACCATGGGATCCATCATCCCCCTGTTAACGGCCTCTATAACGGCTACCGCCGTTGCTTCTCTGATTATGGGAGGAGGCGTAAGTTACGTCAGTTCCATTGATCCCTTCCTCTTATCCAACATTCCTTATTACCTATTACTGGGTGTGGTTTCCGGATTTGTCAGTTTGTTCTTCACACGTACTACACTCATGATGGAAGGGCGCATCAAAAAGATCGGCAACGTATATACACGCTGGGCTGTCTCTGCCCTGGCCCTGGGAACACTGATTTTGCTCTTTCCACCGCTGTACGGGGAAGGTTACGGTTCCCTCATTTCATTACTGAACAACAATGTGGAAGGCGCCGTTGACAGTATGATCTACAGTTCTTTAAGCGGCAACGTATGGTTTATTCCCATTTTTTTTACGGCCGTGCTGTTGCTGAAGGTTTTTGCTATGTCCTTTACCAATGCCGGTGGAGGTGTGGGAGGAACTTTCGGTCCCACGCTTTTCATGGGAGGCGTCCTGGGATTTGTGATTTCCCGGTTTATCAATCTGGCCGGGGTGTCTGTTCTTCCCGAGTCCAATTTTGCCCTGGTGGGAATGGCGGGACTGATGGCCGGTGTGATGCAGGCTCCCATGACTGCCATATTCTTGATTGCCGAGATTACCGGAGGGTACGAACTGCTTATGCCCCTGATTATTACTTCTGTTTGTTCATACGTGACGGTAAGAAACTTTGAACCGTACTCCATTTATACAAAAAGATTGGCTCAGGCCGGCAAACTGTTGACTCACGATAGCGATCAGGCGGTTTTGACACTTATGAAAACGTCCGAAGTCATTGAATCGGATTTTCTGTTTGTCAATACGCATGATTCGCTGGAACACCTGGTGGATGTGGTTGAAAAAAGCAGGAGAAACATTTTTCCGGTTCTGGACAAGAACAACCGACTGCAAGGCATAGTGACACTGGATGATGTACGTTCCATTATGTTCCGTAAGGAATTGTACAAAAGCGTATTTGTGTACGAACTTATGCACCGTCCCCTGGATTATGTTTACATTGACGAAAGAATGGACAGCGTAATGAAAAAATTTGAACGTTCCGGTGCCTGGAACCTGCCGGTGCTCGACCAGGGGTACCATTACGTGGGTTTTGTATCAAAATCAAATATTTTCTCTGCATACCGCGAACAATTATCACAGGTATCCCATGAATAAAAAGCACATAGAACTTATTGCCCGGGAACTGAACATAAGGGAATGGCAAGTTGAACATGCCGTAACCCTGATGCAAGACGGGGCAACCATTCCATTTGTAAGCCGTTACCGCAAGGAAGCCACCGGGTCTCTGGACGAAGTACAGCTGGCGGCAGTAAAAACATTGTGGAATAATTACAGTGAACTGGAAAAACGGAAGGCTGCCATTCTGAAATCCATACAGGAGCAGGACAAATTAACCCCACAACTGAAAAAGGAAATTGAGCAATGCTGGCAGATGAACCGTCTGGAGGATCTTTACTTGCCATACCGACCCAAACGGAAAACAAAAGCTTCCGTAGCCCG
>Ga0172382_10008855_pt1 | contig 13880 bp, 9 predicted proteins | sample Leawel138RmetaG_FD_122245 | JGI IMG/M metagenome (GOLD analysis project Ga0172382, IMG submission 122245) | Leachate microbial communities from a municipal landfill in Southern Ontario, Canada - Leachate well 138R metaG | ecosystem: Engineered > Solid waste > Landfill > Unclassified | place...
GCAGCACATCTACCCAAGATTTTGAAGTATCTGCCAACAGCTGTTGTTCCCAATTATTTTTCACATAAGTGTAATAATCAGTTTCCTCCCCAGCCCACATTAGCAAACTTTGCTCCGTCTGACGTGTATTGTAAATTGGATTGATCGTAGGCTGCACAATAGTGTAGTAGCCTTCGAACGGTTGTGCGTCCCCCCAAGTTTCGAGGAAGTTGGGGTTGGGTGCAATCGCATCCAATTCGGAGGCTGTTTCATCAGCTCTGTCAGAGAAAGAAAGTTTGAAGTCGATTTTCTCCAGGGCAGACCTCACAGCATCCGGGTTGTGATAAAAATAAATAGGATTACTGTTCAGGAAGAAGGCTACGCCAACTTGTCCCTGATTAGCATCAGAAAGGAATTGGGCAAATGCCTCGTCATCCCCTTTATATTGGTAAGATGGGTTATCCAGGTCTATGGTGTTGCCATAACTTTGCAAAGCCACATTGATACCATTGACCAGTGTCTGTATAGCAACATCGTTTGAACCGGCAACGACCAGGGCCTTACCCTGTGCGTTTCTCAATTCCTGAGCGACCAGTTTTAGTGCTGTTTGTGCCTTTCCGTTAGTGCTGATTGCACCAGGCAAAGAACTACCCGTAATTTCATTATATAAGCCAATCAATAACGGTCCTTCCTCCGAAGGTTTAATGGCAACACGAACATCGGCATTGGTTCCGGTCATACTCAGGCCAGCTTCAAATTGAATATGACGGGACATTTTGCCCTTTTTCAGCGATTTGTAGTTCCGGTTGGACATATATTGCTGAGTATGTTCTTCTCCAGCTACCCATGTACCTAAGAAATCACTTGATACTGAAACTACTACATCTGCATTATCGAAACGGTAACGAGGCAATACGGATTTTCCAAAAGTATTGGAATTCGCTTTGATAATACCCGAATAGGAGACAGCGTCCACCTCAACCAGTTTCGCAGTAGGGTACTTTTCAGTAAACCCTGCAATCGCACTTAGTGCTGATGGGCTGTTGATCGTAGATGCAACCAGCGTGATTTGCTTTCCGGCACCTGCAGCCTTGTCAAGGGCAGCGGTAACCGCGGCATCCAACTTCTCCCATGAGGTATCCTCTCCATTGAGTTGAGGGCCCTTCAGCTTGGAAGTGTCATACAGGTCCAACACAGCTGCCTGAGTAGCCGCATCTGTTCCCTGATTGACACCCATAGCCGATGGGTTCGGTTCAAGCAAAATTGGTCGCCCCTCGCGGGTACGAACCAAAACGCTTTGCCCATTGAATGTGGAGGCGTAAAAATTGGGGATTCCTGGGGTGATTTCTTCTGGTTTGATCAGATAAGGAATAGATTTGTGCACCGGAGTCCGCTCACAAGCAGCCAGTGTCACTGCACCCAAACCAAATCCAAGTGTTTTCAGAAAATCCCTGCGCGGAGTGTGGGCTTTCAGACCATCACTTTCCAATACGTTTTCAACAGGAATCGGTTCAGCAAACTCCCCATTATTTTTCGCTACGAAAGCAGGGGTCTGCTGCAACTCTTCCAAACCTTTCCAATATTTCTTGTTGCTATCCATTTAAGCTATATATAAAGATTGCGTATTTCCTAAACTAATATATTCAATATAATAATGTCAGATTAATAGTGACATTTACCACATTCCAGTCCACCGATCATGGCAGCTGTCATTTTCTCTCCCTTTTTCAACTTCTCGTGGGCTTCAATCAACTGATCGTAATAGGCATTATCTGCATTTACTTCAGTTGTTTGGTGGCAATCCACACACCACTTCATAGTTAATGGAGCATATTGGTACAATTCCTCCATAGTTTCAACCGGGCCATGACAAGTTGCACAATCTACTCCAGCTACTACAACGTGTTGCGAGTGGTTGAAATATGCAAAATCTGGCAGGTTGTGGATACGAACCCATTCAATGGGTTTAGGGTTGTTACCATATTGACCAGTATTTGGATCGTAATCCAATGCTCTGTAAATCTTTGCAATTTCAGGAGAGATTTCCCCACCATATTGTTCACTTCCGGTTATACCAGTATGGCAATTCATACAGATATTGGCGGATGGAATGGAGGCATTCTTTGATTTGTAAGCACCGCCATGGCAATATTGACAGTCAATCTGGTTGACTCCAGCGTGTAGTTGGTGGGAGAATTTAATGGGTTGTACCGGCATATAGCCCTCATGTACACCCACATTCCACATACTATTCCAACCAGCTGTAGAAAGAATACCAACCAAAATCAATACAAGCAGCCCTACCAACTTCTTGTTTTTCAAAAACTTCTTAAGGGCTTGACCAGCTTTATTTTCTTCGGTTCCTGCTTCCTCAGCCTCTGCAATCAGATGCTGATTTTTTTCAACCACCTTTTCAAGTGTGCGGATCACCCGGCTCAATACCACAATGATTGCAATCGCCAATGCAATAACGGCGATTAGTCCAATAAGCATAAAGTTATTGGCATCACCACCAGCTGTTGCGGTTCCTCCCGCAGCACCACCACCACCAGCTGTTGCAGGTCCGGCAGCAATCCGGGCCTCTTCAGCTTCCACATACGTAATAATATCGCGTACGTCATCATCTGACAATTGCGGAAATGCGGTCATGACCAGACGGTTGTGTTCTTCAAAAAGCCTGACCGCCGTTTCATCGCCTGAGGCAATCATGGCTTGGGAATTCTTGATCCACCTGATCAACCAATCTTCCTCATAACGACTGGACATTCCGAGCAACTCAGGGCCAACACGCTTACCCTGGACCAGGTGACAGGTTGTACAATTTGCTTTAAACAAAGCTTCACCTGCCTTAGCATCTTGTTGCGCACTGACATTACCTGAAGCGGCCAAAGTCAGGCCGATTGCTAAACATATCGACTTCGCAATTCTTCCAAAAACTAATGAGATATTTCTCATATTGAGCACTTTAATGGTATTAATATGAATGTAACAACTTGGATCTATACATTAAAACGGGAACTCACCCATTTACACAAACGCAAAAGTAGGATTTATTAGGTAATTCATGACATTTTGGTGACCCAATTTATAATTTATAATCATTCTAAATTGATCTGAAAATTGGGTTTATTGGTATGCTTGGCTAGATTTTGCCGAATCATACAAACTTTGGTTACCAGCCCTATTTGTAACTTTGCATAATATGTTGTAAATTAAGAGTTGTGGACAAAAAAACAGAATATAATAAATTGACGGAAGAGGAAGCCCGGGTCATCCTCCATAAAGGTACTGAACCTCCATTTACCGGCACATTGCTAAACAACAAACTGAGCGGCACCTATGTCTGCAGGCAATGTGAAGCCCCCCTATATCGTTCTGAAGACAAGTTTGAATCCCATTGCGGGTGGCCGAGTTTTGATGATGAAATTGAAGGCGCTGTCAAACGTGTGCTTGATGCGGATGGTCGCCGGGTTGAGATTTTATGCGCTAATTGTGAAGGGCATTTGGGTCATGTGTTTGAAGGCGAAGGTTTCACCGCCAAAAACGCCAGGCATTGTGTCAATTCGATTTCCATGAAATTTATTGCTGAATAATTTAGCTATCGCTTCCTCTCAGAGAAGATTCCCGAATAATTAATTGTGTGGGCAGCACCAATTGTTGTTTGGTCTTCGTCTTACCTTCCAATTTATTGATCAATATGTTGATCACCTCTTCAGCGATCTGAGAAATTGGCTGGGACACGACGGAAATCGTCGGATTGGAAATCCGGAAATGCGTGTGATCATCAAAAGAAATCAAACCAGGAGTAGGATTATTGTATTGCTTTAGCGATTTGAGACCAATGATTGCAAGATGGTTGGCAGCAAAAAACAAGGCGTCAGGCTCTGCTTCTGAATAAAACTTGTGGAAGTCATCAATGGGTGTCTGTTCCTCCTGCCATACCGGGATTGTTTTGATCAGGGGGCTGAGATTATGCGCCTCCATCCCTTCGATATAGCCTTCCATCCTGTCTCTCATTTGAGTCTGCTGGGAGGTAGAAGTGACAAAAGCAATGCGCTTAAATCCTTGTTCAATCAGATGATTAGTTGCTTCCAATGCACCTTGCTTGTTTTGCACAATAACAAAATCCGAAGGAAGTTCCGGAAAATATCGATCGAAAATGACGACCGGGAGGCCTTGCGCGATGAGCTCAGCCACCGTATCTTCAATCCCCGGAGGAGGGGTAATCAAATACCCATCCACATGGCGATCCCGGAAAAGCTGAATAAACTCTATGGCTTTCTCCTTGTTGTTCTCAGTGCTACAATAAATAATCCTATAGCCTCTGCTGTAGGCTTTTGTCTCAATATACCGGGCAATATTGGCAAAAAACGGATTGGAAATATCTTCAATTATAAGGCCCAGAATCTTCGTTTTTCCGGTTCTTAAACTTTTTGCAAGTTCATTGGGCCTGTAGCCTACTTCCTGCACATAATCCATTACTCTTTTGGCTAACGCATCACTGAGCCTTTTCTCTTTAGCCCGTCCATTGAGCACAAATGAAACGGTGGTTGTAGAAACACCGAGTGCCTTGGCAATATCACTAATCAATATCTTCTTCTTCACGCCGACAGGTAAATATCTGCGAAAAAAGAAAAAGAAAAACCCAAAAACAAATATAAAATGAGTTATTTTGTTTTTGGGTTTATGAACCGCATAAAACCGCGGAAATCCTGCGTGTTATTGCTTATTTTAGGGCTTCGCCAGCAACACCTTGCGGGACAATTTCAACTTGCCCTGCTTATCGATGTCCAGCAATTGCACCCTGACAATTTCACCTACAGTAAATATTCCATCCATGGTTTCATGGCGGGTCCAGTCAATTTCTGAAATGTGCAACAGCCCATCCTTACCCGGCATTACCTCAATAAATGCACCAAATGGCATAATGGATTTGACCTTACCTTCATAAATTTCACCAACTTCTGGTTTGGCGGCAATGGCCTTAATCCTTTTCACTGCGTCATCAATGGCTGCTTTGTTATCGGCAAATACCTGCACCACTCCTTTATTGTCCACCTCCTCGATGGAAATAGTGGCTCCGGTCTCTCGCTGCATTTCCTGAATAATCTTTCCACCTGGGCCAATTACAGCACCAATATATTCTTTGTCAATGCTAAAGCTAACAATACGGGGCGCATGTGGCTTGTAGTCACTCCTTGGCTCTGCAATGGTTTTCTTCATTTCATTCAGAATATGAAGACGGGCTTCTTTGGCCTGATCTAAAGCTTGGGTCAGCACCTCCCATTTCAATCCATTGATTTTCAAATCCATCTGGCAGGCAACAATACCTTTTTCCGTACCTGTCACCTTGAAGTCCATATCCCCCAAGTGATCCTCATCACCCAGAATATCACTTAGGATGGCATATTTTCCGGTTTTCTCATCCGTAATCAATCCCATTGCGATACCTGAAACAGGAGCTTTGATTTTGATGCCAGCATCCATCAGCGCCAGTGTACCTGCGCAGACGGTCGCCATCGAAGAAGAACCATTGGACTCCAGGATATCGGAAACAATACGGATGGTATATGGATTTGCATCCCCTTCTGGCAACACCTGTCTCAGTGAACGCATAGCCAAGTTACCGTGTCCGATTTCCCGGCGCCCTGCACCCCTGTTTGGCCGAACCTCTCCGGTTGAAAATCCAGGGAAGTTGTAGTGCAACAAAAATTTGTTGTAACCGTTTATGAACGCACCGTCAATCATCTGCTCATCGTCCTTGGCGCCCAATGTAACCGTAGTCAAGGCCTGGGTTTCACCACGGGTAAACACCGCTGATCCATGCGCTGCAGGCAGGTAATCCACTTCGCTCCAAATCGGTCTGACCGTACGGGCATCACGGCCATCCAATCGAATCCCTTCATCCAAAACAAGATTACGGACAGCATCCGATTGCACGTCATGAAAATATTTTTTGAACAGAAATGCTGTTTCCTCATCAATCTCCTCTCCTAAAGTCACAGCGAACTCTTCCCCGATTTGGGCAATTTTCTCGCTGCGCTCATGTTTTGCGGAAGCAGATTTGGCTACAGCATATACTTTATCATAAGTTGCTGCAAAAATTTGCTCGCGCAATTCGGGGTTTGAAGGTTCATGGCTATATGCTCTCTTCTCGGTTTTACCAACCATATTGGCCAATTCCACCTGAGCTGCAACTTGTTTCTTAATTGCTTCGTGGGCAAATGCAATAGCTTCCACCATTTCCGTTTCCGAAATTTCTTTGGCTTCCCCTTCCACCATTCCGATATCGCTTGCGGTACCGGCAACAATGAATTCAAGGGTTGCTCTTTCCAAATCACTCATCAATGGATTGATCACCAACTGGCCATCGATCTTGGCCACCCGCACTTCCGAAGTCGGGCCATTAAATGGAATATCAGAAACCGCAATTGCCGCAGATGCCGCCAGACCGGCCAATGCATCCGGCATAATATCTTTGTCCGCAGAGATCAGACTGATCATGACTTGTGTATCTGCATGGTAATCCTCAGGAAACAGTGGACGAAGTGCTCTGTCCACCAAACGGCAGATCAAAACCTCATAATCCGACAAACGGGCTTCCCTGCGTAAAAATCCTCCGGGAATCCGACCTGTTGCCGCATATTTTTCTTGATAATCTACTGAAAGGGGCAAAAAATCAACACCGGCTTTGGCTTCTTGATTAGAAACAACAGTCGCCAGCAACATAGTATTGCCTTGCTTCACTACTACCGAACCGTCCGCTTGCTTTGCCAGTTTTCCGGTCGAAATTTCAATCTCTCGGCCACCGCCCAGATCGATTGTGGTTTTAAATTCTGTGTAACTCATACTAATTCTGTTTGGCTGACCTTTCATCTTTTGGATCAACCGATCTATTTATTAAACTTTAAATTGCATAACAAATTAAAAAGCCACCCCCATATTGAGATGGCTTTCTAATGAAAAATTTTGTGCTTACTTGATAATATCCCTTAAGCCCAATGCTTTGATAATCGCACGATAACGCTCGATATCTTTTTTGTACAGATAAGCCAACAGGGAGCGGCGTTTACCTACCAGCATCTGGAGGGACCGTTGTGTCGAAAAGTCTTTTCTGTTTTTCTTCAAATGCTCAGTAAGGTGAGCGATCCTTTTGGTGAACAATGCCACCTGGCCTTCAGCCGAACCAGTATTGGTTTCGTTTCCGGCAAATTCTGCGAAGATTTCCGCTTTGTACTCTTTACTTAAATACATTACTTGAATAATATTAAAGCGTTATAAAATTTATATATCGGGTGCAAAGGTAAGGATTTGATTTTTAGGAATCAATATGGTTGGGTAAAAAAATGATGTCCGTGATGGAGATGGTGGTTCAGGGCTGTACTGCGCTCGCTCAAGCCCTGCTTCATAAGGCCCTTCACCACCATCTCCAATCACTGAAACATAAAGCCCATCCAACATTAGATCCTAAAAATCTGCATAACAGGGAAGATGGGTGGGCGCAGACAATTGGGTTCAGGGCTGTACTGCGCTCGCTCAAACCCTGCTTCATAAGGCCCTTCACCACCATCTCCAATCACTGAAACATAAAGCCCATCCAACATTAGATTCTAAAATTCTGCATAATATCTTACTTCTCCAAATTCATGCAAATTTGGGGGTTTTGTGTTTTAGCGAAAACAAATTTCCGAGAAATGAATTCATTTCTCGGATTAGTGAAAGCTGTGAAAGGAGTGGTTTTTGCGGAATTTCAATTTCCCCAAATTCATGCAAATTTGGGGATTAGTGTTTTAGCGAAAACAAATTTCCGAGAAATGAATTCATTTCTCGGATTAGTGAAAGCTGTGAAAGGAGTGGTTAAAAAAAATAACACAAGATTGGCCAAATTATTTGCTTAGTCCGCAGATTTTGAATCTGATCCAATCCGGATCAAGTACAAAACCTGTGGACTGGCTAAAAAAATCAGATACTTGTGCGATCTCAATTTCTTTCTTCCCCAAATTCATACAAATTTGGGGATTTTGTGTTTTAGAGAAAACAAATTTCCGAGAAATGAATTCATTTCTCGGATTAGTGAAAGCTGTGAAAGGAGTGGTTAAAAAAAATTAAAATTAACACAAGATTGGCCAAATTATTTGCTTAGTCTGCAGGTTTTGAATCTGATCCCGAACAATTGGGTTCAGGGCTGTACTGCGCTCGCTCAAGCCCTGCTTCATAAGTCCCCGATTGCGCACAGGCTTCCTCTTAGACCTTGATGTAAATCTTCCTCTTATCCATCCAATAGGCAATTGCCCAGCACAGGGTCAGGAAGCAAAGGGCATAAAGAAAAGATCCGTATTCGGCCGGGCCGGGGACTTTGGCACAAATTTCTGTGTAAAACCACCGCAAAGGCGTGGTGTAAATGGGGTTTCCTTCGGCATTGGTGCCGGTTGTCCAGCGCAGTAAGGCAAGAGTTTTGGGTAGAAGGCCACTCAAAACAAAGATAAAGAGGGGGTTCTTTCCGAATACATCGAAAAATCGGGTCAGTTTGTTCTTTACACCCAATCCCTCAATATACCAAATCATAACTCCAATAATCAATACCGCGAGGCCAGTAGTATATAGTACGTAGGAACTGGTCCAGATCTTTTTATTGATTGGAAATACCTGTCCCCAGGCCAGGCCTCCAATAGTAAGCAATACACCTGCTACAAATAATCCGCTCAGCATGCGATGCAAAATAACTTGACGATCTGGGCCTAAAGCCAGAATTGTACTTGAGGAGGAGGTACGGATATAATTCCCCACCAAATACCCAAATACGACCTGGACAACGGCAGGTAGCGCACTCATAAGTCCTTCGGGGTCAAAAGGCACTCCTTCGTCCTTATACATATGTGCAACTCCCACGATTTGTTGGTCTATCGCTGTCCCAAACCAACCTGCCAGGCTGTAGGGATCTCCGGGAGCACCAAATAGATAACAAATGATCCAATAAAATACAAGAATGGCGGCTGAGGCCCAGATCAACAATCGGCCTTTCAGGTAAAACACCATTATACTGGCAAAAAAGTAGGCTACCGCAATACGCTGCAGGACCCCAAAGATCCGCACCCCCCTTTCACTGTTTTCGGGATCAACCCAATGCCGCAACACCAGATCTTCCCCTCTCCACTGCAAAAATGGCCACCAATTCAAAAACAAACCGATCAAAAAGATCAAAACCGATCGCTTGATCACCTTTTGCCAAAACACAGTGGATCCACCTGCCTGCAAACGGGGCATAACAAAAGCCATGGCATTACCCACTGCAAAAAGAAAAAACGGAAAGACCAGATCTGTTGGCGTGACCCCATGCCAGGGTGCGTGGGCCAGGGGCGGGAACATGGCAGACCAAGTACCCGGATTGTTGACCAAAATCATCAGGGCCACGGTCGCCCCCCTGAACACATCCAATGAATAATAACGCTGATTCATAATAAAAGAGGTTAGTCCGCTAAAGATAGCAATTCCCCTCCTTTCCAAGCAAAAATACTGCTACATTATTGCAGCGTCACCCGCAGAGTAAAACCAAAGTTGGCATAAGACGTAGCAAATGTCTGAGAAGTGTATGGACGTACCGAGTTGCTGTCAAAAAACACCCGAATGTTGAAGCGTTGGTTGATAATATAGTCCATTGAAGGTCGGAATGAAATGCTTTTATTTCCTGCTGACACCTCAGCTTCGTCCAATTCTGCCCGATAAACCATGGTTTTCAAATCATTTAAAGAAAGGTCGAGGCGGAAATTGAGGTCATTGGTCATTTGGATATGATCGAACCAGCCGAAAGGCATACGGAAATTGGCGGCCCGATAACCCATTCCCAACACAAAAGCCTGGTCAGACAAAAGAGAGAGTTGGCTGTTTTGCAAACTCAGGTTGAGCGTCCTGGCCCTCCGGTATTCCGCATTGAGTGTCAAGCCATTTTTAAACCGGGCATCCACCCCCAGCAATGGGGCAAACTGCTCGAAAATCGAAATTTGCTGAAACTGATATAGGGGCAGGAAGTTGCCATTCGCATCCTTTTGAGCAGGGAACCCCTGGGATTCGGCATAAATCGGGGATGACTGGAAGCCATTGACCGAATAGTTATTATTATATCCGTGGTTAATGGTGAAGGAGGTGATGATATCCCTGAAAAATGGGAGATCCGAAAGTCCGGAATAGGTTATCCTCCAATTTGGAAGTGGAATTTTCGGAAATTGGGTAACCTGGAACCGACTGACATCCTTTCCTCCGTAAGTTGCAAGAAAAGCATTTACCATTACCTCCTGTGCATTTTTCCCATACCCATCAGAAAATCCATCTTCCGCCAAACCCTGTGAATTAGGATTTAGTGCCCCCAACCTATCGGAAATCAGTTTTTTATTGGCTTCAAACTCTCTATAAAGTGCAGTATGATTTTTAAAAGAAGTACCAATACTAATATATGAAATATTATAGGTTCCGTTGGTGAATGGTGTGACGCTATTAAAGCTGTCCGAACCAGCATCATAGAGAAAATTGGTTACGTAGTTCTTGCTATTCTGTTTGACAGCGGTCAATTCTACCTGAAGCCTGTTGAGGGGTTCTGCCGAAGCTCTCAACGAAATATCTTCAGTTTGGGAAGTCATGTACAACTGATTTTGCAAGGTATCCAGCGTCATCCATCCATTTATTGCAGCCTGATGGCGGATGTCCCGCTGACTACCCAGCAAAAAGCCCCATCCCGGCGCCCTGTGGTCAAAATCATAGCCAAAGGAGCTGGTAGCAGGGAGGTACCCGGGCAAAAACGTACTTTCCACACGGGTATAGGCTCCATTGACGTCTTTCACACTGGTCACCAAACCCAAAAGGAAGGATAAAAATCCGGATTCGGCCCCCGGGCCGGTATTATTCCTGATAAACCCAAACTTTTGATAAAGACTCACCAAGCCTAAACGTGGATTGACCTGCATGGTTCTCCCGTTTTGAATACTGTTACCCAAGTTCATGTCCGAGGACAGTTGCGAAAAGCGTGGTTCTGTCTGCCATGTAAATTGGGCTCCGTACCTGGTATCAATCTGTATCCAATCCAGTCCCGGCAAACGGTCCATGGGCAGGGAATAAGTCACATTCAATTGATGGTTGTAATCGGTAGTGCGTCCCAATCTCCAGAAATTCTGCATCAATGTATCCCGCTTCAATCCATTGATGCGCCCTTCGGGTTCATCGACAATAGCATAGTTGGTCGCATTGAAATCCATTTTCAGGTTCCGGCTCAGATTCCAACTAATGCCATATATCCGATTAAAGTTAAAGTTCTTATTGTAGAGCGTACCCATTACCGGCAGGTAATTGTCAGGGGAATTGTTCCGTAGGGAATTTTCATGGTATATCCTATTGATATCGACTCTAAAATGCAATAAGGAAGGCATCAAGTTGAAGTTGAAATCCCTCAGGAGCGCCAGGTAATCAGACTTTATCAATTTCTTGAAGGGTTCCATGTAATTCTGCCCCATACCGGAAAAAGTGTAATCAAGAGATCCGCGGTAGTATTGCTGCAATGCCAACTCTGTCAAATGATCCCTTTGATATGATTCTGAGAATGAGTAAGTGGCACTTAAGTTTTCAATATCCCAGGGCCTTACGGGCCGGTCAATATTTGTCCTTACTTTTCGGACATTGGTAAAACTGAAGCTTTTTCTTCGGGTATAATCCTGTGTGACAAGGAGGAGTGAATCCCGCTGGTTTCTGGAAAGATTTGCCAGTGCACTGCTTAGGACCATATCCGGCTCCAGAGGGTTGTACTCCGGTGTAAATCGCTGGTTGGTATAACTGAAATAAAATGGGATCCGCATGCCAATATTGGAACGGAAAAATTTACCCAGTTCGGCATTGGACACTACATCAAAATAAAGGTCATCGCTGCGGTTTCTGTCCCCAATTCGCTGATCCAGGGTGCCGAAGCCAATAGTACTCATCCGGCCTGAAACAGAAATATCTGCAAAATCCGCCAATCTGGCCTGCAACCTGGCCGTTGCTGCCCACCCCCCTTTTCGGTCAAAATCTGTGAGTCGCAATTCATTGAACCAAATATGAGCGGATTTTTCCAATCCATCATCACTTCTGGAGCCTTCCGGCGCATCCTTATATGGATTCAGTACTCCAAGCATATAAAAGCGAACCTTACTGATGTCAGGCTGTCCCAACAAAATGATGCGCCCCCGGCCACCAGGCTCCCTGAAGACAAATGGTACATCAATCGGCCAGGGCATGCCATTCAACTTTTCCCGACTTCTCGCATCCTTGGCCTCCTGGAACCATTTGATCCGGATATCCATTCGGTTTTCCTCCGGCCAGATCAACTCTGGGTCACTGGTACCCGGCTGGGTGACCTTCAGGGGCAATTCATATTGATAATAATTGTATTGATCATCCGTCCCCAGTCTGATAAATGCGTGCAGTTCGTCATCTTTCAATGGTGTGCTCCCAATATCGCCCGGAGGAAGTGCTTCCGCATGCACAAACAGTTCCAATCGGCCGTATGCCCTGAAATCATTGATGGTAGTACGGAATGCAGCCCTACCATAACCATCCCTCAGATTTCTCACTTCCATGGCCAGTGACTGCTCATTAAGCTGGATGTTGTTGTTCATATTACCCCAATCCAACTGTCTTTCAATGCCTGGAGGGACTACATAGGGTATAGGGGAGCGATTGCCATTTTGTTCAATATTGATTGCCGAAACAGTCATTGTAGAATTATCCAAACCAACTTTTCCCAGGCTTGGATCCGCAATTACTTTTGCTACATTATTCTCTGCATTATAACGTCTCCATTCCCCCCGGACCAATTGCAACTGGCCCAATCGCAATACGGTTGTGTCCTCAAACCCTGTCATAAACATCCGCATAAACCGGATGGATTTAAAATCTTGTATCCCACCAATCTCCTCGCCTTCCACCAATGGAATCCGGAATTGGTACCATTTTACCTTCTCTCTCCTGCCATTGGGCAAGTTGACTTCTGCCTCCTGAACATCAGAGATATAGCTCTCCCCAACCTCCATTTTTTCAGGTCTGAGGGCTATTCTATACTCATAATATTCCTCTGCCTCATTCATATTATTGTCCCGGTTGATATCTTCCCCATCCGGCAGCAACGTAGATGCGGAAGTTTCGATCCCAAACTCCGCCTGGGATTGTTCGGAGGTCCGGGCATTGCCCTCCATTCCATTAAATCGTTTATAACGCTCCAAAATCCCCGCTTGAGAGGCATCCAAGTCGGTTCCGCGATAATACCTGAAGTTGTCCCCGGACGGATCTTCCACCAGCTTCTGGTAAGCTGCTGGATTGAGTATCCCTTGCAATTGCCCCAAAAATGAGCTGAAAAATGCTGCTTCATCCTGATCATTCAACCCATCAATCCCTATATCCTGCCTTGCCCGGGCAGCCGGATCATTATCAAAAGCTTGCACAACCGGTTGGGTTTTGGGTACCCTCCCCCACACGGTAGTATCAACGCCTGAAAGATCCCCCGATGGGGACATTCCATTCTCCATTGCCTTACGGCCATCTTTGAGAATGTCTTCAGAGATATTCCCCAAATTGAAATAAAGATCTCCGCCACTGGAGCCGGGATTGGTCAGAAACGGATCCATCATCCAGATCTCAATAAACTCCACATTTTGCGCTTCGAAATCCTGCGCATCAATCTTTCTGAAAATTCCTCCCCAACGATTTTTTGGATTGGAAAGGCTCCCATCCGGCAAAACCCCTGTAGTTACATAATTATAAGGTCCCCTGACTGTTGGATAAAATGCCAGATCCAAAGTAGGCAGAGACATTGGAAGGCCGGTAGGGGGTTCCTTGTATGGGAAAACCTCTTGTTCGAGCACCTCACGCACTCTATGCTTAGACAA
>Ga0172382_10008858_pt1 | contig 13875 bp, 13 predicted proteins | sample Leawel138RmetaG_FD_122245 | JGI IMG/M metagenome (GOLD analysis project Ga0172382, IMG submission 122245) | Leachate microbial communities from a municipal landfill in Southern Ontario, Canada - Leachate well 138R metaG | ecosystem: Engineered > Solid waste > Landfill > Unclassified | place...
AGCTTTCTTCTATCTGTTATGCGTTTTTGTTTTAAAAGTGCAATATCGCTTTTTTGCAGAGTATGTTCAACTAGCTCATCTGTCGCTTTTTGTATCTCTTTTTCAAACGCATGTTTGGTTTTAACAATACCCGCTAAATTTACCTTACTAAAAAATTCTCTTCTGTTGGTAGTCTCAGTTTGAGTTAAATCTGCTTTTTCATACTTCACATCTTCGAGTTTTATAACAGCACTGCTTTGCATCGCTTCGAGTATATAAGATGCCTCTTCATAGTTTTTCTCTATCTCAGGTCTGCACTTATGAGCTATCGCGCATGAATCACAATGCCCCATATCAAAAATAATCTCCTTTTTAAGAAGAGCCATCGATATGATATTTTCAATATTCAAAGCTGCTATGCAAGGGACATTTTTTCTACAGGAGATAAGATTATCACTATCCTCTATAAAACTAAAAAAGAAATCAGTAGAACTAAAATCATATAAAAAAAGTGCTTCATTAGGGCAGATAGCATCACATGCACCGCATCCTACACAAGCAGAGAAGTTGATTGCAGGAAGCGGGTTACTCCCGACTACAATAGCCTCAGTCGGGCAGATAAGTTCACATTTGTTACACTCACTCTCCTTTGAGAGAGAACGAACACAACGAGCGGCTTTGAGCTGTATCATCTAAAGATTTAGCTCCTTAGCCAAGTACTCGTTATCGCTAAGAATAAACTCTAAAGCCATATCAGCAGCATCATAATAAAGAGGCGTTCTGGCTTCAAATTTAACATTTATTAGATACATCGGAGCCCATTTTAAGAGATGTCTGTTTAAAAACTCGCTTTGAATCTCTTTGAGTTCTCTTACTGCTTCCATATCCCTCTGCGAAAAAGCTTTAATCTCTATTTCTACTAAATGATGCATAAACTCCAACTCCACCCCGATATGATCAGCCGAGATAGTGCGTGCAACTTCAAAATCAACCATAAAGTTGTATGCACTGTACATATCCGTTACCGGATTTGCTCCGCCTGTTTCGATTTTTTGGTCTTCTCTTGTGTAAAAAGTCTCATAAGGAATAAGATGCAAAAGAGAGAGATTTACAAAATCAGGATTTAAATACTCCTCTAAAAGCTTAGAATCCTGCTCCTCCTTAAAAGGTTTCCACTCTTTTAGCATAGGAAAAAAGTCTAAAATATTTTCATCACTTTTTATCATTTTTAACATTTTTTCGTCTAACTCTTGGAGTAGCACGCGTGAGAGAAGCGCATATATATTAGACCTTGCTTTCGTATTTTGCATATTATTTGTACTTTGTATTGATTTTTTTAATCCGTAATTCTATCGCAAAAGTCTAAATTTAGCATTAGGACAAATTATTAAAAACTATTTTGTCTTTTATACTCCCTCTGCAATCATAGCATCTGCTATTCTTTTAAAACCGGCTATATTCGCGCCATCAACATAGTTTCCCTCAACCCCATAATCCTTAGCGGTAAGGGCAACTCTTTTACAAATCTGCTCCATTATGATTTTAAGTTTAGTATCGATTTTTTCAAAATGCCAGCGCTGCATGGAAGCGTTTTGACTCATCTCAAACTCACTAACTACTACACCGCCGGCATTTGCTGCCTTTGCAGGAGCAAAACAGACGTTGTGGTTTAAAAAAGCATTTATAGCTTCAGGGGTAGAGGGCATGTTTGCTCCCTCACTTACACTCACACATCCATTGGCTATCAAATTTTGTGCATCTGCTTCACTTAGCTCATTTTGAGTTGCACATGGAAATGCTGCATAACATTGAATGCCCCATACAGCATGTTCACCCTCAGAGTAGTCACAAACCGGAGTATATTTGGCATCGGGATGAAACTCTAAGTAACGCTCCAGGGAGGCTCCATTTTGAAGCTTTAACTCCTTTAAAAGCGGCAAATCAACTCCTCTTGAATCATATATCATCCCTCTTGAATCACTGCATGTAACAGGAATCGCTCCTACTTGCAGAAGCTTCTCTATAGCATGTAGCGCAACTTTCCCGGCTCCGCTTACGGTACAGATTTTTCCTGCCAAACCCTCTTTTTTTTCTAGTTCAAGCATCGCTTGCGTAAAATAAACAACACCGTATCCCGTAGCTTCCGGCCGCATCAGGGAGCCACCAAACACGTGTGGTTTGCCTGTTAAAACTCCGTCATAAGATGATGTAATTTTTTTATACTCTCCAAAAAGATACCCTATCTCTCGCGCTCCAACTCCGATATCTCCAGCAGGAACATCTATGCGCGGACCTATATATTTATGAAGTTCCCTCATAAAAGCTGAACAAAATTTCATTATCTCAAAGTCGGTTTTTCCTTTTGGATCAAAATCGCTTCCTCCCTTTGCTCCGCCAATGGGCAAACCTGTAAGTGAATTTTTAAAAATCTGCTCAAACCCTAAAAACTTAAAAATTCCCTCATTGACACTCGGATGAAAACGGAGTCCTCCTTTATATGGTCCAAGAGTGTTGTTAAATTGTACTCTATATCCCGTGTTGACTCTTATATTGTTGCCATCATCAAGCCAGCTAACCTTAAATTTTATAACTCTATCAGGCACTATTAATCTCTCTAAAACAGAGAACATATTATACTTTTTATCAGAATTTAGCAGTGGCGCGATAGAGGAGATGACCTCTTGAACTGCTTGAAAAAATACACTGTTTTGCGCACAGTCTCCCACTAAAATATTTTTTATGTTTTCTTGAGATATATCCATATTTTCCTCATTTTCTACTGACAATTTTAGTCATTTTACTACAATTGACATAAAACAAATTTATTTATTATGGTTTGTGCTAAAATTCATTAAAAAAGGATTTACTATCATTTATACAATCGTTCATACTATTCATATATTCTCAGTTTTTATTTACGGTGGTTTTTTGTTTGTAGATATACTTTTTTTATCTAAAATGGGGCAAACCCTCAATGATGATGAGCAAGCAAAAGCCAGAGAAGCTATTATGATGCACGTAAGAAAAGTTGTTCCATATGCTCTGATGGTTGCCGTTGCAAGCGGACTTTATCTTATCTCTCAAATTTTTGGCAAGATTGAAGGCGGTTCTTTATCTTACTTTCAAACTCTCCTCAGTATAAAAGCATTTTTAGGCATATGGTTAGGGCTGCGAGGCATCAACCAAAAACTATTTAAGATAAATCCATGGGTATTTAAGAGTCATTTTTTTCCTTTTAGCTTAGTCGTAGTAATTATTTTACTCTCCCAATTCATGTTTTTGTAAATTCATAATTTAAGGACATTTTTAAATTTATTGTTATAAAATGTAATAATTTTATCTCAAACTGCCCCTTATAAGGATTTTAATGTTTAAAAATTTAAGTATTCATAAAAAGATGAATTACTTTGTAACCATGGTTGCAGTCTCCGTTTTTTCTGCTGCTTTTTCTATATTTTTAGCGATGGGGCATATCGAATCAAAATATGAACATCTCCATAGCAACTCTATGTTAGGCGCTTTGACAACTCTTAAGATAGAAAAAAATCTCAATTACACAAGCAGATTATCAAGAGACATTATGCTCGGTGGAGATTATGACAAAAATATACAAAGACTTGATAAAACGCTTCAAGAGATTGAGGGTCATTTTACTCTCTTAGAAAAACTTATGGAAAATGAGGACTCTTTAAGTATGGTTAAGGAGGCTAAAAATTCCACTATGCTCTTTTTGCAAAATACTCTAAAGATGATGAAATCTTTGGATTCTAAAGAGATAAGATATGATAAAGACACAATATACGCCAACTACTCTAAAGAGCTAACTCCCTTTGCAAACGCTTCAAGAGAGTCATTTGCAAAGCTTGTTAAGCATAAGTCTAAAGAGCTAGATGAGGATTCGGTTGATTTGGCAAATGAAATAACTTTCTTTAAAACTTTAGCTCTTATTGCCGGGATTCTTGTCGGGGTCGTTGTCTTAGTTTTAGCAACTGTTATAAGAAAATCCATAACCTCTGGAATTAGCGAGTTTACCTCTTTAATCAGTTTTGTAGCAAAAGGTGATTTTAGCCACAAGACAGCATCTACCCAAAGGGATACGGATCAAAGGGATACGGAGCTGGGCATTATGGGGTGTGAATTATCTCAACTTATTAAACATACCCAAAACCTTATACATGAAATTAATATGACAATAACTGATGCCTCAAGAGGTGTATTTACTCACCGTATTTCATCGGAGGGGATGAGCGGCGAATTCGTAGATGCTATACAGAGCGTTGGAAAAAGTATAGAGTTTATGAAAACTCAACATCAAAAAGCTCAAAGAGATATCTTTAACTCAAAAATCAGTTCAAGAAGCGTAAATGTAACTGAATCCCTCTCTATGATTATCTCTGATTTAGATGAAAATCTTCATAACTTAAAGTCAGTTACATCTGCAACAAAGCAGGCTTCTGAATTAGCGAACAACTCAAGAAACGATATAGTTGACATTACTAGCGAGCTAAATACCCTAAATGAGCAAGTAAACATCAATAACGACAGCATTGGCGAAATAGCAAGCCAAGCAAATGAGATAACCTCTGTAATTCAGCTAATAACAGATATTGCTGACCAAACCAATCTACTAGCATTAAATGCTGCTATAGAGGCAGCACGTGCAGGTGAGCATGGACGCGGATTTGCAGTTGTTGCTGATGAAGTAAGAAAACTTGCCGAGAGAACTCATAAAGCTACGGGAGAGATTTCTGTATCTATTAAATCACTTCAACAAAATATGAGTGAGATTCAAACAAGTTCGGACAATATGAAACAAACAGTAGAGGGCTCTACGCAGAAGATAAACGGTTTTGAAGGCACACTAATAGAGCTAAGTGAAAACTCTTCAAAAATTGTAGATTTCTCTTACAAAATGGAAAACAGCATATTTATAGTTCTTGCAAAACTAGACCAGATACTCTTTAAATCACGTGCTTACAACTCAATAATATCTCTGAAAAATGTCGTGCCTTCAAAAAGTGGAGATAAGTGCCGCCTTGGAGAGTGGTGTTCAGAGGAAGGCAAAGCAAGATTTGCCCGCACGCAATCTTTTGCCAAACTAGATGCTCCTCGCATAAATGTAAGCAAAAAAGTTCATGAAAACCTTAGTTTTCTTGAAAAAGATGCGCAAACAGAGACTCTAAAAAATGCAGATAAAATTATAGAAAATTTTGACGAGATGGAGAAGGTCTCTTCTGAAGTCTTTGAATTACTCGATAAGATGCTAAAAGAGTAATTTATAGTGTTTCTTTTTACTCCCACTCCTCATATTTGGAGTTGGAGTATTTGTCTTTTTTATAACGTCTTGCATTTTTAGTTTTATCAAGTTGGTTTGTTTCGTATAAAATCTCATCTTTAATATCTTGGACATCTTTATCACTATCTTCATAAGAGATTATCTTTTTAACCAGTTTTTGTAAATCCTGTAAGTCCCCCTTGTAAAGAGCTATCTCCTCTACTTTTTGAAGAACTTTTAAACTATTTTGTATCTTTTTATCATATCCCTCTTTAGAGAGATCCTTTGTAGTAGATAAATAGGAGACAATTCCTCTGTGAAATCTCTCTAAAGCTCTTATGTATCGAAGTCTATGTGCATTGTCTATCGCTTTTTGTGATGCCATTTCTTACCTATTATTTATTTATAGATACAATTATACACTTAATTTTAAGCGTGGAGCGTTGTTTTGAAAAAAGTCTTTTTATCTCTTTTGTTTTTATCCCTATCTCTTTTTGCTTCCATAAAAAACGAGGAAGCATCTATGGAACTACTCCGTTTAAATATACCTATAGTTGATATTAGAACATCAGCAGAATGGAAAGAAACGGGTCTTTTAAAAGGTTCTATACCCATTATGCTCTTTGATGAAAAAGGAAAGTATGACCTTAAGGATTTTTTAGAAAAATTAAATAGTGCGGTTGATACAAAAAAACCTTTTGCCCTTATCTGTAGAACAGGGAGCAGAACAAAAATTTTAGCGCAGTTTTTATCTCAAAAAATGGGTTATGATGTCATTAACCTTAAAAGTGGCATCTTATATGCCAAATATATAAAATTGCCAATTTTACCCTACAAAGCAAACTAATTTTGCAGTTTTTAAAATTTATATTTTATTTCTTTACAAGAGTTGCGCTTATATTTGCTTTTATAGCCTTGATAATTTTTCTACTTTGGGCTCTGCTACGCGCTCTTTTTCTCTAAAATATCAGGCGGCTCTATTTTATTAACCATTGCATAAAGTGTCGGCAGATATATTAGATTCAAAAGTGTTCCCCAAAGCAATCCAAATCCTAAAGATATAGCTATCGGTTGTAGTATAACTGCTTGACCGCTAGCATAAAATATAAGAGAAAACAGACCTAAAAAAGTTGTTACAGATGTTATTACAATCGGGCGGAGTCTATGTTTTGCCCGTTGTAAAAACTCCTCTACCTTGTGAGTTCTATGTAAAAAATCAAGCATTATTATCCCGTCATTTATAACAACACCTGCAAGTCCTAAAATTCCTATCACAGAGGACATAGTAAGATTTATTCCCAGCAGTTTGTGTCCAATAAGTGCACCCAGCACAGAAAGAGGAATAACGCTCATAACCATAAGGACATATTTTATTTTTGAAAAAATAAGCAGCAGGGTTAGAAAAATCAAAAATATTGCGAATAATATCGCTTTTTTCATATCACTTTTAAGCTGTTCATTTTTCTCTTTTTCTCCCAGAAGCTCAATAGTTACCCCCATCTTTGCTATCTCTTCAAGCGTAGGTTTTAACTCCTGCAAAACCTCCTCTGAGGTTATATTTCTTTTATCTACATTTGCAAAAACAGTTTTTATAATATTTCCGTTTAGTTTGTTTATCTTTTCATAATCTTTTACTTTATCAATATCTGCAATATCGGATAGTTTTACATATCTGCCGTCTCCAAGAGGCATGTTAAAACCTAAAAAGGCATCTATGCTATCTTTTGCGCTATCCTCTGTTCTTATCTCCATAATACCTAAATCATTAAATGTAGTTCCCTGTTTTTGCTCTAAAAAATATGCGCTTAGTATCTTTGCAACGGCTGCTTCACTTAATCCCAAACTTTCGCCGTAAGAGTTTATCTTAATCTTAAACTCCATTTTTCCATATTTTATATTATCACTAAAATCTTTAATATGCTCTATTTTTGAGAGCCTCTCTTCTAATTGCATTATCCCTTTTTGAAGCATCTCATCGTTACTTCCGGATAGATTAATCTGAATATCACTTCTTATAAGCCCGGGCTTATCTTCCATGACACCGAGATCTTCCATTTCATACTTCTTTTTATAGACACTTATTATCTCTTTGGCACGAGGCGAGAGTTCAAAAGTCTGTTTTAGTCTTCTCTTGTTCGGATTATTGAACTCAAAACTAAGATTTAAAATAGGATTTAAATATTTATCTATCCAGTTTGTATTTACCCTGTCATAAAGCTCCATAGTAATCATAAAAACACTATTATTTCTTTGTGTCTCACCAGAGAGGCTTCTTCTATAGCCTACAACTGATGATATTGCCTTAAGAGAAAACTCCTCCGCATGCTCCATCAGCTCTGCTTCTATCTCTTTTGATATCTCATATGTATCCCCTAAAGGGGTGTTAATATCCAATTTTCCTGATATATAGAGATAGTTTCCGTCAAAATTTGGAAAAAATTGAAATTTCATAGAGTTAGCCGTATAAAAAGTAGCTAATGGAATCAAAACTATAAAGAGCAAAAGCGATAGTTCCTTATGGTGTAAAAAACGCAAAATCACTCTCTCATAAAGATTTTGAAACGGCACCCAACTGATAAGATTGTTACTTTTTCTCAAAAATTCCTGTGCATGAAGCGGCAAAAAGAAGAAACTCTCAATCAAGGAACCCATCAAAATTATAATTACGGTGATTGGAATTAATAATATAAAAAGAGCTATCTCCCCTTGCATCATAAAAATCGGCAAAAACGCTACTACCGTAGTAATTGTTGCAAGAGTTACGGGAAGCATCATCTCTTTAGTGCCGGCTACTGCAGCATCATAGTTACTCATCCCCTCATCTATATAGCGCTGTATATTTTCACTTACGACAATCGCATCATCAACAACAATACCTATAACAATAAGTCCTCCAAGCAAGGAGACTATGTTAATTGAGTAACCCATATAGTAGATGCTCAAAAGCCCTATCATAAAGGAAAAAGGGATTCCAAGCGCTACTATGATTGCAATTCTTAGATTTATCAAAATATACATTGAAAAAAAGACCAAGATCAAACCAAGCATAAGATTTGAAATAATTGTGTCAAGTCTCTCTTTTACAGGCTTTGAACTATCTTGATAAAAATCAAAAATAGCTCCCTCATAATTTTTTTCTATGCTCCTTACATACTCCCTTAGCTCTTTTGACAAAACAAGCGAATCTCCGCTTGCTCCCTTTGAGATAACTAGTGAGATTGTTTTTTTATTGTTGTATGTTGCAAGCGTATCCGTCTGCGGATACTCAACGCTTACCTCAGCTATGTCGCCTAACTTTATAAACTTTGAGTCTATCTTTAAAATACTCTCTTTATACTCATTGGCATCTACTTTTTTATTTGCCGTAGATACATATGCAAAACTTCCCCTTTGCTCTATATTCCCGATGGGAAAAATATAAGAGAGGTTTGCTATCGCTTTTTGAATGCTTGAGTGCGAAAGTTCATACGCTAAAATAGCTTCTGAGTTTAGTTTAATAACTACCTCTTGATCAGAGTCTCCGCGAATTAAAACCTCGCTTATATTATTTAGCTTTGTTATTTTAGATTTTACATCTTGTGCGATTACCGTTAGTTCGTCTATTAAGAGCGTGTCTGAGGAGATAGCAAGTCGGATGAGAGATCTTGTCTTATCAAGTAGCCTTGCAACAGGTTCGTTCATGTCTGATGGCAGATACTGCCTGCTAAGCGCAATAGCATCCTTTACACGTCCGAGAGTTATCTCTTTATTTGCGTTATTGCTAAGTGTCAAAAGTATTGCAAAAGCGCCCGGTGTTATAGTGGTTTCCATCTTATCGATACCGCTAATATCGCTTATTTCATCCTCAATATCACGAACTGCCATTTTATCCATAACATTGGCACTCGTTCCTTTGTAGGAACCTAGCACGCTGATTTTGTCAAGTTCAACATCAGGAAAAATCTCTTTTGGAATATTTTTATAAGCATATATTCCCATGAAAACCAAAAAAGCTAAAAGAGCATAGTTTAGTCTGGAGTTTTTAATAAAGTATTCGATAAATTTAATCAATATATCTCTCTTAGAGAAGCGATTTTATAACGTTACTTACACCTTGATGCAGATTGTAGTTCGAGATTGGAAAATCAAGAGATTCCTCTTCAAGATTTACGGTATATCTTGACAAATAATCACCCAAAACTTTCAAATCAATGCTTCTGTATTTGTTACATGTTGCCGCATCTAGTTTTGTTCTAAGCAAAACTCCCGCCTCGTTTGACTTTTGAATCGTAAAAGCCAATGTTTTTAAACTTACAAAATCACTCCACTTTAAAAAAAGCTCTGGAGTAAGTTCGCTCTCTACCCCTCCTTCGGGATTAAAAAGCATATCTGCATCTCTTAGAGCAATTAAAATAGATAGTATTGCAGCGCTAAAAGGCACAACCTTGTCTCTCCAAAAAGGAGACTCATTTCTATTTTTTAACTCAGCCTCAATTGTTTGTAAAATTGTTTGCGTATCTGCGTTTTTAAAAAGTGTATAGCTCTCTTGTTTCATAAACTGTTCCATTAAATTTTATTGTCGAAGATTTTAGTATAATCTTGCTTTTAAGATACTTTTTTTTATAAAGGCAAAAAATTGAAACTAAATAAAAGTTTTATCACAAATCTACTCGCTGCAACTCTTGTCGTTTTATCATTTTTTATTGACTCAAGTATGAGTAATATGATTTTATACACTGGGCTTTTTGCACTCTCGGGTGCTTTAACAAATCAACTTGCAATTCATATGCTGTTTGAGAAAGTGCCGTTTCTTTACGGTTCTGGTGTAATTCCTGCACGTTTTGAAGCCTTTAAAGAGGCTATTAAAAACCTTATGATGAGTCAATTTTTTACTAAAGAGCAGCTCGACTACTTCTTTAAAAATGAAAAGAGGAAGATAGATTTGGTGCCAATCATAGAAACAACTGACTTCTCTCCCGCTTTTGATGCGCTAACCAAAACAGTTATGGAGTCCTCCTTTGGCGGAATGCTGGGTATGTTTGGCGGGGAGAGCGTGTTAGAAAGTCTTCGCGAGCCTTTCTCCTTGAAGATGAAAAATGCAGTTGTGAAAATAGTACAAAGTGAAACTTTTAATTACACCCTGCAAAATCATCTACAAAACTCATCCCTAAGCGAGGATATGATTAAAAGCATTGAGGATATTATAGAGATAAGATTAAATGAGTTGACACCCGTGATGGTTAAAGAGATGGTTCAACAGCTCATAAAAGAGCATCTTTCATGGCTTATTGTATGGGGCGGAGTTTTTGGTGGACTAATAGGTCTTGTGAGTTCATTTCTATTCTAGCGCCAAAATAGCAGAGATTAAAAAACCTCTATTTTGGCATCAGCGACTTCTATAACATCCCCGCGAACAATTTTTGCTCTTTTTCTCAGCTCAACGCTGCCGTTTCTCTCTACATGACCATCAGCTATAATCATTTTAGCTTCTGCTCCACTATCAACCAAATCCAAAACTTTTAGAAGCTTATAAAGTTCTATGAACTCATCTTTTAACTCATATTTCATGCTTTTTCCTTTTATGCGTGAAATAATATCAGACAACGCTGATATTTCAGCACAAACTCAAGCATTAAACTTCTTTATCAATTATAGAAAAGCCTAAATCATACATTGCTTTATCTACCGTCTCTATAGCCTTTGCCATAGTTTTTTGTGAAATTTCTGGAAGTTTTCCTCCCCACATTGCTTCTGCTTCTTTAAATCCTTGAATCATTCCCTCACGCCCTGCACGAAGTTTAGCCTCATCCTCACCTGCTCCGTTTACTACAAAGTCAGCGATTCTAGCAGATGTCTTCTCTATGCCAAAAAAACCATCTTCGCTTACAAGCTCTGATGCTTCTGCTTTTGAAAGCTCGGCTATCGGTTTTCCGTCATATCCGATATTTTTTAAAAAACTTTGAAAATCTTCATGCTGTTTTGCAAAACTATCCTCTGCATTAGAGACACTGCCTTGAATAATAGCAGAGTTAAAAGCTATAGCATTACTATTTTGCCTAATCTGCTCTCTTATCTCTAAAGCTTCATCTTTTGATATTTTCTCTGTAAAAAGCGGCTTTATTGACGAACTTTTTATTGCAGGCTCGAAAACCTGACTTTCTGAAGATATTTTCATATTTTAAATTCCTCCTCTTTTCTTGTATCTTTATATATCGACATAAAGTTAACTTATATGAAATTTTACTTTTTATGCACAAATATTAAAACTTTTGCTATAATTTTCTTGATGAAAGATTTGTGTGTGTGAGTTCATCTATAGTATATTCTGCTAGACAAACGACTCCCCTATATTTTGACTCCACTTCCAAAAGAAGTGAATTTTTACCAAAGAGGTACTCCAACATGGCAGAATTGCTAGACGGATCAGTTAAATGGTTCAATGAAGAAAAAGGTTATGGTTTTATACAACAAGAAAATGGCGGTAAGGATGTATTCGTACACTTTCGTCAAGTAAACAGAACAGGACCGGGTCGCGTCTCTTTAGCTGAAGGTCAAAAGGTAACTTTTGAACTAGGCGAAGGACAAAAAGGTCCTCAAGCTGAGAACGTAACACCTTTATAGGTCTTACTTTGCAGGTTTCATCTCTATGATGACCTGCAAACTTTCTATATTTTTTCCTACTCTTTAAACAAGCCTAACTCAAACTCTCTTTAAAAAAACAAAACTTTTTTTCTCAAAACCGTTTTTTTCATAAAACTCATGTGCCTTTTCTCTTTTAAATCCTGAGGATAAAACTATATTTTCACACATTCCCATCTTTGCATAATCATGCAGATACTCAAGCATCATTTTTCCATAGCCGCTGCTTCTATACTCCTTGTCGGTAACTAAATCAAAAACAAAAAGATGTCTTTTGTGATAAAGATTTGTTTGAACAGCAGCGCCCGCATAAGTTATCAACTTTTCACCATCCATAATTCCAAACATTTTATACTCCATGTTTCTCATCTCGTATATAAGATCTTCAAACTCATCATAAGCTAGTTCGGTACGAAGTTGTGAGAGAACCTCATAAACACTAAACAGCTCTCTTAAATCTAACTCTCTAATCTGCATGTTAACTCTATCCTTAAGAAATTATAAAATATTATAATAAATTCGCTACAATACAGCTAAAAAGAGTTAAAAAGAGGCGGTAATTTATAATGGCTACTAAAAATTTTGAAGTAATAATTGTTGGAGCTGGCGTATCAGGAACGGCGCTAGCATATGAGTTAGCAAGATATACAGATATAAAGTCCATCGCTGTTATAGAAAAATATGAAGACATTGCCACTCTTAACTCTTGCGCGACAAGCAACTCTCAAACTATACATGTAGGGGATATTGAGACAAATTATACGCTTCAAAAAGCCGCAATCACAAAACGTACTGCAAAAATGGTGGAGAAGTATTGCCTAGGGCACCATTATCAAAACAGGATAATCTTTTCACATCAAAAAATGGCTCTGGGTGTAGGTAAAAAAGAGGTTGAATTTCTACTGCATCGTTATGAGGAGTTTTCTGAGTTGTTTCCATATCTTGAAGTTTGGGATAAAGAGAGATTAAAGGAGCTTGAGCCTCGCGTTGTATTTGATGAAAACGGCAACGAACGAAAGGAGGATATAGTAGCTATAGGCACTAAAGATCAGTGGACTACGGTTGATTTTGGAAAACTCTCAAGCTCCTTTATAGAAAATGCAAAAAAAGAAAAAGATGTAGAACTGGAGCTTTTTTTAAATACCAAAGTAGAAAAAATTGAAAAAAGTAAAAAACGCGGATATGTCGTTAAAACAAAAAACAGTACCTTTTATGCCGACTTTGTCGTTGTAGATGCAGGTGCGCATTCTCTATTTTTGGCACATGAAATGGGCTTTGGCTTAAATCTTGGGTGCCTCCCTGTTGCCGGAAGTTTTTATATTACAAATGAAAAGATGCTAAACGGCAAAGTCTATATGATTCAAAATCCAAAACTCCCTTTTGCAGCCCTTCATGGAGACCCTGACGTTTTAGCAGAGGGAAATACACGATTTGGTCCGACTGCCTTGATGCTTCCAAAGCTTGAGCGTTACAAAAAGGGAACTTACTTGGATTTTTTCAAAACTCTAAGATTTGATAAAAATATAGCCATGGCTCTTTGGAAACTTCTAAAAGAGCGTGACATACGCAAATATATCTTTAGAAACTTTCTTTTTGAAGTCCCTTTTTTAAACAAATACCTCTTTTTAAAAGATGCACAAAAGATTGTCCCCTCTTTGAAACTTGATGAATTCAGATATGCCAAAGGTTTTGGCGGTGTACGTCCACAAGTGCTAAACAAAGATGAGCAAAAACTTCTTCTTGGCGAGGCTTCTATCTATACTGGAGAGGGCTTAATATTTAACATGACACCATCCCCGGGTGCGACATCTTGTCTTGGAAATGCAGAGAGAGACCTTAGATATATAGTAAAATATTTAGGGAAAAATTTTGATGAAAAAAGATTCAATGATGAACTTACAGACGGAGATTATTGCACACTTCCTGAACCTATTGCATCTCAAAAAGCTATAGTAAATCTCATCAGAGCAGAGATTCAAAGAACAGAAGAAAAATACCTCAAA
>Ga0172382_10008862_pt1 | contig 13870 bp, 12 predicted proteins | sample Leawel138RmetaG_FD_122245 | JGI IMG/M metagenome (GOLD analysis project Ga0172382, IMG submission 122245) | Leachate microbial communities from a municipal landfill in Southern Ontario, Canada - Leachate well 138R metaG | ecosystem: Engineered > Solid waste > Landfill > Unclassified | place...
GAACCTGGATGTACCGGCGCTGACCACGGCACTGGGCGACCTGATCCGTTGCGGCACCCTGGGTGTTGCACAGGACGAGTCGGAATCTGGCAAACCGCTACGGCGGGTGGCCTGAACCGCTTCAATGCTGGGTATGCGCATGCATACCCGAGCCTTTTCCCACTATGCCTTTCCCTCTATCCATAGGAGATACACATGGCTCTCATGTTTCCGCGGCTTGCCCGCAACTTTATCAAGAACGGCTACTTTCCAACGGACGAGCCCACACTCGAACGCGCACTGTCTGCACTGGCTCCAGCCAACGGGCCAATCTCCATCCTCGATCCCTGCGCCGGCGAAGGCGTGGCCATCGCTGAAGCCGCCCATGCCCTTGGGCGTGAACAGGTGCGGGCGTTTGCCGTTGAGTACGACAGCGAGCGCGCTACCCATGCCCGTCAACTGGTCGACCGGTGCCTGCACGGAGATCTGATGGACTCCCTGATCTCACGACAGTCCTTCGGGCTGTTGTGGCTCAATCCACCCTATGGGGATCTTGAGCGTGGCGTCGATGGCAACATCGGCTACCAGGGTCAAGGACGCGCCCGGCTGGAAAAGCTGTTCTATCAACGCACCTTGCCGCTGCTGCAGTACGACGGCGTGTTGGTGTTCATCATCCCCGCCTATGTCCTGGATGCCGAACTGATCGGTTGGCTGACCCGTCACTTTGCGGACCTGCGGCTCTACCGTGCGGTAGATACGCAGTTCAAGCAGGTGGTGATCTTCGGTCGCCGTATTCGGCAACGCGAGCAGAACCCCGGCGATGCCAAAGCTGCACGCGAGTTCATGCTGCAAGTCGGTCTTGGTGACATCGAAGCCGAAGAGTTGCCCAACGTATGGCCGTTCCAACCCTACGGTGTTCCAGCATCGCCCACCGAGCCGGAGCACTTTTATCGTGTCACGCTCGAACCGGAGCAATTCGCCGACGAAGTGCAGCGCCTGCAGGGGCTGTGGCCGTCGCTCGAAACGCACCTGGGTGCCGCACATCAGGTAACACGGCCCCCGGCGCGCGCCCTGTCCCACTGGCATCTCGCCCTGGCGCTCGCAGCCGGTGCAGTGTCCGGTGTGGTGACCTCCAAAACCGGCAAGGTGTTGGTGGTCAAAGGCGATACTCACAAGGAGAAATCCTTGACCACGGAGTACCAGGAACGGGATGACGGCTCGGTCGCCGAGACCCGCATCCTCACTGATCGCTTCGTACCCGTGATCCGCGCGTGGAACATGACCCCCGGCTCCCCAACACTGGGCCAGGTCCTGACCATCCGTTGATCGACACTCACAGGCGGCTTGCCGCCCATTGATCCAAGCCGTTCATTCACCCACTGGGGTCCAGTCGCCCCGTGGGGTGCCGTGACCCCTCACATTACCTTCAGGAGGTATTCATCATGGCACTTGCAACACTGTCTCACGCTCGTTTCAACCCGGGTCAAGTGGTTATGACCCAAGGCGTCAACGACCTCGTCCAACGGGGTGTCATCAATCCCAGGCAATACCTATTGCGCCATCTGCGTGGCGACTGGGGAGACCTCTGCGAGGAGGATCGTGCTACCAACGAAGCCGCATTGACACACGGCGATCGGCTGATGTCGTCCTATCCGATCACAGCAACCCTGAAACTCTGGATCATCACCGAATGCGACCGCAGTGTTACGACACTGCTGCTCCCTGACGAGTACTGATCCTTTTTTCCCAACCCTGGGGCATGTCATCGCCCCACAGGGGAGGTGCATGCCCCACTTATATCTGGAGCATCATCATGTCCCTCGATACTTGTTCTGAAAACCTCTCTTCCGACACCACTCTGCAGGGTGACCTGCTGGGCCATCCCTTGCTGGATAGTCCCTTGCTGGACAAGTCCTCATCCCCGCTCGACATCAGCCTGCAGGACTTTGTGTCCGAGTTTGGCGACGAGCTGCTCGACTCCCTCAATCGCGCCAATCCTCCGGTGTATACCGGCCAGGCACGGGCGTACCGCCAGACCATACTGGCCAATCTGAAAAGGCAGTTGTTTCCGGCTCAGGCTGAGGTAGTACATGCCGTCACCGAGCTGTTGGTCGATCGCGGCGAACGCGCCGCCATCGTCAACGGTGAGATGGGCTGCGGCAAAACGACCGTGGGTATCGCTACGGCCGCCGTGCTCGAAGCGGAGGGCTTTTGCCGTACGCTGGTGCTCTCGCCACCCCATCTGGTGTACAAGTGGCGGAGGGAAATCCAGGAGACCGTGGCCGGCGCCAAGGTCTGGGTGCTCAACGGTCCGGATACCCTGGTCAAGCTCATCAAGCTGCGTGAGCAGTTGGGTGTGCCGACTCAGGGTCCTGAGTTCTTCGTGCTCGGTCGCGTGCGTATGCGCATGGGCTTTCACTGGAAGCCGGTATTCGTGCGCAGACGGACCCGGCACGGCGAGGTCGGCAGTTGCCCACACTGTGGGCAGGTCATCACGGACCTCGACGGTGAGCCAGTCAATCCGATCGAACTGGAAGCGGCGGAATCACGTCGCAAATGCAACCGCTGTGCTTCGGCGCTGTGGACGCTGGTTCGTCCCCGTCGGCTCTCAGCCAACGATCAATCCCACGCAGTACTCAGGGCCCTCAAGCGTATTCCCACCATCGGTGAAGTCACCGCCCAGAAGCTGATGAAAAAATTTGGCGAGTCATTCCTGGCCTCCATGCTGGGTGACAACCTGTATGAATTCATCAACCTGATGGACGATAACGGCGAGCTGGTGTTTTCTGACCGCCAGGCCCAGCGCATGGAGCGCGCCATGGCCTCGATGGAGTTTGGTTTTGGCGAGGGCGGCTATCAGCCATCCGAGTTCGTCAAGCGCTACCTGCCGCAGGGCACGTTCGACTTGCTCATCGCCGATGAGGCACACGAGTACAAGAACGCGGGATCTGCCCAGGGGCAAGCCATGGGTGTTTTGGCATCCAAGGTGCGCAAAACCTTATTGCTCACCGGTACGTTGATGGGTGGCTATGGTGATGATCTGTTCTACCTGTTGTTCAGAGCACTGCCATCGAGAATGATCGAAGATGGCTATCGTCCCAGCAAGCAGGGCAGTTTGACGCCGGCCGCAATGGCGTTCATGCGTGATCACGGCGTGCTCAAGGACATCTACTCCGAGAGCAACGGCTCAGCCCACAAGACCGCCAAGGGCAGCAAGATCACGGTGCGAACCGTGAAGGCCCCCGGTTTTGGCCCCAAGGGCGTGCTGCGCTGCGTGTTGCCGTTTACGGTGTTCCTCAAACTGAAGGATATCGGCGGCAATGTGCTGCCACCCTACGACGAGGAATTCCGGGAGGTTGCAATGGCTGATGATCAGTCCCAGGCCTACTCACGCCTGGCGGGGCAATTAACCGCCGAGCTGAAGCAGGCCCTGGCCCGACGAGATACCACCCTACTGGGTGTGGTGCTCAACGTGCTCCTGGCCTGGCCGGATACCTGCTTCCGTGCAGAGACGGTCAAACATCCGCGAAGCCGCAATCTGCTGGCCTTCACCCCTTCGCTGTTCTCCGACATGGAAATTATGCCGAAGGAGCAGGAGTTGATCGATATCTGCCGTGAGGAGAAAGCGGCGGGTCGCAAGACTCTGGTCTACAGCGTGTACACCGGGACACGGGATACCACGTCACGACTGAAAGTGCTGTTGGAGCAGGAAGGCTTCAAGGTGGCGGTACTGCGCGCCAGCGTGGATGCCTCACGCCGGGAAGACTGGATCGCCGAACAGCTGGATCGTGGCATCGACGTCCTCATTACAAACCCCGAGCTGGTAAAAACCGGCCTGGACCTGCTGGAGTTCCCGACCATTGTCTTTATGCAGTCCGGTTACAACGTCTACTCGCTGCAACAGGCCGCCCGCCGCTCCTGGCGGATCGGCCAGAAGCAGCCAGTAAAGGTGATCTACCTGGGCTACGCAGCCACCTCGCAGATGACCTGCCTGGGGTTGATGGCCAAGAAGATCACCGTGTCACAGAGTACGTCGGGAGACGTGCCGGAATCCGGGTTGGACGTCCTGAATCAGGACGGCGATTCGGTGGAAGTGGCGCTGGCGAGGCAGTTGGTGAATTGAGTAGTGGATGACCATTTACGGCCCCTTCGGGGGCCATTTTTTCGATAAAGCCTGAATGACCCTCTTACTGCCAATAGCGGACTATCGATAATTTTTACTCTGACCCCGAACTCCCCGAACTCCTGAGTGGTGATGCCCCCACAAATTGGCGACTGATTTGAGGCCTCGGCGCGAAAGTGTCTGGCCTTCTTATTTTCTGGCCATCCATTGCCCGCACGCAATCAATCTAGGTTATTGTTTTTAATAGAGTCTGGATTCGACACAGCTGTTTTCACGCCATTGACCTTCCTGACATGATATTGAGAATAACTCCCATTCTCGATTTCTCTGACAAACTGCGCCCGAGTCATATCCTCGTTCGTATAGTTGTCATGGAACTTCCGATTGCGCCCCGATTTCGACTCAACAGTCACCGAAACTCGCTTTCTACAGATGCTCACACCCTTATATCCGCAAGATTAAGGCGAGGGAGCATAACAACTTGCAAAACTAAATATATTCAGCAATAATTCCGCTTAACTAAATGCGACGAGCCACGCTCATGACAGAAACCTTGAAATCTCGTTTGGTGCGCTATATCACCTCTAGTGTAGATAGGAGCCTATTCCTTTCTATGGATGACTCTATACGCGCAGCTTATTCCAAGGCAAACGCCAGAGCCATGGAAGATTTCAAGAACACCAACCCTGCACGCCCCCGAGCCCAAATGAGACGCTACATGATCGATGATGCTCTCGCAGGGGCATTGGCCGAGGGGAGCCCGTCAGTGTTACAGACCATTCCTAAAGGTGAGCAGTATGTGGTGGTGTGCTCTGGCAACGTCACCCTAAGTCACATCGAGCTACATGAGAACGCGTGGGCGAGGCCAGCGAAGCACAGAAGCTTTCTTGCCCAGAAAAACGCGATTTTGGAACCGGTGACATTCGACCTGTTTGAAGCGGCTCCTCCTAAGCTTGATGACGCACTACATGTCGTAGCTGTGGTCTTGCATCCTCGCCCACAAGCTAAAAATCAGGCCGAGCCGAGCGAGATATTCGTTTCGGTGCCTTATACCAATTGGGCCGGTTATCATTTGGAAATTCCTATTCGAGAACTTCTCCAAGAGTATGAGGTAGAACATGATTCAAGCCTCATTGATGAGGCTTGGCCAACTTTAAGAGACGATTTACAAAAAGAAGAGCGGACGTCCGATAAAGAGTCAGGTTAGAGCTATGAGAACTGGAGTCAGCGGATTCCAGCCTGTGAGATTAATTCAGGCTAGGGAGTCATTAGGTATAACAAGGGTCGCACTAGCGACCCTTGTTGGTGTTTCGCCTGCAACTATCTCAAACTGGGAGAAAGGCAGCCAATCACCAGAGGAAGATAAACTTCGCGCTTTGGGAGAAGCTGTAAAGTTCCCGATGAATTGGTTTTTGAAAAGTTCACCGGAGCACGGTAGCGACCCATATTTTTTCAGATCACTTGCGTCGTCAACCAAAACAGCAAGGGAGATGGCAAGGGTTCGATTAAATTGGGTTGCCGAGATGGCAAGCATTTTGGGGCAATGGGTGAACTGGCCTAAAGTAAACGTTCCCTCCATACCGGAAGAATTATTTCTCAAAATCACAGATGGCGAGATTGAAACCTTGGCCACTGAGTGTAGAAAAACTTGGAAGTTGGGAATGGGACCGATTGCTGATGTTGTTCTAACCTTGGAAAATGCCGGTGTAATATTCGCACGTGACGAAATCGGCCACCTGAAAATGGATGGGGTTTCTCATTGGAGCCAATTGGACGATAGGCCTTATGTTTTTGTCTCAGCAGATAAGGCAAATGGAATCCGAAACAGATTTGACGCTGCCCATGAACTGGGCCACCTGGTTCTTCACAGAAATGTCGATGAACCAACATTCAAGCAACACTATAAGGAAATCGAACGTCAGGCAGACCTTTTTGCAGGGTGCTTTTTATTACCTGCCGAGTCTTTTTCTGCGGAAATAAGCTGGCCAACACTGGAGACTTTACTATCGTTAAAGCCACGCTGGAAGGTCTCAGTAGCAGCAATGATCATGCGATGCTATCAACTTGATATCATAGATGACGATCAGAAGTTGAGATTGTTCAAGGGACGATCCGCGAGAGGCTGGACAAAAGGAGAACCCTATGACAACCAATTTCCATTTGAAGAGCCTAGATTACTAAACAGGGCAGTCAATATGCTTATTGACCAGAACGTTCTCAGTCGATCTGAACTTTCTCACACTCTTGGTCTGTCAGAGTATTTAATAGAGTCCTTGTCCGGATTGCCAAAAGGTTTCTTCTCACCCAAATCAGCCGAGAGTAATTTGGTGGAGTTGAAAGCACTTCTCAAAGAAAGTGTCAGAAAGTCTACAAGTGGAAACGGTGGAAATGTCCTCGACTTCCCCGGAAATAGAACCAAATAAATCTAAACTTCTTTAATAAAGTTGAGTGTCGGTAGATAAGCTGGCACTCAACTTCCACAAAGTATTTTCATGCGCGCCCGGTGATCTTGATCACCCAATGATCTCCACAATAAACTGCGCACATATAAACAATGCGCATATAGAAAACACCGCTACAAACACCCTATAGCTTTTTATTAGGGTAATTGACTTGTCGAATTTCCTGGAAACCTGATCTCTGTCTTTTTTCACTTCAGACTCATCTATCCCTGATTTTTCCAGCAGAAGATCCAAATCTATTTGGAATTTCAATTTGAAATCTTCAACATTTTCCAGAATTCTGTTAACAGTTACCACCTTGAAAAGTGACCAGAATAAAATGATTATTGTTGTCGCCATGATTGGCAACAGATCCTCGCTAAAGCGAATCATAAGATATATATATACACCAAACTGGATCGGCATTGATGCAACCTTGGAGAGAAAATCAGACAAGTTTGACTGATAATCCTTCAGATATTTTTCTTTGTCTTCATTGAGTTCTTTTTTGAATTCAGAAAATGAAAAATTATGTTTGTATAATTCAAAGTTCCTACTAGCAGACTCGACAATATGCCTAATATTCTTTAATGACCTAGCCAGCCGTATATTTTCTTCAGGCACGGCTTTGGCGTACTCTACCAAACTCTCTTTAAAAAAATCTTCATAGTCACGATTGAGGTTTATTTTATTATTCAGCTCTTGATATTGACGCCTTACATCGTTGTCACTGTCATGGAAATCACTCATCCACTCATTACTATAAATGACATGCAATCTTCCGTGCTTGCTTGAGAGAAATATTAATCTATTTAAAGACTCATCATTGTAAGACGCAATACCTTTATCCAAGAACAGCTTCTTGAACTTGAAAGAGTATTCCACGTTTTCAAATAGCCAGGTGCAACTGCGCGGCTCGTTGGCGGCGATATACTCAATATCCTTGCACTCTGGATTGCTAACATCTTCTTCAAGCACAATAATGTCTGATAAAAAATCGGATTCTTTTAAGTATTTAACAGCAGAAGCTTTGGATTTAAATATTTTCATCGGCTGCTTAGTGAGATCTATCGAAATTCCCTCAGCCTGTTCTTCGTAGATAAGATTGAAGCTATCTAGCACACATTTTTCATCTCTAAGCTGAGGAGACAGCACTGCTAGATCGCTCGTTGATTGATCAGAGCAACCTCTTAGCAAGTGTATGAGATCCGCGTATTTCAGCATGAATGCAGTCACCGTAATTACTTAATGAGCTCTTTAATAGCGTCCGCCAGCTCCTTTGACCGAATAGTAACGACGTCACTATTTGTTGCTACGCTTATACCTGAGTCGGAAAACTTATCCCTAGAGGCTTCAAGCTTAATGCCTCCAGCACTCACTGAGACCTTGACAAACTTCTTTAACTGCGCACCCGACAACCGAAACTCCCCGTCAATATCCAGCTCATTGTCGGCGCAAAATGTAACCAGTTTATTAGAATCACTGTATAGGTATTCCCCTAACTCTCGCAGATTCACAACATGTGAAGGCCTTCCACTCACATAATCGAAAATCTGCTTCTTAAATGCGTCTCGATCCGTCACACCATCAGGCAGGTCTATCTTGTTTGCCACTTCATAAAGGGCTTCACCATCCTTCGCCTCCTGCTTCTTGTCATCGACACCAACCCAATTTTCAAAATAGCCTGAAATATCAGTGTTTCCCTTCACCAAGTGGATATATCTATCGTCTGATTCAGAATTCAGAACATCCAAGTTTATTCTAACTCCCATCGCAAAATGTTCTACGTCGAGATACATAATTGACTCAATATCCCAAGTTTTTCCATCAGCGGGTTTCAGGTATGAACCTGAGGTGTTCCTCACTAAAAATACGGATAGAAATGTTCTTGTTGACTTATAGGTACAAAAGACAAGATAACCACCTTTTGCAGCCGGGATATTTTGAATACCTGTTTTTAGCTTCTCCGCCAAGGCTTGCGAATGGGAAATCAAGTCAATATTGCTAAAATCCGGAATCACAGACTTAAAGCCATCACTGGAGAACTTTGCCCTTCGAATCGTCTTTTTCGAGAAAGCCTCATCCAATGAAGAAATGATTGACTGTACATTCTCATTGCCCTTATCTAACGCGCTATTTGTTAGGAAAATTTCTGCCTCGGTAACCTTTTCTTTTTTCTTAATCTCATGAATTACTACAGACTTTATCTCCATTTTTCCCCCTTAATTTTTTTAACTTTAACTTTAGGGTAGCAGTGAACCAAAATAGGGTCAGATGATGATTCCTATTGTTGGCTGATACAGGCCCTTCCACCAGTGATGCTGCTGGAACACAGCCCGTGGAGCATCACATGGAAAATCCCCATAACTCTATCACGATCAGACACCTAACTCTCTATTCATGCCTTCTGTTAGCCATCTTGAGCACTGGCTGTGCCACGTCAACCGTGGCCCCAGCTTCCAATGAGCCGGGTACTGAAACCGCCTCAGCCCCGCTACCAAGCGACTGGATACCAATCGCCCGCTACGGTCGGTACACACTGGTGGAACTGGCACCCCAAGCGGCCCAGCAAAATCTCCTGCTGCAAGTGGTCGATGCGTCCGTACCAGCAACGCCGCAACCAACGGTGGAAGATGGCCTGCGCCATGTACTGCAGCGCTCCGGCTACTCCCTCTGTGACGACGACTCGAACTCGACACCGCTCTACGATTTGCCCCTGCCGGCTGCCCATCTGCGTCTTGGGCCTATCTTGCTCCATGATGCATTGCTGACGCTGGCCGGGCCAGCTTGGGAACTGCAGGTGGATGATCGAGTACGACAGGTGTGCTTCACAACGCGCCTGGAGGCATTGCCGTGACGGTTCGGTCCGGAATGAATCCCTGCCCTGATCAGCTGTTGTAGGACGCTACCGTGAGATCCCTCGTGAATCCCGCTCTGGTGATACTGGCCGCTGCTATGATCCCATCCCTTTCGGTTGCCCAGAGTGCTCTCACCACAGAATCGGTTATCGCATCCAGCCGGGAGCAGACTACCAGTCACACAGAACTCAACGATCGCCTGGCAAAGGACTGGGGGCTCGAACCCGAGGAGTGGACGCGGTATCGGCACCTAATGCAGGGGCCACTGAGCATCTACTCGCCGAACCTGGACCCGCTCACGGCTCTGGGCATCGAGGCACGTACCTCTGATGAACGCCGCCGCTATGCAGAATTGCAGGTACAGGCCGAAGCTCGCCGCGTAGAGAAGCTGCTGATTTACCAGCGCGCCTACGATGCGGCTTGGCAGCGGCTATACCCGAACCTCCAGCGTGTTGACCTGAGCGGCTCAAGTAGCCTTCCTCAAGACACCCTCCAGCCCACCCGGTTGGCAGTGTTCGTGAAGGAAAACTGCTCAGCCTGTGAGCGGCGCGTCCGACAGCTGCAGGCGGAGGGTGCGGAGTTCGATCTGTATCTGGTCGACAGCCGCCAGGAAGATGCCCGTGTACGTCAATGGGCCGAGCGGGTGGGAGTCGACCCGGATAAGGTTCGCGACCGCGCCATCACCTTGAACCATGATAATGGGCGCTGGCTGACTATCGGTGTGCAGGGTGAATTGCCCGCCGTGGTCCGTGAGGTGAGCGGACAATGGCAACGTCAGTAAGCTCCCCGCATTGGGCGTTCATTTGCCTGGGTTGGCTGGTCGTTTTCCCGAGCACAGCAGATACAGCACTCCCGCCACCGGCTTACCAATTGGCCGCCCACGAGGCCGGAGTGCCTTCGGCAGTGCTCTTTGCCATTGCTCTCCAAGAGAGTGGCACAGACATACGAGACAGGCAGGTTCCTTGGCCATGGACACTGAACATCGCTGGTCAACCTCGGCGGTTCCCCACCCGAGATGGGGCCTGTGCCGAGCTCACAACCGCCCTTGATACAACGCCAGATCGCCGTATCGACGTAGGTCTGGGGCAGATCAATGTCGGATACCACGTCCATCGGGTGACTCACCCCTGTAAGCTCCTCGACCCATATCAGAACCTGGCGATCGCCGCCGCTATATTGCGCGAACAGTACAAACCTGGTGAGGGTTGGCTTAACGCGGTTGGCCGCTATCACCGCCCGGCCGGTGGCGAGCCCGCGGAGCGTTACCGGCGCAGCATCCACCACCGCTTGTCACGCATTCACGGTGGGCCAGCAGCTCTGACCACATCGAAAGAGGGACTGCCTTGAAAGCTCGGTTACATGCCCTGTGCTGGCTGCTGGGAATAATGAGCCTTTCAGCCTCTGCCGATAACACCCCACTCATTGTCGTTCAGGACCGAGGTGGCGTCTCGACGCTGCCGTATTACCAGGCAATGGATTTACCGCCCATAGGCGCACCTTTAGTCCGGCCCGAATACGTTGAGGTGCCAAAGGCCCCAACCCAGCCCATCAGCGAGACGGATATGCTGCCAGTAAGATCGGCGCTGCTGTCGCCGGGCACGGTCGAGCGGCGATCGATTAAGGCTACAGGATTTCGCCCTCTATTCCTGGTGGGCGACGATGAGCGCTCCCGGAACTGGCTGCATCAACGGGCGGCCAGCTTGCGGGCTCTTGGTGCCGTAGGTCTGGTGGTCAATGTCGACACCGCCGAAGGACTGGCCAGCTTGCGAGACCTGGCATCCGTCTTGACCCTGTCACCGGCCTCTGGTGACGACCTGGCCCAGCGCCTTGAGATCCGACACTACCCGGTGCTGATCACCGCCACCGGTATCGAGCAGTGACATGGCCCAGCCCCATGCTGTGGAGGTCATGCTGCGACCCGCCGTCGAACTGTATAGCGTCACAGTCAGTTTCGGTGCAGCTCTACTGTGCCTGTTTGCCCCGTGGTCGCTGGCTCTCAGCCCACTGCTGGGACTGGGGGCAGCCCTAGGCTTCCTGATCTTTGCTGCCATCCGCTTTCGCGACGCGAGGGTGATCCTGCGCTATCGCCGCAACATCAGGCGTATCCCACGCTACGTAATGGCCAGCCGGAACGTGCCGGTGAGCCAGCAACGGCTGTTTGTTGGCCGAGGTTTCCGCTGGGATCAGCGCCATACCCACCGGCTGATGCAGACCTACCGTCCTGAGTTTCGCCGCTACGTCGAGCCTACACCGGCCTACAGATTCATCCGTCGCATGGAGGAACGACTGGAATTTGCGCCATTTCCATTGCCATGCCTTGGCAGGATGACCGCCTGGGACCACCCACTGAACCCACTCCGCCCCCTGCCACCGGTGGGTGGGTTGCCGCGGCTGCACGGTATCGAGCCCTTGGAGACGGATGTATCCCTCCCACTGGGTGAACGCGTAGGCCACACCCTGGTGCTCGGTACCACCCGTGTCGGCAAAACCCGACTGGCCGAGTTGTGCATCACCCAGGATATTCGCCGCAGGGTCAACGGCGAACACGAGGTGGTGATCGTGTTCGACCCCAAGGGCGATGCTGATCTGCTCAAGCGTATGTACGTGGAAGCCCGGCGCGCCGGGCGCGAGGGCGAGTTCTACGTGTTCCATCTCGGCTGGCCGGACATTTCCGCTCGCTACAATGCCGTGGGCCGCTTCGGGCGCATCTCGGAGGTGGCCACGCGCATTGCCGGGCAGCTCTCCGGCGAGGGCAACAGCGCAGCCTTTCGCGAATTCGCCTGGCGCTTCGTCAATATCATCGCCCGCGCCCTGGTGGAGCTGGGAAGACGTCCCGACTATTTGCAAATTCAGCGTCACGTCATCAACATCGACGCGCTGTTCATCGAGTACGCCCAGCACTTCTTCGCCAAAACCGAACCGAAGGCCTGGGAGGTGATCGTGCAGCTCGAAGGTCGGCTCAACGACAAGAATATCCCCCGCCACATGGTCGGTCGGGAAAAACGTGTGGTGGCCATTGAGCAGTACCTGTCCCAGGTGCGGGTCTACGATCCCGTGCTCGACGGCCTGCGCTCAGCAGTGCGTTACGACCGCACCTACTTCGACAAAATTGTCGCTTCGCTGCTGCCGCTTCTGGAGAAACTCACCACCGGCAAGATCTCACAACTGCTGGCGCCGGACTATGCGGACCTGCACGATCCGCGGCCGATCTTCGACTGGATGCAGATCATCCGCAAACGGGCGGTGGTCTATGTCGGCTTGGACGCCCTGTCGGATGCTGAAGTCGCGGCAGCGGTGGGCAACTCCATGTTTTCCGATCTGGTGTCGGTGGCCGGGCACATCTACAAGTTTGGCATCGACGACGGCCTCCCCGGGGCAACGACCAGCACCCATGGCAAAGTTGCCATCAACGTCCATGCCGATGAGTTCAATGAGCTGATGGGTGACGAGTTCATCCCCATGGTCAACAAGGGCGGTGGCGCCGGGATTCAGGTGACGGCCTACACCCAGACCCTGAGCGATATCGAAGCGCGGATCGGCAATCGCGCCAAAGCGGGACAGGTAGTGGGCAACTTCAACAATCTTTTCATGTTGCGAGTTCGCGAGACTGCCACTGCCGAACTGCTGACCCGGCAGCTGCCCAAGGTTGAGGTGTACACCACGTCCATCGTCAGCGGGGCAACGGATACCTCCGATCCGCAGGGGCATACGGCCTTCACCTCCAACACCCAGGATCGCATTACCTCTACTAGCGTGCCGCTGATCGAACCGGCCCACGTGGTGAACCTTCCCAAAGGCCAGGCATTCGCACTGCTGGAAGGCGGCAACCTGTGGAAACTGCGCATGCCACTGCCCGCACCCGATCCCGACGAGGCCATGCCGAAGGACCTGCAGGCGCTGGCCGATTACATGCGTCAGAACTATTCGGATGCAGGCGAATGGTGGGAAAGTCAGGGCAGGCCCGAGCTGCAGAATGAGAGCCTACCGGATGACCTGCTGGATGATTTCAAACAGATGGCCGGCGTCGAGACCGCCGGAACCGACACAACATGAGCGATCCGGCAGCCACTGCGCAGCGACAGCAGACACGGCAGCGTAACCTTGTCAGCACGGTGGTCTCGCTGCCCTTTCGCTTCTTCGGTGTACTCTGTGGCTCGCTATTGCTATGCATCCTGGTGGAATGGGTCGGCATGCACCTGTTCTGGCCGGAACAGGGATGGCGTCATGCTCAGGCCATGCTGCATTACGAACTCGATCAACTCTCGACCCACTTCACCCGCAGTGTTGTGGTACAGGAACCAGGACGCACGGCCCATCGATTGATCGACGGCGCCCATGAGTGGATATTCGTCAAAACCGGGCTGATGGACTGGATGCAGGGTGCTGCCAGCCAAGCTCGCGCTGGGGCTGACCATCCGACCCGAGACTTTCGCTACTACCTGGGCATCGTCTACGTGCATCTGGAAAGC
>Ga0172382_10008863_pt1 | contig 13868 bp, 12 predicted proteins | sample Leawel138RmetaG_FD_122245 | JGI IMG/M metagenome (GOLD analysis project Ga0172382, IMG submission 122245) | Leachate microbial communities from a municipal landfill in Southern Ontario, Canada - Leachate well 138R metaG | ecosystem: Engineered > Solid waste > Landfill > Unclassified | place...
CATCACCGTCGTCGTCAACGGCGCGACGCTGACCGCCATGCCGAGGCCGAGCACGACGAGCGCCGGGAAGAAGGTCGTCCAGTACGACCCGCCGAGCCCGGGCACCGCGAGCAGCGCGAAGCCGAGCGCCGCGACGACGGGGCCGACGATCAGCGGCCGGCGCGCCCCGTAGCGCGCGACGAGCCCGCCCGACCAGCGCGACAGCGAGCCCATCACGAGCGTGAACGGAAGGAACGCGGCGCCCGCATCCGTCGCCGAATATCCCTGCAGGCCGATGAGGTTGAACGGCAGGAAGAACATCGCGGCGCCCAGCGCGCCGTAGAGCAGCAGCGTCATCGCGTTGGCCCCGCCGAAGCTGCGCGAGGAGAACAGATCGAGCGGCATCATCGGGGCGCGTGAAACGCGCTGCGAGCCGACGAATGCGGCGAGCAGAAGCCCTCCGGCGACGAGCGAGAGCAGCACCGGCGCACTCGTCCAGCCGCGCTCGGCGGCGTCGGTCAGCCCCCACGCCACGGCGCCGAGCCCGGAGACGACCAGCAGCGCGCCGCGCCAGTCGATGGGCGTGCCCTGCGCCGCACCGCGCGTCTCGGGCACTCGCAGGAACGCCAGCGCCAGCGCGACGGCAGCGACCGGGACGTTGACGAAGAAGATCGCCCGCCACGTCGACTCGTCGAGCAGCCAGCCGCCGAGCACCGGACCGGCGGCGGTGGTCAAGGCGGAGAACCCGGCCCAGGCGCCGATCGCCCGACCGCGCTCGTCCTCCGGATACGCGGTGCTGATGAGCGCGAGGCTGTTCGGCACGAGCAACGCACCGCCGACGCCCTGCACCGCACGCGCAACGACGAGCGATGCCGCATCGGGCGCCAGTCCGCAGGCGAGCGATGCGAGCGTGAACACGACAACGCCGATGACGAAGACCCGACGTCGGCCGAAGCGGTCGCCCGCCGAACCGCCGACGAGGATCAGCGACCCGAGCATCAGCAGGTAGGCGTTGACGACCCATTGAATGCTGCGCATCGGCGCATCGAGCTCGGCCTGCAATGCGGGCAGCGCAACGTTGACGACCGATCCGTCGATGAACGCCATGCTCGATCCGACGATCGATGCCGCGAGCACCCATCGTCGGGTCGACGTGAGACGCGCCGTCGCCGACGATGCGTCTGCGCGCAACACGCCTTCGTCGCACGGCGCGCTGCCCTGTCCGATCATTGCCGCCTCAGCGCGGCGGCATCGAAGAACGGGATCCGCTCGTCCGCCGCCGGACGCGACGCGCAGGCCCGGGCGCCGAGCCGCGCACAGCAGCCGCGCTCGCGAGAACCGTCAGGCGCCGCTTCGCACGGCCTGCCATGGGCGCGAGCCATTGACCGTGCCATGCATCCTGTCTCCGTCGACCTGCCCGACGTAGCGATCGTCGCCGACGACGAAGCGGATCCGCGCACCTTCGAGCCGCGCCTCCCGGATGGGCCGCATCGCGGCATCGTCGCGCAGCGTGCCGTCGATCCTCTGGAAGCTCTGCGTCAACTCGAGCTTCCTGCCGTCGAGCATCCACGTGCCCGCGACCTTCGCCGGTACGATCCACTTCATCGCACGGCAGAACGACGTGCAGTCCTCGTGCAGCTCGACGCGCTCGTCCGGCTCCCATTCGCCCATGTCGTAGGTGTTGGAGACGATGCGCGTGCCCGGCGCCATGTCGAGCAGGATCGGGCGCAGCTTCAGGTTCAGGTGCGGCAGCAGGAAGAGCGTCACCACGGTGGCGTCGGAGAAATCGACTCGGAAGATGTCCCCCTGCTCGAAGGTGGCACGTTCCGAGACGCCTTCGGCTTGCGCCTGCCGCCGGGCCAGCGCCACCATGTCCGGGTTGAACTCGATGCCGTGCGCGGCGGCGCCGCGCTTGGCCGCGGTGATCACGGTTCGGCCGTCGCCCGAGCCGAGATCGACCAGGCGGTCGCCGGGCGTGAGCCGTGCCAGGTCGAGCATCCGATCCACCAGCGCCTGTGGCGTGGGCACCCAGATCACGTCCTTGCCGGGCTGGCCGACGCGCGGCTCGTAGGGGCCGCTCGCGGCGGGCGCCGACGTCTGCGCGCAGGCTGCGCCGCCGACGCCCGCCAGGACGATCGTTGCCGTGACGAGGGTTCTGCGCAGGAAGTTCAGCATCGTCTCTCCCGTGATGAACGATTGCTCGCGGCCGCCCTGCGTCGCGCGGGCCGGCACGGAACGCGTCGGCGTGCAAGCGACGGTCATTCTCCTCGCACGCAGGGTGCCTCGACGCCGGATCCCGGCTCACGCGTGTGCCTTCGCCCTCGGCGACGTGTTTCGCGCGTCCGACGCGACGACCCGGACCTCTGCCGGCGGCAGGGTCAACGTTGACGAAGCGGGAACGGATGCTAGCGTGGAAGCGCTTTCCTCTCTCGCCGGAGGACTCCAGCCATGAAATCGACGGTATCGGAAGTCGACCTCGCCCGTCGCTGGCTCGTCACGGTGAGCGCGGGCGGCGCGGTCGCCGGGCTCGCCGGCATCGGCGTGCCGGGCCGGGCGCAGACGAAATCGCTGCCGCCGGTCGCCGCCTTCAAGGACGCCGACGCGACGATCGTGCACAGCGCGAACGGCATCGAGACCCGGCGCAGCGCATTCGGTACGAGCGGGATCACCGACGTCGACGTGCTGTTCCTTCGCAACAATGCGAGCCCGCCGGCCGAATCGATCGTCGCCGATCCCGACGCATGGCGCGTGGAGATCGACGGCGTCGTCTCGCCGCGCGTGCTGACGGTCGCCGAGCTCAAGCGCATCGGGCTGGCCAGCGTCGCGATGGTGCTGCAGTGCTCGGGCAACGGACGCGGGTTCTTCCCGCACAAGCCGTCGGGATCGCCGTGGACGGTCGGTGCGGCCGGCAACACGCTGTGGAGCGGCGTGCCGATGCGCGACGTCGTGCGCCTGCTCGGCGGCGTCCAGGGCGGCATGCGCTACATGACGAGCACCGGTGGCGAGACCTTCCCGGCCGGCATCGATCCCAAGACCGTGGTCGTCGAACGCTCGGTGCCGTGGACCGAGATGGAGAACGCGATCCTCGCCTGGGAGCTGAACGGCCGCCCGATCCCGCTGGCGCACGGCGGTCCGCTGCGACTGATCATTCCCGGGTACTACGGCGTCAACAACATCAAGTACGTGAAGCGGATCGCCTTCACCCCGGACGAGACGGCGGCGAACATCCAGAGCTCGAGCTACCGCGTGCGCGAGATCGGCCAGAAGGGCAACCCGTCGCAGCCGTCGATGTGGCAGATGAACCTGAAGTCGTTCGTGACGCACCCGTCGGAGAACGGGCAGACGCTGCGGGCAGGACCGCTGCAGGTGCACGGCGTCGCGTTCAGCGGCGGAACGCCGATCCGCGCGGTCGAGGTGTCGGCCGACGGGGGCAGGACGTGGCACGCCGCGCAGTTCTTCGGGCCCGACATGGGACCCTACGCGTGGCGCCAGTTCGTGCTTCCGGTGACGCTGCAGCCCGGCTCGTACCTGATCACGAGTCGCGCGATCGGGGCCGACGGCAGCGTTCAGCCGGAGCTACGCATCGAGAACGAGCGCGGCTACGCGCACAACGGCTGGCGTGATCACGCGGTGGCGGTCACCGTCACCTGATGCCCGGTCGCGCACTGGTCCTCGCGCTCTTCCTCGCGGGTCCCGCCGTTGCCGCCGGCGACGAGCTGGGCCGCGAGGTGTTCACGACCCTCGCGCAGCCGCCCTGCGCGCTGTGCCATACGCTGCGGGCGGCGGCCGCCACCGGCGCGGTCGGGCCGTCGCTCGACGAGATCCAGCCCGACCGGCAACGAGTCGTCGCCGTGGTGCGCGACGGCATCGGCGTGATGCCGAGCTTCGAAGGCAAGCTCAGCGACGAGCAGATCGAGGCGGTCGCGGAGTTCGTCGCGAAGGCCACCCGCGGAGAGTGAAGCGGCAGCGGCCGGGGCGCCGGTGTACAGCGGACGCTCCGCACCGAGGCTGCTCGAAGAAGACGATCCGGCTCCGTCGAGACGCCGACGGCGGGCACGACTTGAATCCGACCCGCCGAACGTGTTCCCCTTGCGCCCTGTTGCCTGGGTTCCCTACGGATCTCGATGATCGCCCTTCAGCCGCTCGACTATCTTGCCGTCGCCCTCTACCTGCTCATCGTCATCATCGTCTGCGTCCGCGTCACGAAACGAAACCCCGACGCCGACGAGCTCTTCCTCGCCGGACGTTCGCTCGGTGCCGGCGTCATCGGGCTGTCGCTGTTCGCTTCGAACATCTCCTCGACCACGCTGATCGGTCTTCCCGGAGCGGCGTGGCAATCGGGCATCTCGGTCGCGAACTACGAATGGATGGCCGCGCTCGTGCTGGTGTTCGCGGCTTTCGCCGTGGTCCCCTCCTTCGTCGGAGGCCGCATCGTCACGGTTCCGGAGATCCTCGAGCGCCGGTTCGACGCCCGCATTCGCCGCTACCTGTCCGCGACGTCGCTGGTGCTCAGCGTCTTCCTCGATACGGCGGGCAGTCTCTACGCCGGCGCACTCGTGCTGATGATGTTCGTACCAGGGCTGGATCTGGCGGCGACCTGTGCGGCACTCGCGATCTTCGTCGGCCTGTACACCGCCGCCGGCGGCCTGCGCGCGGTCGTCTACACCGACGTGCTGCAGGCGCTGGTCCTGCTCGCCGGTTCGGCGCTGCTGTTCGCCATCGTGTTCGCCGAGTTCGACTTCAGCTGGCAACGCGTGATCACGTCGTTGCCCGCCGACAAGCTCTCGCTGCTTCGCCCGATCGACGATCCGGTGCTGCCGTGGCTCGGAACGCTGATCGGCCTTCCGATCCTCGGCTTCTACTACTGGACGATGAACCAGTACATCGCGCAGCGCCTGCTCGGCGCGCGTAACGTCGAGACCGCGGCGCGCGGCGCGCTGATCGCCGCGGCGCTCAAGCTGTTGCCGCTCTTCCTGATGGTCCTGCCCGGCGCGATGGCGGCGATCCTGCTGCCCGATCTCGAACGCGCGGACACGGTATTCCCGGCGCTCGTGCTCGAGTACGCGCCGGCCGGCGTGGCGGGGCTGCTCCTGTCCGGACTCATGGCGGCGATCATGTCGAGCGTCGACTCGGCGCTGAACTCCGCCTCGACGCTGGTGATCAAGGATTTCGTCGAACCGCGTCGAACCGGCCTCGACAGCCGGGACCTGGCTCGCCTGGGCCGCTACACGACGCTCGGGATGATGGTCCTCGCGGCGGCCTGGGCGCCGGCCATCGACCGGTTTCCGGGCCTGTTCGCCTACCTGCAGCAGGCCTTCGCCTACGTGGCGCCTCCACTGGTCGCCGTGTTCGCCGTCGGCATGACGAGCAGGCGCATCGGCGCCGGCGTCGCGCTGAAAGCGCTGCTGACGGGCCATGCGATCAGCGCCGCCTGGTTCCTCGCCACGCAGCTCGGCTGGCTCACGCTGCATTTCACCATCGTCGCCGGCGTGCTGTTCGCGGCGACGATCCTTGCCGCGTACGCCTGGCAGTCGATGGGGGACGCGGAAGACGTTCCGCGCCCCGAGCAGCTCGCCGCGATGCGACGTGCCGGCAAGCCGCTGCCCTCGACCGCGACGCGGCGCATGGCCGGGCTGCTCACGCTGCTGACAATAGGACTCGTGATGGCGTTTCGCTGAGCCGATCGGACGCCTGCCCGTCGCGTCGCGCCGCGTCGACCGACGCTCGCACCGAGGCGAGGAACTCTTCGCCCCAATGGTGGATGTCGTCGTGCCGCACGATGCCGAACAGCGTGCGCAGGCGCGACTGCGCCTCGGCGCGCGGCATCGTGATCGCGTGGTGCAGCTTGGCGACGAGGTCGTTCGGATCGTGCGGATTCGTCAGCACCGCGCCGTGCAGCTCGGCGGCGGCGCCCGCGAACTCCGACAACACGAGCACGCCGCTGCCGCCGGTGAGTCCCTGCGCGGCCACGTACTCCTTCGCGACCAGGTTCAGGCCGTCGCGCAGCGGCGTGACCCACATCACGTCGGCCATCGCGTACCACGCGACCACCTCCTCGAAGGGCAGCGCACGGAAGAAGAACTGCACCGGCATCCAGCCGACGCGCGAGAAGCGACCCTTGATCCGGCCGACGGCCTGCTCAATCTGCGTCTGCAGCGTATCGTAGATCTTCATCTCGCGCGCCGCCGGAACGCAGACCGCGCACAGCGATACCTTGCCGTGCAACTCGGGATGCGTCTCGAGGAGGCTCTCGAAGGCAAGCAGCTTCTCGAGCGTTCCCTTCGTATAGTCGAGCCGCTCGACCGAAAGGATCACCTGCGTGCCGGCGAGGCTGCGACGCAGCTCGGACGTCCGCGACCGGACCCGCGACTCGTCGAGAATGCGCTCGACCCGATCGACGTCCAGCCCGACCGGATGCGCGCCCAGGCCGATGCGCCGCCCGTTGACCTCGATCGCCGTTGTCACTTCGTCGAGACCGACGGCGCACCCGTAGGTGAGGAAACGCGGCGCGCAGCTCTTCTGCGAGAGGATCGTCACCGGCGCGACGCCTCGCGCGACGTCGATGAAATTCTCGGCCTGCCGCGGAATGTGAAAGCCGATGTAGTCGCACTGAAGCAGGCTGCCGACGATGTCGCGGCGCCACGGAAGCACGTTGAACAGATCGGCCGAAGGGAAGTACGTGTGATGGAAGAAGGCGATCCGCACGTCGGGCCGCAACTCCCGCAGGAACGCCGGAACCATCCAGAGGTTGTAGTCGTGCAGCCATACCAGGGCACCTTCGGCCGCTTCGGCCGCGGTGCGCTCGGCGAAGCGCCGGTTGACCTCGAGATAGACGTTCCAGTCCTCCTCAGAGAAGGAGGCGCGTTCCCAGAACGTGTGCAGCGTCGGCCAGAACGCTTCCTTCGAGAAGCGCTTGTAGAACGTATCGACCTGCTCCTTCGTGAGCTCGACGCACGCGGCCGTGAGCCGCGGGTAGCGGGCACGGTCCACCTCGGTGTGCACCTCGAACGGCTCGTCCTTCCCGGATTCACGCGTCGACCAGGCGACCCACGAGCCTTTCTGGCCCTTGCCGAAGAACGAGAGCAGCGTCGGGATGATGCCGTTGGGCGACGAAGGGCGCCGGCGCACGATGCGGCCGTTCTCGACGACTTCGTCGTAGGGCAACCGGTGATAGACGATCACGAGCTCGGCCTTGCCGGGCCCTTCGGCGTCGCGGACGGCACTGCGAGAACCCTGGGAACCGAGCAGACCGAAGTGCTCGATCGCGTCCAGGATTCCGCCGCACCCGGCATGCGGTGAATGCAGCACACGCGCACGACCGCGCGTGGCCGCCAGCAGCGCCGGCTCGGACCCGCCGACGCACACGCCGCGGAATCCGCACTCGAACATCGCGAGGTCGTTCAGCGTGTCGCCGGCGACGAGCACCGACTCCGGATCGACGCCGAGATGGCGTACCAGCGCACGGATCGTGCTGCCCTTGTTCACGCCGCGCGGAAGGATATCGAGATAGCGATCCGCCGAGTGGAGAACGTCGCACCCGAGCTCACGAGCCCGCGTCTCGATCGCCGGAGTGACGGCCTCGGCGCGACAGAAGTACGAGCAGCGTCGCTGCTGCGGAACCTCCTGGCGCTGCAGCCCCTCGAATCCCGCCATCGCCTCGGCGACCGGACGCTCCCCGGGCCAGCGGACGTCGATGTCGGACTGCAGCGGCTGCACCGCCTGTTGCGTGGAACCGTGGACCACGGTCCCGCCCACGTCGCAGATGATGAAATCGGGAGTGGGGATCGTCGGATCGGACAGCACGGGAAGCACGGCCTCGAGTCCACGGCCGGTCACGAAGACGAGCTGGATCTCCGGATGCGTGCTGAGAAGTTGGTACAGGCGCTGACGGTCGTCTGGTTCACCTGCGAGCAGGGTGCCATCGAGATCCGTGGCCAAGAGCATGCGCTGTTCTCCCTCCGAAAAGCGGGATGCGCCGCAGTGCGACGGCTTCCCGTACAGGCCAGGATGGCGAGCGGGCGGGACCGGCGCGAAAGCGCTGATCGCTTCGGTGTACTTCGGCTGCTTCGGCCCGCAAGCGCCTCGATCGCCGCGAAAGCCATCGGCTGCGCGGCCAGGACGGGGACCATGGCCTGGGGGCAGTGCCCGCCCTCGCGGCGGGAACGGGGCGTCTGCGCGAACCCGTTCCGCCACGCTGCAGGCTCAGGCGACGAAAGCGTCGTCGCAGCGCGATGAGACCGCGCCAAGCAAAGCCTGCGTTCCCGCGCGGTGCACGGAAGGCGCAACCTTAATCGATTCAGGACATCTTTGCCAGCGCGCCTCGCGGCCCTCGATGGCCGATGCGCGCTACGACCACATCCCGTCCGCCGGCGACGCGCCCGCGCTATCGAATCGGCTTCGTGCCCTTGCAGTCCGCGCCGAGCCAGCGCCCCGAGTGCGCCAGCTGCATTTCCTGGGGCCCGTCGGGCGTCTCGGTCGTGATCGTCATTTCGGTCTCGTAGCGCTTCGAAGTCATGTTCCAGATGCGCCCGCTTCCCGTGCTCGTGCCGTCGGGACCCTTGCAGGTGAACGTGAACTTCGCCTCGCTTCGCGACACGGGCGTGATCTTGTGCGTGCACTCCTCGTCGGGTTCGTCCGACTCGAAGGGATCGCGCGCCGCCTCCTCGGGCGTGAGGCACTCCAGCTGCGGTTCTCCGGACAGGGCCAGGGGTTGCGCGCCCATCGCCTGCTCCATCTGCTTGCGCTCTTCGGGACTCATCGCCGCCATCGCGGCCCGCATCTGTTCCTGCATCTGCGCGAGCGCCCCCTTCATGTCGACCTTGATCTCCCAGAGGCCCGGCTCGCGCTGCGGCAGCTTCTGGGACCAGGCGTCGGTGAACCCCAGACCGAGAGCGAGAGCGACGACGACAGTGGCGATTCCCGAATGGCGCTTCAATGCAATCTCCTGGAGGACGATCGAAATCGGAAAGCCGGAGTGTGCCGTGACTCGCGCCGTGTCGCCTGCGATGAAGATCACTTGTCGTATCGGCGCGAGCCCGGTGCCGGAAGTCAGGACGACCCGAGCACGTCCTGCCATTCGGGATGACGGGCAATCTGCGCCTTGGCGAACGGACAGAGCGGCACGATCCTATGCTTCTCGCTGCGCGCGTCTTCGACGGCGCGCTGCACGAGCGCCTGTCCTACGCCACGACCGCGCAGCGTATCGGGCACACCCGTGTGGTCGATGATCAGCGTGTGCTCGCCCGCACGGGAATAGGTCATCTCCGCCTCGGCACCGTCGAGTCGAACGACGTAACGACCCCTGTTCGGCGTCTCTTCGCGCGTGACGACGAGTTGCGCTTCGCGATCGGGCATGACGCTTCTCCGCAAACGATTTCGACTCTCGTCGTTCGCGCTCGACGCGGCCGCCGAGTCGACGAGGACATTCTAGATACCCGATGCGCGGGCGCCGTCCGTACCGCATTCCACCCGTCGCGGATTGTTTCCATGTGGAAACTCATCTTCCTGTTTGCCTGGATTTTTCCGTCAATGTGTCACGAATAGAATGAATTCGTGCCGAACAACGACACGCGACATCGACAAAAGGAGAGCTCATGAACACCTTCTTCAAACTTGCCGCACCCGCGGCTTTCGCCCTCACCGCCCTCTCGGTCCAGGCGCAGACGATCGAAACCGACTATCCGCGCGCAGTACCCGCAGGGCCGGTGGCCGCGACGGTGGCCCCGCTGGCGCCGACGGCCGAAGGAGTCGACCGGACTGCGCTCGTTCTGATCCAATCGAACGCCGAAGGTCCGCGAATCGATCCTGCCTACGCAGACGACGAGCGCTCCCTGACGCGCAGCGAGGTCCAGGCCGACGCCAAGGTTCACGTGCAGTGGAATGCACCGGACGCCCGGTCCTGACGAGTCGAGTGCGCTCCAGGCGCCCGGCCCGAGCCGGGCGCTCGTCAATCCTCGGGATGCATCGCCTCGGACGCGAGGACGAGGCGATGCCCCAGCTTCTCCTGCTTCGTGCAAAGGTAGCGGTGGTTCACCGCGTTGTGACCGGCGACGAGACCGATGCGTTCGACGATGCGGATGCCGGTCGACTCCAGTGACCGGACCTTTGCCGGGTTGTTCGTCATCAGCCGAAGGGTATCGACACCGAGGTGCTCGAGCATCGGCTTGCAGATTTCATAGCTGCGCAGATCCGGCGCGAAGCCGAGCGCGAGGTTCGCCTGCACCGTGTCGGCGCCGGCGTCCTGCAGACCGTACGCGCGGATCTTGTTGATCAGCCCGATGCCGCGCCCTTCCTGGCGCAGGTACAGCACCAGCCCGCGTCCCTGCGCGGCGATCCGCTTCAGCGCTTCGTGCAATTGCGCGCCGCAATCGCAGCGCAGGCTGGACAGCGCATCGCCCGTCAGGCACTCCGAGTGCACGCGCGCGAGCACCGGAGCGCCATCGGCGATGTCGCCCAGCGTCAGCGCGAGATGCTCGCGGCCGTCGTCTTGGTCGACGAAGCCGTGCAGCCGAAATTCGGCCCACCGCGTGGGAAGCGCGCAGGATCCCGCGTATCGGATACCGGACGAACGCTCGCCCGGCTCCCTCCGCACGTCGGAACCCGCGTCGCGCTTCTCCTCGCCTGCGAGCATGGCGTCGCTCACCCGAACAGCTTGTTCGCGATCTCGGCGATGTGCCGGCCCTGGTAGTGCGCGCCGGCCAGCTCGTTCTCCGAAGGTTGGCGCGAGCCGTCGCCTCCAGCGATCGTCGATGCCCCGTACGGGCTGCCCCCGACGACTTCGTCGAGCGTCATCTGGCCCTGGTAGCTGTAGGGCAGGCCGACGGTGATCATCCCGAAGTGCATCAGGTTGGTGAGGATCGAGAACAGCGTCATTTCCTGGCCGCCGTGCTGCGTGGCGGTCGACGTGAACGCGCCGCCGACCTTGCCGTTCAGCGCGCCGCGCGCCCAAAGGCCGCCGGCCTGGTCGAGGAAGTTCGCCATCTGCGAAGCCATACGCCCGAAGCGCGTGCCGGTGCCGACGATGATCGCGTCGTAGTCGGCGAGCTGCTCGACCTTCGCGATCGGCGCTTCCTGGTCGAGCTTGTAGTGCGAAGCCTTCGCCACGTCCTCCGGGACGAGCTCCGGAACCCGCAGGATGTCGACCTTCGCACCGGCTTCGCGAGCGCCTTCGGCGACGGCCTTCGCCATCGTCTCGATGTGGCCGTACGACGAATAGTAGAGAACCAAAACCTTTGCCATTTGCCTGCTCCTGTTCGAAAAAAAGGACGGGGATGGACGCTCGGCTTGCCGAGCGCTCGGAACGATCGCGAGCACGGATCCCGACGAGCCCGCACTGCCGGTTTCGTCGAGAACGAGATCAGTCGACGAGCACGAGCGCGGCGTCTTCGAAGGCGGTCATCCGCAGCTCGTCCTCGTCGCGACCCGCTGCGCCATCACGCGCTTCGAGCACGGTGCGACTGACGTCGATCTGGCGGCGGTGTTCCGCCGCGACTCGAGAATAGCGCGGCAACGATACGGCGATTAGACGGGCAAGATCGAACTCAACGTTTCCGTCCGGAAACGACAAGGCGGACGACCAGCGAGGCCGGCGCGTGCGACACCGCCATGAAGATCGTTTCCCACGGTAAACGGTTCATCCACCCGCACATCGTTTATCGCTCGATCGTTTCCCCGTAGTCTTCATTCACCGCAACACGGAAACGAGAGGAAACGCCATGAACCGCATTCACCCACTCGGCATCGCCGCGGCTCTCGCCCTTGCCGCGATCGGCAGCCAGGCACAGACGATCGAGACGGACTACCCGCTCGTCGGCGGTACCGCCATCGCCGCAGAGCGCGTGATCGATTCCCGCGACCTGCAACCGGTCGAGCCGGCGCTCGTCCAATCGAACGCGGAAGGACCGAAGGTCATCGCAGGCCAGCGCGATGCGCAGGTCTCGAACGAGCCGGTGCGCACCGAAGCGCAGGTTCGCTTCCTGCGTGCGCCGGATGTCGATCCGGTCTGAACGACCCGGGCAAGGACAGGGACGAAAGTCGCGCCCCGTGCAGCGTCCTGCGCGGGGCGTATCGTCGGGACGGCGCACGCGCGCACGAGGGACGGGCGCACGAAAGGAGATGAAATGGGTCTGCTCGTAGACGGAAAGTGGCTCGACCAGTGGTACGACACGGCGAGCACGGGCGGGCGCTTCGTGCGCAGCGAAAGCGCAATTTCGCAACTGGATCACCGCCGATGGCCGTCCGGGTCCGAGCGGCGAAGGCGGCTTCCCCGCCGAAGCCGGCCGCTATCACCTGTACGTGTCGCTCGCCTGTCCTTGGGCGCATCGCACGCTGATCTTTCGCGCGCTGAAGGGACTCGGCGAATCGATCGGGGTATCGGTCGTCCATCCGCAGATGGCGGAGAACGGATGGACGTTCGAGCCCGCGCCGGGCGTCGTCCCGGATCCCGGCGGCGCGCAATACCTGTACGAGGTCTATCTGCGCGCGAAGCGCGACTACAGCGGCCGAGTCACGGTGCCGGTCCTGTGGGACTCGAAGCGCGCGACGATCGTCGGCAACGAGTCGTCCGAGATCGTGCGGATGCTGAACAGCGCGTTCGACGGGATCGGAGCGAAGGCCGGCGACTACGCGCCGGCGGAACGCCTGCCCGAGATCGACGCGATCAATGCACGCATCTACGACACCGTGAACAACGGCGTGTACAAGGCCGGCTTCGCCACGGAGCAGCACGTGTACGAACGCGAGGTGGCGGCGCTGTTCCGATCGCTGGACGAACTCGAGTCGCGCCTGTCGGGACGGCGCTACCTGCTGGGTGATCGCATCACCGAATCGGACTGGAGGCTGTTCACGACCCTGGTCCGCTTCGATGCCGTCTATCACGGCCACTTCAAATGCAACCTGCGGCGTCTCGTCGACTACCCGAAGCTCTGGGCGTACACGCGAGAGTTGTATCAGTGGCCCGGCGTGGCGGATACGGTGAACTTCGCGCACATCCAGCAGCACTACTACCGCAGCCATCCGACGATCAATCCGAACGGAATCGTTCCGCTGGGTCCGATCGTCGACTGGAGCGAGCCGCACGGGCGCGGTGCGTGATGCCGCAGCGCCCGATCGCCGCCTCGCTCAGCGCATCGAGAACAGCTCCTGATGGAAGCGCTCGGCCACCGGAAAGCCATGGCTGGCCAGATCGACACGGAGCGCCTCGCCGAATCCGGACGGGCCGCAGAACCAGAAGCTCGCGTCGCGCCAGTCGGGCACGGCAGCACGGATGCGCTCGCCGGTCAGCCGCCCGTCGCGCGGGTCGTGAAGGACATGCAGACGCACGCCTGCCGCCTCCGCGTCGGCCCGAAGCCTGGACAGGGCTTCCTCGCTGTAGTCGGCCGTGGTGTGAAACAGATCGATCTCCTGCGAAAGCGGCTTCGTCGGAAGCGCCTGTCGCCGCATCGCGAGCTCCTTCATCCGCGCGATGAAGGGCGTGATGCCGATGCCGCCGCCAATCCACACCTGTCGCGGACAATCATCGTCGAAGGTGAAGCAACCGTAGGGACCTTCGACCTTCACCGGCCGGCCGACATGGAGGGTCTCGGGCAAACGTCGCGTGAAGTCGCCCAGCTCCTTGGCCACGAAGGTGAGTCGAGGCTCGATCGCATTCCACCCCGAGGCGATCGTGAACGGATGGGCACCCTCGGTTTCATGCGTCGTCACGAACGCGAACTGGCCCGCCTCGTGTCCGGGCCATCCCTTCGGAACCTCGATCTCGCCTTCGAGCACGCGAAGCTCCGGATAGTAGTGCAGCCGCGTGATCGTTCCGTCCACCTTGCGGCGGGCGCCGACCCGGCGCAGCAGCACCAGGATCGCGGCCCAGGATCCATACGCCAGCACAACGGCCATGG
>Ga0172382_10008864_pt1 | contig 13868 bp, 13 predicted proteins | sample Leawel138RmetaG_FD_122245 | JGI IMG/M metagenome (GOLD analysis project Ga0172382, IMG submission 122245) | Leachate microbial communities from a municipal landfill in Southern Ontario, Canada - Leachate well 138R metaG | ecosystem: Engineered > Solid waste > Landfill > Unclassified | place...
AACATGGTGGAGACCAGGATCGAACGTTTCTGGCTGAAGAACTATCCGGACTCGGTGCCGCACGATATCGACTGGACCCAGTACTCATCACTGGTGCAGCTGATCGAGGAAGCCTTTGCCAAATACCGCGATCGCAAGGCCTATGTCGGCTTCGGGCGCGAGATCACCTTCGGCGACGTCGACCGCAAGTCACGCGCCCTGGCCGCCTTCCTGCAGGCCAAGGGACTGAAGAAGGGCGATCGTGTCGCGATCATGATGCCGAACGTGCTGCAGTATCCGGTAGCGATCGCCGGCGTGCTGCGCGCCGGGCTGGTGGTGGTCAACGTCAACCCGTTGTACACGCCGCGTGAACTGGAGCATCAGCTCACGGACTCGGGCGCGAAGGCGATCATCATTCTCGAGAACTTCGCGCATACGCTGCAGCAGGTGATCGGCCGCAGCAGCATTACCGAAGTGGTCCTCGCATCGATGGGCGATCTGCTGGGCTTCCCGAAAGGAAACCTCGTCAACTTCGTCGTGCGCCATGTGAAGAAGATGGTGCCGGCTTTCGAACTGGCCAGGGTCACCCGCTTCAACGAGGCCCTGAGCGAGGGCGAACGGCACAACCTGTCGCCGGTCGAGATCGGTCATGAAGACCCGGCCTTCCTGCAGTACACCGGCGGCACGACCGGGGTGTCCAAGGGGGCCACGCTGGTCCACCGCAACGTGATCGCCAACACGCTGCAATCCGAGGCCTGGATGCAGCCGGCGGTGCATGATCCGAACAAGCCGCCGCCGCCCGAACAGCTGATCACGGTCTGCGCGCTGCCGCTCTATCACATCTTCGCGCTGACGGTCTGCTGCCTGCTCGGCATGCGCACCGGCGGGCTGAACATCCTGATCCCGAATCCGCGTGACCTGCCCGCGCTGATCAAGGAGATCCAGCCGTACAGGATCAACCTGTTCCCGGCAGTGAACACGCTGTACAACGCGCTGGCCCACAACGAGGCGTTCGCGAAGCTCGATTTCTCCGGCCTGCGGGTGTCCAACGGCGGCGGGATGTCGGTCCAGAAGACGGTGGCCGAGCGCTGGCTGAAGATCACCGGCTGTCCGATCTGCGAAGGCTACGGCCTGTCGGAGACCTCACCGTCGGCAACCTGCAATCCGACCGATACGACCGAGTACAGCGGCACGATCGGCCTGCCGCTGCCGTCGACCGAGATCGTGATCCTCGATGACGATGGCCGGATGCTGCCGCTGGGCGAGCGCGGCGAGATTGCCATCCGCGGTCCGCAGGTGATGGCCGGCTACTGGAACCGCCCGGATGAAACCGCAAATGTCATGACCGCCGACGGCTTCTTCAAGAGCGGCGACATCGGCGTCATGGACGAGCGCGGCTACGTGACCATCGTCGATCGCAAGAAGGACATGATCCTGGTCTCGGGCTTCAACGTCTATCCGAACGAGGTCGAGGAAATCATCTCCATGCACCCGGGCGTGCTCGAAGTGGCGGCGGTCGGCGTGCCCGACGAGCATTCGGGCGAAGCGGTCAAGATCTTCGTGGTCCGCAAGGATCCGGCCCTGACCGAGGGTGATGTCCTGAAGTACGGCCACGACAACCTGACGGGCTACAAGCGGCCTCGCCAGGTCGAGTTCCGTGACGAGCTGCCCAAGACCAACGTCGGCAAGATCCTGCGTCGCGAACTGCGCGACGAGGCGTTGAAGAAAGCCGCTTGATCGAATCTGACTGAAGGAGGGTCTTCCGCTGCGGGCGCGCTTCGACGAGGTCGACGGCTTCATCGAACTGGATCGCAAGGCTGGCACGGGTCAGGCGCAGATCACGATCGACATGGCCTCGGTCAGCTCGGGCGTGCCGGAGTTCGACGCGCATCTGAAGAACCCGGATTTCTTCGACGTGGCGAAAGCGCCGAAAGCACGTTTCGTCGGCAAGGAGTTCAGCTTCGAGGGTAACCGGTTGACCCGCGTCGCGGGTGAGCTGACGCTGCTCGGCAAGACCCTGCCGGTGACGCTCGAGGGCCGGCGTTTCAACTGCTACGACCAGCCGGTGCTCAAGGTGCACGTCTGCGGCGGTGATTTCGAGACGATCATCCAGCGCAGCCAGTGGGGGATGAACTGGGGCATCGACATGGGAGTGCCGGATACCGTGCGGCTGCTGATCCAGATCGAAGCTATCCAGAAGTAGGCGAAGCGATCCAGAAGCAGGGCAGGCAGCCGCAAAAAAAGCGCCGGGTTTGATCCCGGCGCTTCGTTCTAAATCGACCGCCGCCCGGGGGCGGCGGCAACCGGCCGAAGCCGGCTTCGACTTAGAACATGTGGCGGATGCCGACCGCGAAGGCCTTCGGATCCTGGTTGGCGGACGTGCCGACAAACGACTGCGAGTAGCGCAGACCGAAGGCAGCGCCGTCCTTGTTGTCCAGCTGGCCATAGCTGGCGTACAGGTTGGTACGCTTGGACAGCGGGTGGACGTAGGCGATACCGAAGGACTTGGCTTCCGGCGAGCCGGCCGAGTCGAGTTCCTGCTGGATGTAGTTGACCAGCAGTTCGCCCGAGCCCAGCTTGATGCCGGCGCCGACACCGATACCCTCGTGCTCGAGGCCGTCGTCACGATCGGCCATGCCGTAGTTGACGGCGACACGGAAGGCGCCGAAGCGGTACTGGACGCCGACGCCGTACTGGTCGTCGTTGCCCGTGCCGTTGTCGATCGACTGGAAATAGCCCTGGACGGTCAGCGGGCCGGCAGCATAGACGCCCGACAGGCCGTACATGTCGCCGACGTTGTTGCCGCTGTGGTCTTCACCGGTGGCGTACATCGCGCGGACGGTCACGCCGCCGAAGGTGCCCGTGTAGTGCAGGCCGTTGCTGGCACGGGTGGCAACACCCAGGTTACCGCCTTGAGCCGTGTAGGTCAGCCAGTTGCCGAACATGCCATAGCCCATGACATCGGTCGTGCCCGCGGCCAAGAACCCGGGGGTGTAGTCACGGCCGAGGCGGACTTCGCCGAACGAGCCGGCCAGGCCGACCACGGCACGACGCTGCCAGAACTGGGCATCGTGGTTGCCGGTACCGTAGTCGATACCTGCTTCGATGTTGAAGACGGCCTTCAGGCCGTTGCCCAGGTCTTCCGAGCCACGGACACCGAAGCGGCTGGTCGACTGGACGCCCGAGAAGACCTCGACGATCGAGTCGCTGCCCGGAACGTCGCTGTCGGCCATACCGATACCGGCATCAGCGATACCGTACAGCGTCACATTGGTCTGAGCGACGGCTGCACCGGCGAATGCGCCCGTAACAGCCAGCGCAAGCAGGGTTTTCTTCATTGATCAATCTCCTAGGTTTCTGGAAATCGACGGCCTCCGTGCCGCCGCACCCCCCCGGATCGGCCAATGGCACCCCCGGACAGAAGTTGCTTTGTATTCTCGCGAAAATCCCCGGCCAGGCAAAGGAAGCCGGGGATTCCGATCACCGTTTTGCTTCCGACTGTCTCGGAAGTGCAACAAATCTTCGGGTGCGTCGCTGCGGGGGCCTGACCCTGCCTTGCCGGGATTCCGGCGCGGCGGCGACGGAATCCCGGATACGCGGCATCAGAAGCGATGGCGGATGCCGACTGCAAAGGCCTTGGGTTCGGCGTTGGCGCCGCCGCTCACGCCGAAGCCGGCCGAGCGCAGCCCGAAGCCGGCGCCGTCCTTGTTGTCCATCTGACCGTAGGTCGCGTACAGGTTGGTGCGCTTGGACAGCGGGTGGACGTAGGCGATGCCGAAGGACCTGGCCTCGGGGCTGCCGGCAACATCGAGTTCCTGCTGCGTATAGTTGAACAGCACTTCGCCGGTGCCGAGCTTGACGCCCAGGCCGAGGTTGAGCGCCTCATGCTCGACGCTGCCGCCGCCCGGCACATCGCTGTCCACCATGCCGTAGTTCAGCGCCACGCGGAAGGCGCCGAAGCGGTACTGGGCGCCCAGGCCGTATTCGTCGGCATCGTCCGTGCCGCCCGCGCCGTTGTTGAACTCCCGGCTCTGGTAGTAGGCCTGGGCCGTCAGCGGGCCGGCGGCGTAGACGCCCGACAGCCCGTACATGTCGCCGCTGCCCTTCGGTGCGCTCACGCCGTCGGCTTCACCGGTGGCGTACATCGCGCGCAGGGTCAGGTTGCCGAACTTGCCCGTGTAGTGCAGGCCGTTGCTGGCGCGGCTGGTGATCCCGCCGTTGCCGCCGTAGTCGAGCCAGTTGCCGAACAGGCCCAGGCCCATGACATCCGTGGTGCCGATTGCCGAGTAGCCGGGCGTGTAGTCGCGTCCGAGACGGACTTCGCCGAAGCTGCCGGCAAGCCCGACCACTGCGCGGCGGCCCCAGAACTGGGTGTTGCTGGCCGCCGAGCCAGTGTCCCAGTTCACGCCGGCCTCGATGTTGAAGGTCGCTTTCAGGCCGTTGCCCAGGTCTTCCGAGCCGCGGATGCCGAAGCGGCTGCTCGACTGTACGCCCGAGAAGACGTGGACGACCGAATCCGAGCCCGGGGCGTCGGTGTCGGCCATACCGATACCGACATCGGCGATCCCGTACAGCGTTACGTTGGTTTGGGCGGCGGCAGTGCCGGCAGAGGCGCCGATGACGGCCAGCGCCACGAGAGATTTCTTCATTCTCAGCTCCAGGATGGGATGTGCGCCTGCACAACGGGGCGGTGCGGGCTCGGACTCGAAGCTAGGTGCGGGGGGTTTCAGTTCGATGACGTCCGGGTGGATTGGCCCTGTCCGCGTCATTTCTCGAGCTTGAAAGGCGTCCGGACGGCGCTATGATGTTGCGACGCGGCAACATCGGGAGGACGCAATGAGTTCAGAGACTTGTTCCAGCGGCGACACGGGCATGGAAGTCGGCCAGGCGGCTGGCGTGGACGCCGGGGCGGCTGTCGACATGCGGGCCGGGCAGCATCGGTTGCGACAGGAGCATCCGCTCGACCGCGTGCTTGCCGGTCTGGGGCGCGCGCTTGCGACCCTGACCGACTCGGTCCCGGCCGGCCGGCCGAATCCGGCCGCGGCGATCACCGATGACGGTCCGGCCGGTCATTCGGACCGTCAGCTGTCAGGCGCCCTGATGCGGGTGAATCACGTCGGTGAAGTCTGTGCGCAAGCGCTTTACGAAGGGCAGGCCGCCAGCACCCGCGACCCGGCCCTGGCCCGGCAGTTCCGGGAGGCGGCCGCCGAAGAAGGCGACCATCTCGCCTGGACCCGTGCCCGCATCGACGAACTCGGCGCGCGGCCTTCGCTGCTCAATCCGCTGTGGTACGCGGGAGCCTTCGCGCTCGGCCTGATGGCGGGGCGGGCCGGCGACCGCATCAGCCTTGGCTTCATGGCCGAGACCGAGCGCCAGGTCGAGGAACATCTGGCCGGCCACCTCGACCGGCTGCCTGCCGACGACCGTCGCTCGCGCGCAATCGTCGATCGGATGAAGGAAGACGAAGCCCGTCACGCCGAGGACGCCTTGCGCCTGGGCGGTGCCGAGCTGCCGTTCCCGGTTCGGGCGGCGATGCGGGCGGCCGCCAAAGTCATGACGCGGACGGCCCACTACATCTGATCCGAGCCAGCCACCGTTTGATCTGAACCATCCACCGTTCGGTCTGGACCATCCACCGATCAGTCTTCGACGATCTCCCAGTCGATCGTCAGCTCGGCAGTCTTCTCGATCATTGCCGTTGCCGAGCAGTACTTGTCGTGCGACATCCGGACGGCCCGCTCGACCATCTTCGCTTGCAGTCCGCGGCCGCGGACGATGAAGTGCATGCGGATCCGCGTGAAGACTTTGGGGTCGGTGTCGGCGCGCTCGGCCTGCAACTGCAGGTCGCAGCCGCGCACATCCTGGCCGTTCTTGCGCAGAATGACGACGACGTCATAGGCGGTACAGCCGCCGGTGCCGGCGAGCAGCAGCTCCATCGGACGCGGCGCCAGATTGCGGCCGCCGCCCTCCAGCGCGCCATCCATGACGACCACGTGTCCGCTGCCGGTTTCGGCGATGAAGGACATGCCGTCCAGTCCGGTCCATTTGACAGTGCATTCCATGCCGGGCTCCTCGAAGCCTGCGTCCTTTTCCGACAGACGCCGGGATTGATGGGGTTCAGGGCCTTGTGTTGAGGGTTCAAGGCCGTTGAGGGTTCAAGGCCTTGCGCACCGGGAATTCTACGGAGGTGGGGGCCTTGCGAGGGTGAGGGCCGGGCACTGAAATGGCATTGAAAGGGCCGGAAAATGAAATTGTGCAATGCAACATCAAAATTGTTGTTTCAACGACATTCCATTTTCAGTCCCCCGGTTTTCATATCTTATTGTGGAAAACCGAAATAGATCCAATTTCCCACGATTGCAAAACTTCAGCAAGACATTGAAATATAAGAGTTTTTAATGATGTCTGACAATCCCCTGACTTCGTCGTTTCAGTGACAAATATATTCTTGCGTCGCAACATCCTCTTGGGTATAGTTCTTCCAACGGCCGTCGCGGACGGCCCCCGCTGTCTCCTCCACCCTCCTCCTTTGGTGGATTAAACCCGGACCGAGTGTTCGGGTTTTTTTTTGAGTGCGCCCGGCATGGGCGCACTCTCGCGGGCGCGGCCTCCGTGTTTGTCAGCCTGCTGCGCGGCGAAGGGCGACGGCAATGCCTGACGCACCCCGATGCGCATCCCTCTGTCGAGCAGCTCGGCCGCTGCAGCGGTGCCACGCCGGCTTCGCCTCTTTTTCTCTGGAGGTCTCATGAATTTCCCCTCAAGTTGTCTCTCGCCTCGCGCGGTGTTCGTGTTCACCTGGCCGCTGAGTTCCCATGCCGTGTTCCACAGAGGGCGGATGCTTGCCAGCTCGCTGTTACTGGCGGCCGGCGCGATGGCGCAGCCCGTCAGTGCACAGTCGCCAACGGCAGCAGTCCCCTCGAAGCCATTGACCCTGGCTCGTGCGGATGTTGCCCAGGCCCGCACCGCGGCACTGCTGCGCCAGCCGTCCAAGAACTTCGAGGACTACATCAACAGCGGGCGCCCCAGCTTTCTGTCGACGCCGGGCACGACGCCATTGGAAGGCGGCGTTCCCATCATCGTGAATGGGCAGACCGTCGGTGCGGTTGGTGTCAGCGGCGCCCACGGTCCGAATGACTCACAAGTGGCGCAGGCGGGCGCCGATGCCGTGCGCTGAAGCTGATTGCCGCGGCGCTCTTTCCGGCAGTCGCCTCCGGTCGACGGGATGCGGTAAGGTTCTGCTGCCGGCCTACCGCGAGGATGAAGATGGATCGCAATCGCCCGGCCGAGCCGCACGGCAGTGCGAGCCCGGCTACCCGGAACGAGCACCGCTCCGGCGGCCGGAACGAGCGCCGTCGCGGCAAGTGGCTGTCGCCGCGCGAGGCCTGGTCACTGCTGCGGGCCACCTTCGCCGCCTGGATTGCCGACTACGCCCCGAGCATGGGTGCGGCACTGGCCTACTACACGGTGTTTTCGATTGCGCCGCTGTTGCTGATCGTGATCTCGGTGGCCGGACTGGTGTTCGGCGAAGACGCAGCGCGTGGTGAGATCTTCGAGCAGTTGCGCGGACTGGTGGGCGAGCGCGGGGCGGGCGCCGTGCAGGACATGCTCAGGAGCGTGAACCGCCCCGGCGAAGGCCTGGTTGCGGCCTCCATCGGGGTGCTGGCCCTGCTGATCGGGGCCAGCACGGTGTTCGGCGAACTGCAGGCCTCGCTCGACAGGATCTGGCGAGCGACGGCCGAGGGACGTCCCGGCGGTCTGTGGGGCATGCTGCGCAAGCGGCTGATGTCCTTCGGGATGATCCTGGGGATCGGTTTCCTGCTGATCGTTTCACTGATTGCCAGCGCGGCGCTGGCGGCCCTGGCGGCCTGGTGGCGGCCGTGGTTCGGCAACTGGCTGCTGCTTGCGCAGGCCATGAACCTGGCCCTGTCGTTTGCGATGACGACGCTGGTCTTCGCGTTGATCTACAAGTTGATGCCCAGCGTCCGCCCGGCCTGGCGCGACGTCCTGATCGGTGCGGTGGTGACGTCGGTGCTGTTCTCGATCGGCAAGTACCTGATCGGGCTGTACATCGGTCGCAGTGCGGTGGCCTCGACCTTCGGAGCGGCCGGCTCGCTGGTAGTCCTGCTGCTGTGGGTCTATTACTCGGCGCAGATCTTCCTGTTCGGCGCCGAGTTCACCCGGGTGTATGCGTACCGCCACGGATCGCTCCAGGGGCAGGGTGAGCCAGGGAGCGGGCAGCAGGCGGCGTCGGGTCCAGTCGACACGGCCCTTTGACGCGGCCGGATCTCTAAGGCTATAATTTCAGGCTTTCCGCCGTCTTTGGCGGGCTGAATTCGACTGGCCGGCGCAAGCAGTGAGTGGTGAATGATGGCGAGCGCGCCGCGAGTCTTTCGAGAGAGAAGTCATGAAGACGTTTTCTGCCAAGCCGCATGAAGTGAAGCGCGACTGGTTCGTCATCGACGCCAGCGACAAGGTGCTCGGCCGTCTGGCTGCCGAGATCGCGCTGCGCCTGCGGGGCAAGCACAAGCCCGAGTACACGCCGCACGTCGACACGGGCGATTTCATCGTGGTGGTCAACGCGGGCAAGCTGCGCGTCACCGGCACGAAGCAGGAAGACAAGAAATACTACCGCCACACCGGTTATCCGGGCGGTATCAAGGAAACCACCTTTGGCAAGATGCAGCAGCGTTTCCCGGGCCGTGCGCTCGAGAAAGCCGTCAAGGGCATGCTGCCGAAGGGCCCGCTCGGCTACGCCATGATCAAGAAGCTCAAGGTGTACGGCGAGCCCACGCATCCGCATACGGCTCAGCAGCCGAAGGTTCTGGAGATTTGACGCGATGATCGGCGATTACTACTACGGCACTGGCCGCCGCAAGACCTCGGTCGCGCGGGTCTTCATCAAGCGGGGCACCGGCAAGCTCATCGTCAACGGCAGGCCGCTCGACGAGTATTTCGCCCGCGAAACCGGTCGCATGGTCGTGCGCCAGCCGCTCGAGCTGACTTCGAACCGCGATTCGTTCGACATCAAGGTCAACGTTCACGGCGGCGGCGAGTCGGGCCAGGCCGGCGCGGTGCGCCATGGCATCACCCGCGCGCTGATCGATTACGACGAGACGCTCAAGCCGGCGTTGTCGGCGGCCGGGCTGGTCACGCGCGACGCGCGCGAGGTCGAACGCAAGAAGGTCGGCTTCCACAAGGCACGACGTCGCAAGCAGTTCTCGAAGCGCTGATCACGGGCCCCGCTGGCGGGGCATGCCGGGCGCTTCGGATCTCGAAGTGGCTGGCAGCAGGTTTTCGAAAGCCGCTGGCCTGTGCCGGCGGCTTTTTTGTCGATGAAAGGAGCATCGGATGATCAAGGTCGGTATCGTGGGCGGCACCGGTTACACCGGTGTCGAGTTGCTGAGGCTGCTTGCCCAGCACCCGCAGGTCGAACTCGTGGCGATCACCTCGCGCAAGGAAACCGGGATGCCGGTCGCCGACATGTATCCGTCGCTTCGCGGTCGGGTGAGCCTTGCCTTCACCGATCCGGCCAGTGCGCCGCTGACCGAATGCGATGTGGTCTTCTTCGCCACGCCGCACGGTGTGGCGATGGCGCAGGCGCGCGAACTGCTAGCCGCCGGGGTCAAGGTCATCGACCTGGCCGCCGACTTCCGGCTGAAGGATGTCGCGGAGTTCGAGCGCTGGTACAAGCAGCCGCACGCCTGCCCGGACCTCCTGGCCGAGGCGGTCTACGGACTGCCCGAAGTCAATCGCGAGGCGATCCGCAAGGCTAGGGTGATCGGCTTGCCCGGCTGCTATCCGACCACGGTCCAGCTCGGCTGGCTGCCGGTGCTCGAACCGGCAGCGGTGGCTGCCGCCGGTGGCGACATCGTCGACCGGGCCACGCTGATCGCCGACTGCAAGTCGGGGGTTTCGGGGGCCGGCCGCAAGGCCGAGGTGCATACCCTGCTGGCCGAGGCGTCCGACAACTTCAAGGCTTATGGTGTCACCGGTCACCGGCACGCTCCGGAGATCGCGCAGGGCCTGAGTGCGATCGCCGGCAAGCCGGTGGGCCTGCAGTTCACGCCGCACCTGGTGCCGATGATCCGCGGCATCCATTCGACGCTGTACGCGCGCCTTACCGAGGCCGGGCGGGCGCTCGACTTCCAGCAGCTCTATGAGGCGCGCTTCGCTGGCGAGCCCTTCGTTGACGTGATGCCGGCCGGGTCCACGCCGGAAACCCGCTCGGTCCGCGCTTCGAACATGGTCCGCATCGCCGTGCACCGGCCGGCCGACAGCGACCTGCTGATCGTCCTGGTGGTCGAGGACAACCTCGTCAAGGGTGCCTCGGGGCAGGGCGTCCAGGCCATGAACCTGATGTTCGGTCTGGCCGAGGACACCGGGCTGACGCAGTTGCCGGTGATGCCGTGAGCGTCGTCGCGACCGGTCCAGGCGTGGCCGCGACCGGTCCACATGGCTGGCGAGGTTATCCGCCATCGCCTACAATCCTGACTATTGCGGAGGTTTGCCGATGAATGCCGTTGCCGAAGTACCTGTTGCCGAAATGCCCGCCCCGCTTCTGTTCACCGACAGCGCTGCGACCAAGGTGCGGCAGCTGATCGACGAAGAGGGCAACACCAACCTGAAGCTGCGCGTATTCGTCCAGGGGGGCGGCTGCTCGGGCTTCCAGTACGGGTTCACCTTCGACGAGGAAACCAGCGACGATGACACCGTCATGGAAAAGAACGGGGTCACGCTGCTGATCGACGCGATGAGCTACCAGTACCTGGCCGGCGCCGAGATCGACTACAAGGACGATCTCGAAGGTGCGCAGTTCGTCATCCGCAATCCGAACGCGGTGAGCACCTGCGGCTGCGGATCCTCGTTCTCCTGAATTCTCGCTGAACCCTGTTTGCCCCGGGCGCTGCGGCGCCCGGTTCTGTCTGAGCGCCGCGGTGCCCGGCCTCAGCGTCCGCCGGCTGGCCAGACGGCGCCCAGCAGGCGCGGGCCCGGCGCCCCGGTGACCGCCGGCAGGTTGCCGGGCAGCCCGGCGAGGCGGCGCTCGGCCAGCCAGGCGAAGGCGATCGCTTCGACCGACTGGGCAGCGATGCCCAACTGACCCGTGTCGGCAACCCTGGCGGCCGGCAAGTGCGCAGCCAGCCGTGTCATCAGGTGGCCGTTGTGAGCGCCGCCGCCACAGACCCAGACTTCCTCTGCGCCAAAGCTGGCACAGACGGTGGCGACCGTCGTGGCCGTGAGTTCGGCCAGGGTTGCCTGGATGTCGCGAGGCGAGGCCCGGTGCTGGCCGCTGGCCGCCAGCATCCTGGCCAGCCAGTCCGCATTGAACAGGTCGCGGCCGGTGCTCTTGGGCGGCACGGCAGCGAAATAGGGTTCGGTCAGCATCTGCGCCAGCAGCGGCGCCAGTACGGTGCCGCCGGCGGCCCAGTGCCCGTCGCGATCGAACCGCTCGCCGAGGTGACGCTCGCACCAGGCGTCCAGCAGGGTATTGGCCGGACCGGTGTCGAAACCGGTGACCGGGGTGGCCGCCGTGCCGTGGTCGCTTGCTGCCGGCAGCAGGCTGACGTTGGCGATTCCGCCCAGGTTCACGATGGCGCGTCGCCGCAGGCTGCTGCCGAAGACGGCGGCGTGGAAGGCCGGTGCCAGGGGGGCACCCTGGCCGCCGGCTGCGACGTCGGCGCTGCGCAGGTCGGCCACGACCGCGATGCCGGTGCGTTCGGCGAGCAGGGCCGGGTTCAGCAGCTGGACGGTGTAGCCGAGCTCGGGGCGGTGGCGCACCGTCTGGCCGTGTGCCCCGATCGCTGCCACCTCGCTGCGCTGGCAGCCGCCGGCAGTGAGCAGCGCTTCGACTACCCGGGCGTACAGCTCGGCCAGCGCATTGGCGGCCTGCGCGGCGCGCGCGAGCTCATCGGGGCCGGGCTGCTGCAGTGCCTGCAGCGCGGTGCGCAGCGGTGCAGGGATCGGCAGCGAGCGGGTTGCCAGCGTCTGCAGCGCCGGATCGCCGGCCGGGTCCGCAAAGGCGACCAGCGCGCCGTCGACGGCGTCGACGCTGGTGCCGGACATCAGTCCGGCGCAGAGCCGGACCATCGGCCCTACTCGAAGCTGGCTGCGACCCGCAGCGGGTCGAGCTGGGCGAGCTGGACCGTGAGCTGGTCGGTCTGGGCGGCGAAGCGCTCGCGTTCGGCGGGCGACAGCGGCGCCGAGTCCGGCATTGCCACCGTCATCGGATTCTTGTGCTGCCCGTTGACCTTGAACTCGTAATGCAGATGGGGGCCGGTGGCCCAGCCGGTCGAGCCGACCTGGCCGATGATGTCGCCCTGGTCGATCCGGGCCTGGCGGCGCAGGCCGGGTGCGAAGCTGCGCAGGTGCGCGTACAGCGTCTCGACTCCGTTGCGGTGCTGCAGGATGACGACGTTGCCGTAGCCGCGCTGCGTGCCGACGAAGCTGACGACCCCTTCACCCGCCGCCCGCACCGGCGTGCCGGCCGGGGCAGCGAAGTCGGTGCCCTTGTGGGCGCGCACGGTTCCGAACACCGGGTGCAGACGGGCGTTCGAGAAACCCGAGCTTACCCGGCTGAATTCGATCGGGCTGCGCAGGAAGGTCTTGCGCATGCTGCGGCCGTCGAAGCCGAAGTACTCGCCCTTGCCCTGTTTGCGCTCGAACCAGACGGCATCGTGCCGCTTGCCGTCGTTGATCAGCTCGACTGCGAGCACACGCGAACCGATCGGCGCGTCGAGGCTGTCGGCCTCGCGGACCGTTTCGTAGAGGATGCGCAGCTCGGCGCCGCGGCGCAGGTCGCGCCGGAAATCGATTTCGCCGTCGAGGATGTCGGCCACCTTCGACGCGATGCTGTCGGGCACGCCGGCCGCATCGGTGGCGGCGAACAGCGAGGTGTTGATCGTGACGGCGGCCATTGCCGTGTGCCGGTCGAGCGGCACTGGTTCATCAGTGGCCACGAAACCGCCTTCGTCGGTGCGCCGGATCGTCAGCCGGGTGGCGCTCTCCTGGCCGTCGGCGCTCAGGTTGCCGTAGCGGTACTGCAGCGACAGCACCCTGCCCAGGGCATCGGTCTCGGCGGTCACCGAGCGGCCGGCATACAGCTGCACCAGGCGGCGAGCGCTACGCTCGGTGGTGACGAACCTGAGGAAGTCGGCGTCGGCGGCGCCCAGGCGTTCGAGCAGCGAGGCCAGCGTTTCGCCGCGGCGGATCCGCTCGGTCTGAACGAAGCGGTCGGGCAACTCGACCACCTCGGGCGCCAGCGGCAGGGCCTCGATGATGGTTTCGGGGGCGGGCGGTGCGGTGTCGCCGAGCGGGGCGACACCGAAGGCGGTGACGGCAGCGAAAGTGAGGGTGGCGGCGATCGCCAGGGCGATTCTGTTGAAGCGGGGATCCGGAATACGGGGCATCACATCTGTTCGTTAGAATCCGAACCTTCGGTCCGGCGGCAGACCCTCGGACCGCAGCCTGTTCGAGTCAGGCGGAAATACTACCGGAATCGATCGAGAAAATGGGCGACAAGCTCGAAAAAACAGCTGATATGGGCGTAAAAAACGGACCGGACGGGCAGATCGCGTACAGCGACAGCGTTCTGGAGGCGCTGGAGATCAGCAAGCGCGGCTGCGACGAGCTGCTGGTCGAGTCCGAATGGCTGGCCAAGCTGGCCCGCAGCGAGGCCGTGGGCCAGCCGCTGCGCATCAAGCTGGGCCTCGATCCGACCGCTCCGGACCTGCATATCGGCCACACGGTGGTGCTGAACAAGATGCGCCAGCTCCAGGATCTCGGCCACACCGTCATCTTCCTGATCGGCGACTTCACGGCGATGATCGGTGATCCGTCCGGGCGCAATGCCACCCGGCCGCCGCTGACCCGCGAGCAGATCGAAGCGAACGCGA
>Ga0172382_10008865_pt1 | contig 13867 bp, 11 predicted proteins | sample Leawel138RmetaG_FD_122245 | JGI IMG/M metagenome (GOLD analysis project Ga0172382, IMG submission 122245) | Leachate microbial communities from a municipal landfill in Southern Ontario, Canada - Leachate well 138R metaG | ecosystem: Engineered > Solid waste > Landfill > Unclassified | place...
ATTAATTTTTTATTAGCTATCTGAAATACAGGTGTTTTTTTATTTTGATTATTTGTATTCACATTTTAATGTCGAATAATTTTTGGTAAAATATTGTTAATATTGTGATGGTTTTATGGGTATAACTTTTATCAAATTGTGGAATATTAAGGATAACTTTTGGAAATTAACATTATTAGAAAGTTATTAGGTTTTTACTGACACTTTATCCACATTTTTTACACAGGTTTTATTCACTTTTATGGAAATTGAGATAGATTATTTGGTAGTTGGTTCCGGAATAGCTGGGTTGAGTTATGCTTTGAAGGTAGCTAATCATGGAAAGGTATTGATTGTGACTAAATCCAATGAGGATGAATCAAATACCAAGTATGCTCAGGGTGGCGTTGCGGTAGTTGTGGATAAATCCGACTCTTTTGAAAAGCATATTACTGATACCCTGATAGCTGGAGATGGATTATGTGATGTAGATATTGTAGAGAAAGTAGTGACCGAAGGTCCTGATCGAATCCAGGAAATCATTGATTACGGAACCAATTTCGATGAAATCAGAAAAGGAGAATTTGACTTGGCAAAAGAAGGCGGTCACTCCGAGCACAGGGTGTTGCACTATAAGGATATCACTGGTTTTGAAATTGAAAGGGCGTTATTGGAAAGGGTGCACGAGCATCCCAATATCTCTATTATGACCCATTTTTTTGTAACCGACTTGATAACGCAACACCATCTTGGTCACTTTGTCGATAAGAGCACTCCAGAAACCACCTGCTATGGTGTTTATGTATTAGATACCCATACTCATAAGGTTGGAAAAATATTGAGTAAAATCACTGTAATGGCCACTGGTGGCGCTGGCCATGTTTATTCTTCTACCACTAATCCGGTAATTGCAACTGGTGATGGTATCGCAATGGTTTATAGAGCCAAGGGCAAAATTAGGAATATGGAGTTTATCCAATTTCATCCTACCGCCCTGTATAATCCAGGAGAATACCCTGCTTTTTTGGTTTCTGAAGCAGTAAGGGGGTTTGGTGGAGTATTGAGAAGGAAGGATGGCACCGAATTTATGCAAGATTATGATGAACGCGGATCCCTGGCACCCAGGGATATCGTTGCCAGAGCCATTGATGCAGAAATGAAAAAATCTGGTGAAGAGTTTGTTTTTCTGGATGTTACGAACCGTAAAAAGTCTGAACTGCTCACACATTTTCCCAACATTTATGCAAAATGCCTGTCCATTGGGCTGGATATGTCCAGGGATTATATACCGGTAACTCCGGCTGCACATTATTTATGTGGAGGAATTAGAGTTGATGATCATGGCCAGACTTCTATCCGTAATCTTTATGCTTGCGGAGAATGCTCATCAACAGGCCTTCATGGAGCCAATCGTTTGGCTTCCAACTCCTTATTGGAAGCGGCTGTATTTGCGCATCGTATATATCTGCACAGTATAAAAGCAGCTGAAAATAGTTTGTTCATAAAAGGAGTTCCAGATTGGGATGATTCTAATACCGTATTATCAAACGAAGATATCCTTGTAAGTCACAATTTGAGAGAAACCCAAAAAGTTATGAGCGATTATGTAGGAATTGTACGGTCGGATTTCAGATTGGAAAGAGCTATGCGGAGGTTGGGATTATTATACGATGAAACAGAACAATTTTATAAAAATACCCGATTGTCTGTCAAACTATGTGAACTGCGAAATGTCATTCAAGTAGCTTATCTGGTAATAAAGTTTTCCATGGCCAGAAAGGAAAGTCGTGGATTGCATTATAATACAGATTATCCTGATCATTTACCAGAAGCCGTAGATACTGTATTTTAACTTTATTACTATGCCAATAATATTACCCGTAAAAGGGGTTTTACCGCAAATATCATCTACCTGTTTTATTGCAGAAAATGCAACTATTGTTGGAGATGTGGTTTTGGGCGATCATTCTTCCGTATGGTTCAATACAGTGGTACGCGGCGACGTCAATTCAATTAGGATAGGTAATTATACCAATATTCAGGATGGTGCTGTCATTCATTGTACTTATCAGACCGCGGCTACAGCAGTTGGTGACTATGTCAATATAGGGCATCAGGCGATGGTTCACGGTTGTACGGTGAGGAATAATGTATTGATTGGAATGGGTGCAATTGTAATGGACCATGCGCTCGTTGAGGATTTTGTGATAATTGCAGCCGGGGCAGTGGTATTGGAAAAGACCATTTGTGAAAGCGGGTTTTTATACGCTGGTGTACCGGCAAAGAAAATGAAGGCCCTTAGCGAAGAACAATTAGATATGTTGAGAAAGCTACCGCACAACTATGTGATGTATTCTTCCTGGTTTTCTTAATTCAAAGCCTTGATGCTATCGTTTCCTATAAGGAAGAAGCTGATGAGGATTATTCTCGTTAGGAATTCTTATGGTTTCTTCCTGTTCCCAATTTGGCCTGATATTGAACACTTTATCATAATACCAAACTCTTTCGGGCTGAATCTTATTTTTTAGGTTTCCTGGGTCCCACTTTCCATTTTTATTCGAATCGTAAATTATTCGTACCCTATATCTTCCTTCCAGATAGTTTTTATATTCTAATTTTTGAGAAGAATTGATAATAGTTTCGTCGTAGATTTTCGTGCCATTATCATCTATGAGCTCTATTATGTATTGACCAATACTATCCGGAACTTCAATATTTAAAGATAAGTGACCATACCTGTCATTTTCATCCATTGTGAACCGAAATAGAATCCGCTCGTTTTTCTCTTCAAAGTATCCAAGCAACGCTCCATCATCCAGTACCAACTCGTAATTTGCTTTTGGTTTCCAGTTATAACGCAATAATAGATTTCTGTTATCAATAGAATCCCGTAATAATTGAAAATTTGTTACTGCGACGGAATCTTCCAGTAAAGCTATTTTTGACCTATCCAGCATGGACAGGGGAGCAGAGCTGTATAGCGCCAAGTGTTTGATTCTGTTTACTTTATTTGATTCAAGATTGTTGGTAAGGATAATGTTCCGATTATATCTATCTGAACTTGGTCTTCTAATTAGCAAGGAATCCATCAAGCTGTCTGACGAAAACACTTGCATTTTTATGGAATCAAAACCCATGTCAGCTACCCATATTGTTGCGCTGTCTCTCTGGCGGTTATAGTGAACTATTTTGGTCAGGTCCAAGCTGTCGGGATCTGTGATTTTTATTTTAGGATCTTCAAGTGGCAGATTGAATCGTAATGAAATAGAACCCTTAGGCTCTATCTTTCTATCCAATATTCTAAAGTTTTCTGGAGTTTCCTTAGATGTCCATAATATAATATTGCTGGTGTCCGAATTAAGGGATATCGAATCCGGTAAAAATCCAATCCATTCCTCCGGACTGTTATAGATGCGGTCATTATTTTGTTCTTTCAGCGCATAAATTCTATAATCATCAGATCTTAAATAATTTAGCTTGAAGTTTCCTAAAGAATCTGTGGTGGAGAATATGTTTGCCTTTCGTTTTCCAAATGTTGAATCCTGGCTTGTGGGAATTAAAATGACAGATATCAGAGGTTCCGGTTCATTTGTTTGGGCATTAATTACTGTCCCCGATATACTTAAGGAATCTATATTGTCTCCAGTAGAAAACACATAAGTATAGTCCAACAATGGGTTGCCTTCATTATTATCTGCAATAGCTCTTCCGAAATTTATCAAGTAAGTGGTGTTTTCTGCCAGACTGTCCGGAAACTCTATTTCCAACTGTTTTCTTTTTACTTTGAATTGTGGAAAGACATCCATGTCCGGCGAAATACTGATTTCTCTTGAGACATTATTTATCCGGATAAATTCATCGAAAGTGAGCACAACTTTTTTAGCCGAAAAATTTGTGGAGAGATTTGGCGGTTGTTCGTGGAGCAGAACCGGAGGAATCGAATCAATTGGACCTCCCATTGGCTCTCTTATGTTTGCACATCTATAGGTTGAGGCAAGCAACATCAAAAAAAGCAGAAAAAACACAGCTTTTCCAAAATCCCCGGTTTTTAAGGGATTTGAGAGACTTTTTCTTTTTTTGGTGTTGAGCATCGAAAAGTTTATTTTGTTGTTTTATTTCGCTTTATTTGGCGCCGAACTTTGGCGCCGCTTAATTCGTTAAATATCAGCCAATTATATAAAAATTACCCCATATGTACCATCAAAATTGAAATATCTGAAGGGGACACACCAGAAATCCTGGAAGCCTGACCTAATGTGCGGGGTTTTACTTTGATCAATTTTTCTCTTGCTTCTAAAGATAAAGAAGTTAATTCTTTATAATCGAAGTTCGGGTTGATCTCCTTGTCTTCCATTTTTTTAAAGCGTTCAATTATTTCTTTTTCCTTCTTAAAATAGCTTTCATACTTGATCATTATCTCTGCCTGTTCCACTTCTTCTTCAGTAAAATCTGCAATATATTGATTAAGCATTGCGTTTCCTTTCCTTAGCTCTTCCATTCCAATTTGAGGCCGGGAAAGAATATTGAACATTTTGGCTTTTTGACTAATTGGACTCGAACCGTGTTTTTCCAGGATTTCATTCATTTCATCCACCTCTGCCGAAGTAGTTTTCAAATACGAAATTAGTCTGTTTGTATTATCTATTTTATTATTTACTTTTTCCAAGCGTTCGTCGTCCACCATTCCCAATTTATGGGCCATAGGAGTCAATCTTATATCAGCATTGTCCTGGCGTAGCAATAGACGATGCTCTGCTCTTGAAGTAAACATTCTATACGGTTCGTCCGTTCCTTTGGTAACAAGATCATCGATCAATACGCCGATATATGCCTCTGAACGTTTCAGAATAAATTCATGTTCATCATTTATCCTCTGGTGTGCATTGATTCCGGCTATCATTCCCTGGCTTCCGGCCTCTTCGTATCCGGTCGTACCGTTTATTTGTCCGGCAAAAAACAAATTCTTTATTCTAAACGTTTCTAAGGTAAGGTCGAGTTGCATCGGCGGAAAGAAATCGTATTCAATTGCATATCCTGGACGATACATTCTTGCGTTCTCGAATCCCGGCACCAAACGCAAAGCTTTTAATTGGATATCTTCTGGCAAAGATGTAGAAAAGCCATTTATATACATCTCTACGGTGTTCCATCCTTCCGGCTCTACGAAAATCTGATGTCGATCCCTTTCTGCAAAGCGATTAATTTTATCTTCTATCGATGGGCAGTATCTCGGCCCAAGTCCCTTGATTCTTCCTGTGAACATAGGAGACTTAGCAAAGCCTTCTTTTAATACCTCATGAACTTTTTCGTTCGTGTATGTAATCCAACAGCAACGTTGTTCTGTAGGCAATGCTACATCTGTGAATGAAAACCGTCCTCGTTTATCGTCACCCCATTGTTCTTCCATTTTGGAGTAATCAAGACTTCTACCATCTACCCTTGGCGGAGTTCCTGTCTTCATTCTTCCTGATTCGAACCCCAGAGAAACTAATTGTTCGGTAAGACCCGTTGCTGCTTTTTCTCCAGTCCTTCCTCCCCCAAATCTCTTTTCCCCTACGTGGATAATTCCATTTAAGAAGGTTCCATTTGTTAAGATGACCGCGTCGGATTCAATTTGCATTCCCATCGTGGTTATTACTCCGCAAGCCTTTCCGTTCTTTACGATGATTTCTTTAACGGTGTCTTGCCAGAGATCAAGATTGGGTATTGCTTCTAACTGTAGGCGCCAGGCTTCTGCAAATCGCATTCTGTCGTTTTGCGTTCTTGGGCTCCACATCGCAGGACCTTTAGACTTATTTAGCATTCTGAACTGAATGGTGCTTTTGTCAGCAATGATGCCAGAGTATCCGCCTAAAGCGTCAATTTCTCTTACTATTTGACCCTTTGCCACACCACCCATAGCAGGGTTGCAACTCATTTGGGCAATTACACCCATATTCATGGTTATCAAAAGCACTTTTGACCCCATATTTGAAGCAGCTGCCGCAGCCTCACAGCCAGCGTGACCAGCTCCAACTACTATTATGTTGTATTTATCAAACATTTTTTTGTTGATGTTCCACGTGGAACATTCTTTTTAAATATATTGTTCCACGTGGAACATTTTAAATGATCTCGCTTAATTCAAGCCAACGCTCTGACTTTGTGTCCAGCTCCTCTGTAAGTGCGGATATCTCTTCTGCCAGACGGGAGATTTCCATGTGATTCACGGTTGTTGTAAGGAGGCTTGTTTTTTCATTCAATGCCAGCTCAAGCTTTGGGATTTCCTCGTTTAGCAATTCATACTCCCGGGTTTCTTTATAGCTGGGCTTCTTCCGCACTTGTGCCAACCGTTGTTGCTCTACTTTTCTGTTTGTTTCAACCGTCTCGTTTTCTGCTTTTTTTCTACGAAGCTCAAGATCAGCTTCCGTTTTGTAGTCAGAATAATTGCCATTATAAATTTGGACATTACCTGCTCCGTCAAATATAAACAATTGGTCCACGAGTTTATCTACTAAATATCGGTCGTGGGAAACCAGCAACAATACGCCAGAATAAGCATCCAAAAACTCCTCCAGTACATTGAGCGTGTCAATATCTAAATCATTTGTTGGCTCATCCAAAATTAAAATATTTGGATTGGCCATTAAGACTTTCATTAATTGCAGTCGCTTTCTTTCTCCCCCACTCAGATTTTTTACGAAACCGTGTTGTTTTTGTGGTGGGAATAGAAAATTGGTTAACAATTGTGATGCGGTCAACGTTTCTCCATTTGCAAGGACAATGTAATCAGCCACATTTTTTACCACGTCTAATACACGCTCCTCTTCATCAAAATGGAGCCCACTTTGTTTGTAATAACCAAAAACTGTGGTTTCTCCGCGGTCTATATGACCATAGTCTGGCAAGACCTCGCCTGTGATCAAATTTAAAAATGTTGACTTTCCACTTCCGTTTATTCCGGAAAGCCCTATACGGTCGCCCTTTTTAAACACATAATCAAATGATGAAATTATTGTCTTTTCACCAAAACTTTTTGAAACTTGATTCAGCTCTAATATTTTGTTTCCCAACCTCGAAGTTTGGACACCCAAGGTGACTGATTTTTTCCTTACCGGCTCTTTAGCTTTTTTTTCCAAGTCATAAAAAGCAGCAATTCGAGACTTAGATTTAGTTCCTCTTGCTTTGGGTTGACGGCGGATCCACTCCAGCTCTTTTTTCAACAGATTCCTACTCTTTTCGACTAATAGCTGGTCAATGGTTTCCTTTTCTGCCTTCTTCTCTAAATAGTAGGCGTAATTGCCATTATAGCTATAAAAGTGGCCTCGATCCAATTCTTTTATTTCGTTGCTGACCGCGTCCAGAAAATAACGATCATGGGTCACCATCAATATTGTTTTCTGTCCCGAGGTCAATAGCTTTTCCAACCATTCTATTGTTTCAATATCCAAGTGGTTGGTTGGCTCATCTAATATATATATATCAGGCTGATCAATTAGCAGTTTGGCCAATGCCAGTCTTTTACGTTGGCCGCCAGACAGTGTGCTAATTTTCTGGGTAAAGTCACTAATATTTAGCCGGGTCAAAATAGCTTCTATCCTAATTCTATCCAACAGCTCGCTTCCTGTGGCTGAAATAAAATCAATTATTGTATTAAAGCCCTTATATTCAGGGTTTTGATCCAGATATCCAATCCTTGCCCCTCGTTCCTGGACCACCAGCCCTTCATTGGGGACAAGTTCACCAGCTAAAATTTTCAGCAAGGTAGATTTACCGGTTCCATTGCTACCAACTAAGGCCACCCGGTCACCCCTTGAAATGCCGAAGGTCAAATCTTTGAATAGCCAATTGTCACCAAATGAGTGACTTACACGTTCAGAGGATAGTATGCTCACTTTTGTTGAGATCGTACAAATTTTTGCAAAAATAAGCAAAAAAATCGGAGAGGAGTCAATCCAGTATTTCAGAAAGCTTTCTGTGTAGATCGGCTCCGCGTAGGTTTCTTGCTATAATCCGACCTTCTGGATCCAACAAGAAGTTTTGAGGGATGGTTTCAATAGCATATTGTTCTACAACCGGACTTCTCCAGAAGAGTAAATCTGATACATTTGGCCAATCCTGTAACCCATCATCTTGAATGGCTTTTAACCAAGCGGCCTTTTGTCCGGGCCGGTCAAGAGAAACGCCAAATACCGTGAAATTCTTGCTTTTGTAATTTTCGTATGCTGCCACAATATTCGGATTTTCCTGCCTGCATGGGACACACCAACTGGCCCAGAAATCCAACAAAACATATTGCCCACGTAAAGAGGAAAGGCTTATCATGGTGCCAGCAGTGTCTGGTTGTGAAAAGTCGGGAGCAATTGACCCAATTTCTACAGCAGATAAACTTTCAATCCTTGAAAGCAAGATTTGTCCTGTTTCTGATGCTTTCAGTGAAGAAGAGAGATTCTGGAAAAGAGGTTTCATGGTAGATAAGGATTCTGTTTCCACTAACCCCATTAACAAATCCAAGCTAATTTGGCTGCTGGGAAAATCCTTTATAAAGCCGAAACTTTTCTCTAATTTTTCTTCCTGAATCCTAAATGCTTGACTTTCAACTTCTGATAAAAAGTCGGGATCCGCTCTCAGCTCCTCAGGAGAATTATAGAAATGTTGCAGCAAAACGTTCATTTCAGAATCATATTGCTGCATTAGACTTTTGAAATGAGAATAGTCCGCATTAAGCTGGCCACCTTTTACTGATGCATTATACAAAGAATCCCGCGAAACAATCTGGATATTCCCCTTTTCCAGATAAACCTCTAAATAATCGGGGTTCTCGACAGCGCGGGGATCTTCCCCCTGATGCATAAGAAAGACCAAAGCCCTGGTCGGATTGTCAACAGCCCCGTGGAACTTAAAGGCACCACTTTTCACCTCAGCGGAATCCAATGTAGCCAGCATTCCCACCCTATAACTGATATAAGCTTTGGCCGGAGCCCCGAGGCTATCTATTTTTCCGCTAATAGTAAAATCAACCTGTGCAAATAAGGGTCCTGAAAACAGACCCACGGCAAGCAATAGTATTTTCTTAAATTTATCAACCATAGAAGAGAACAGGATCAAGCACCATGCCAATAATTACCAACGACCACTGGCCCCACCGCCACCAAATCCTCCACCGCCAAACCCACCGAATCCTCCTCCTCCGAACCCACCTCCCCGGCCTCCACCAAACCCGCCCCGGTATCCTCCGCCTTTTCCCATGCCGCCCATCATCGTCATCCACCACAATGCATCTGCCGCCCCTCGTCTTCCCATGACTTCACTGTCATTTCCTCCGCCCCCTTTTTTCGAAATCACGGCGACGACAATGATGATAATAAGGATTAGCATGAAAATACTAATGCCGCCGTCCCGCTCTTTACGAGGCCCTGCAGAATACTCTCCTTTGGTATATGAAATCAGCGCATCGGTAGCCCGGTCAAGACCCTCAAAATACTGCTCCTGCCGGAAGGCGGGCTTAATCTCGTTTTCGATAATTCTGTAGGCTATAACATCTGGAACAGCGCCCTCCACACCGTAACCCGTCTGAATGGTAACCGCCCGGTCACCGAGCGCAACCAGTAACAAAATGCCATTATCGTGTTCCTTGCTCCCAATACCCCAGAGTTGAGCCAGGCGGACGGCATAATCCCCAATGTCATAATTTCCCACCGACTTAAGGATAACAACTGCAATTTGAGTCGAGGTGCTATCATCAAAAGCGACCAACTTCCGTTCGAGATGCTGAAGTTCTGAATCGCTCAGGGTGCTTGTGTAATCCGTAACCAGCCTATTGGAAGCTGGAGGAAAGTCACCGCTTTGTCCATAGCCAAAGGACACTGGAATGACCAAAACAAGAATCAGAAGAGAACGGAAAAAGAGTTTAGTCATAGCCAAAAATAATATCGTCAGGCAATTCATTGATGTCATCGTCCGAAACAGGGAAATAAGTGCGCAGCTGCTTGCCGGCATGGGAAACCCCCTCAATGATCCCTTCGACTATGTTGCCACTCTTAAAGTACAAAAGCATCTTGTTTTTGGTGTTTTCCCAGAAGTCGGAGGGCACCAGCTTGTTTATACCTTGATCTCCGATAATGGCAAACTCATGGTCTTCCGTTGCAACGTAGATCAGGACTCCGTTTCTCAAGGAAGTCTGGTCCATGCCCAACTTATTGAAATAATGGGTTGCACGGCTCATCACATCTGATTTGCAGCGCTTTTCCACCACGATCCGTATTTCTCCCGAAGTCTGGTTTTCGGCGAGAGCAATGGTGTGTAAAATTCGATCCTGCTCTTCTGTACTAAAGTGTCCCATCCGGATCAAAACTGAACTTCTGGGGCGCGCTCCGAACCAGCCTCAGCCGTAAAATATCCCTTTTGTTTAAACCCAAATATACCCGCCATAATATTGTTCGGGAAACGTCTGACCGTAGCATTGTAATCCTGAGTTGCTTCATTAAATGCTCTTCTTTCTGTAGAAATGCGGTTTTCAGTGCCCTCTAACTGCACCTGCAAATCCAGAAAGTTTTGGTTTGCCTTCAACTCTGGATACCTTTCCACCGTTACCAGCAACCGTCCCAATGACTGAGACAGGGCATCCTGAGATTGCTGAAACTGCTGGATAGCTTCAGGAGTCAGGTTGGCCGGATCTATGGTCACAGAGGTTGCTTTGGCCCGGGCTTCAATCACCTGGTTCAGGGTTTCCTGCTCAAATTCTGCTGCACCCTTTACTGTATTGACCAAATTTGGAATCAGATCAGCCCGACGCTGGTAGGCATTTTCGACCTGCGCCCACTTTCCTTTTACATTTTCCTCTTTATTTACCAGGGTGTTATAGCCACAGGAACTGAAAGAAAGGGTGACGAACAGACCCAAAACAAGAATTATTAATCTTTTCATTTTATTTGTGTTGATTGATTTTGTGTGTTGATCGAGATCAAAATTTTTACTTCCTCCTAATATTTGACAACGGTTACTGCCAATTTGTTACAAAAAGACAGGTTTACTACTTCAACCTCAGGCGCAACTATATTTTATTTTAATTTCTCTTGAAAGAAAGCGATCGTCCTGCTCCAGGCCAACTCAGCAGCTTCTTTGTCAAAGCGGGGCGTGGTGTCGTTATGGAAACCATGGTGAGTGCCGGGGTACATATGCATTTCGTATTGCTTGTTGTTTGCTTTTAATGCCGCCTCATAGGCCGGCCAACCCTCATTTACCCGGGTGTCCAACTCGGCGTAATGCACTTGAAGCGGAGCCTGAATATTGGGAACTTCTTCTGCCGGGGCCTGACCCCCATAAAAAGGCACGGCTGCCGCCAGATCGGGCACCCGGGCGGCCATCATATTCGAGATCCACCCGCCGAAACAGAAGCCGACTACCCCGACTTTCCCATTGCAGGAAGGGTGATTTTTCAGGTATTCGGCCGCTGCGATAAAATCTTCCAGCATTTCATCCCGGTTCCGCTGGCTTTGCAGGCTGCGGCCATCGTCATCATTGCCCGGATATCCACCGAGAGGACTCAGTGCATCCGGAGAGAGACTGATGAAGCCAGCCAAAGCCGCTCTTCTGCCCACATCCGCAATATGGGGATTCAGCCCCCGGTTTTCGTGAACGACAATGATGCCACCAAGCTTTTCCTTGTTGCCCGTGGGCAGGCTCAGCTGGCCCCGGATACTGCCTCCTCCCTTTGGAGAAGGGTATTCGATAAAGCTGCTCTCCACCCTCGGATCCTCCTCCCCCAATTGTATAGCTCCTTTATAGTCGGGCATTAAAAAGCTCATCAGAGCCGGAACGGTAAGCCCCCCTACCGCATAAGCAGATAGTTTTTGGATAAAATCTTTCCGGGCCAGCCGGTTGTGTGCATAGCGATCATAGAGGTCAAAAACCTCCTGACTGATCTGTTCTTTTTTGGGTTTCATTGGTTTGTCTTTTTGTGAACGATCTAACAAATTTAATCAAAAATCTATAGACTCCTTGATCTTGTGAAAATTCATGCTGTTGGCCATTGCATTGAAAATCTCAAAATAGGTGCGCTGGTTTTTATAAAGGGCCTCATGGCTTCCGGTCTCCACGACTCGCCCTTTCTCCATTACAATAATGTTTTCGGCATCAATAATCTGCGAAATACTATGTGAAACAGTGATTACGGTACGACCCTTTTTGATGCGTTCGGTCGCAATGGCGTCCAGGTTGGCCGTGGGCTCGTCCAGGAAGATAATGGGTGGGTTTTTCAGGAAAATCCGGGCAATCGCCAGTCGTTGCTGCTGCCCGCCGGACATCAGGTGGGCCTCAGTATCATAACCATCCGGCAAATCAAGGATCTGATCATGGATATAAGCCTTTTTAGCAGCCTCCACAACCTTTTCCATGCTCGCCCCCGCCCGGCCATACCGGATATTTTCGGCAATAGTACCCTTGAAAATATGGTTTTTCTGCAACATCAGGCCAATATTTTCACGCAGAAAATTGGTGTCATACTCCCTCAGGTCCACGCCGTCCAGCAGGATTTGTCCGGACGAAGGCTCATAGAACTTGTCCAGTAGATTGATGATCGTACTTTTCCCTGCCCCCGACAGACCCACCAGCGCGGTGCTTTCGTTGGGTCGGATCGTCTGATTGATGCCGGAAAGTGCCTGATAACCATTGGGATAACGAAAGTCCACATCCTTGAGCTCGATCAGGCCCCGGATCCTTTCGGGAATATATTGGCCGCTCTGCTCTCTTTGACCGTCATTTTCCAGTATTTCAAAGAAACTCTCCGAATAGATCAGGGCATCATTCACTTCATCATAGATTCGGTGCAATTGCCGGATGGGTGCGGAAACATTGTTGAAGAGCAGAATATGGAACATGATTGCTCCCAGGCTGATCTGTCCGTCCAATACCAGATAGGCCGTCAGCACAATGACCATCACGACCCCGATCTGTTCTATAAAGCCCTTGATGCTTTCAAAAAAATAGCTGGTTTTGCGGGTTTCCAACTGGTTTTCGGTCATATCGTACTGAATGGTCCGGTGCCGCTCTGCCTCGGTATCTTCCCGCACAAAGGATTTGATGACCAGGATCGATTCGATGAGATTGATAATCTGATTATTTTTTCGCTCCCGGTAGCTCCGCATATTGCGGCGAAAGCCGGAGAGTTTTTTAGCCTGCAGATTTGACACGTAAAAATAAATGGGTACAATCAGCAAACCGACCAGCCCGACATAGAAATTAGCCATAAACATCACCACCAATGCGACTGCCGCATTGGCAAACAGGGGCAGAATGTCGATGAAAAAGTTTTGCACCAACCGGGTCAGACTACTGATGCCTGCATCGATCCGGGTTTGCAGTTTACCGGATTCATTGTCCTGTTGGGTATAATAAGCCATTTTATAGGTCAGGACTTTTTCTACCACCGTCTGCGAGACATCCCTTGCGATCATGATCCTCAGTTTTTCACCATAATATTTTTGTCCGAAAACAACAGCGGCACGCACAATTTCCTTTACCAGCAAGACTGCGGCGATAAAGCCCAGAAGGCTCCAGCCGGCATTCAGCCCCTTGCCTTCTTCCATTAACTGCTGGATAGAATCAACGGTATATTTGAGAACAAACGCATTCACCTGTGCTGCAAAGGATCCGATAATGGTGAGCAGGAATGCAAAGAAGATGAGTGTTTTATAGGGTACCGTGAAAGGTAGGATTTTTTTGAATAGTTGTGCAATTGTCATATAATATTGAACAAGAATAATTCTTAAAGGTTTAACCCGGATTCGGAAACTTGGCTTAAGCCAGATTTAGAATCCAAGCGAAATCTGTACTTTTGTCTATTCAAAAATGCAAAGTTTTTGGGATAAAACCCCAACATTTATATTATGCAACAAGAAATCGAATTGGC
>Ga0172382_10008867_pt1 | contig 13866 bp, 14 predicted proteins | sample Leawel138RmetaG_FD_122245 | JGI IMG/M metagenome (GOLD analysis project Ga0172382, IMG submission 122245) | Leachate microbial communities from a municipal landfill in Southern Ontario, Canada - Leachate well 138R metaG | ecosystem: Engineered > Solid waste > Landfill > Unclassified | place...
CCTGACAGAACATGTCCATGGCGTCGGCCATCTCGAGGAGCCGCGCGCGACGTCCCTCCGGCACCGTGGAATCGTGGCCGCGCTCGCGTAGCGCATCGCGCACGTCGCGGGTCAGAACCGTCCGCTTCTCGGCGGCGCAACGATGGGCCGCGTCGAGGATGCACTGGCGGATCAGGCTGCGGTCGGCGCGCGTCATGCGCGCCTCTTCCTTGTCCTCGCCGCCGGTGATCATCAGCCGCGCGGTGATCTCAAGCTCACCAAGCACGTCGCGCTGCTCGTCTTCGATCGCCTCCTGCTGCGGTTCCCGATCCTCGTCCAGCGCATCGGCGTCGAGCGTCTGGACCGCGCTCGGCGTGTCGACCAGCCGCCAGGCGTCGGCGAAGGGCGCGAGGCTGACGCCGGCTCCCGGCGACAGCTTGACGCGATGCACGGTGAGGCCAAGCCGGGCAGCGAAGTCGCCGAACAGGCCGAAGCTGTTGCCGGCTTCCACGATGAACAGGCGCGGCCGGTAGATCGCTGTCACCTGGTTGAGGATGTTGTTCAAGGTCGCGCTCTTTCCGCTTCCTGTCGGACCGAACAGGAAGAGATGCGCGTTCATCTGCCGGTCGAGGCGGTTGAGCGGATCGAACGTGATCGTGCCGCCGCCGCGATTGAACAGCGTGATGCCGGGATGGCCGGTTCCCATGCTGCGACCCCAGACCGGCGCGAGGTTCGCGGCGTGCTGGGCGAACATCAACTGCGTGTACCACTGCCGCCTGTCCTTCGCCGGATCGTAGACGCAGGGCAGCCAGCGCAGATAGGAGTTGAGCGGTGCCACCTCGTCCTCTTCGCGCACCGGCTGGAGACCGGCATTGAGCAGGACATTGCCGAGCTGGAGGCCGCGCGCATCGAGATCGGCGAGATCGCGGCCGCGAACGTAGAAGGCCACGGCGCCGCGATAGAGCTTGTGCGAGCCACCGATCAGCCCGCGCGCCTGCTGCACATCGCGCAGCGTCTGTTCCGACGCCAGCGTCTCGCCGACCGCCTTCTTCGCAATCTGGTTGAGGTGGCTTTCAAGGGCGTCCTGCGGGGTGGCGACCAGCGTCAGGCACATCACCGTGCCTTCGGGGAGCTGGTCCATCAGGGTGTTGATCGCGTCGCCCTTGCGGGTTTCGCCGGTGATGTGGCCGGTCGAGGGCGGCATGCGCAGGCGGTCGAGGACGATCACCCGGTGCGGCATGCCGTCGAAGTACCAGACGCCATCATCCGCATTGGATCGCGGCTGACCGAAGAACAGCCGCTGCGCGAAATCCCTGCCGCTCGCCAGCTCGGCCTCGCCGGGTTCGTCCTCCTCGGGATAGGAGGCCAGCCGATAGAAGCGTTCGCGGTCGGCCGCAGTCTCCCCGAGCAGGGTCGGCTGCGGATTGAACCACGCCAGCATCCAGGCATGGATGGAGGCCGCGTCGAGGCGGCGGGCCTGGATGCTGGCGTTTGCGAGCGCTCCGGTCAGACGCTCGCAGGTGAAGTTCAAGGTCTGCTCGGGCGTGAGGCCGCGGCGGGCAGGAACCTTGTCGATGCGGCGATACACAACCATCCGCACCCGCCTGGTCTGGCCACGCCATGGAAGCCGCGTCACGGTCCCATCCTCGAACAGGCCACCCGCTTTCGAGACGGCGCGCAGATGGTGGCCGAGGAAGCGCAGGTAGAATTCCGTGAAAGCGGAACCCTTGGCGCGGGGATGCACATAGTCGGCGAGCGTGCCGAGATAGCTGGTCCAGTCCGCCTCGTCCTGGACATAGAGCTGAACGACCCATGGGGAGTCGTCGAGTTCGTCAAAACTGTCCTGAAGGGCATTTTCGACGGCATCGCGGGCCTGTCGCAGCCAGTCCGCCTCTCGGCCTTCCGTCCCGATCGGCTGAAGCTCAAAGAACGCGGCGACCGACACGCCGTCCTCGAGCAGCATGCACCGCGACTCCGGCAGGTATTCGACCCATGGCAGCATGTCGGCGAAGGACGGCGAAACATCGTAGAGCGCCCGCTCGTCTGCGACCGTCGCAGGGCGACGCTTCGGGCCACGGTTGCCGCCCGGTTCGGGAACGCCATTCGCTTCCAGCTCAGCGACATGGCGCTCCCAGGCATCGGCCGACGGCGCATCAGCCGGTTCGGTTGCACCGGCCCGCGAGGAGAAGGGCCAGCGCATCAAAAGTCCTCCGCGCGCTCGCCCGGCATCGCATATTGCTGGCGCTGATAGAACGGGAAGATCGTGGTGTAGCCGGGAACAGGCGCGGGATCGGTGCCGGCGAGATGCGGAAACACATACATCGCCAGGTCCGGGTTGGGCAAGCGGTGGAACTGGCTGTAAATTTCGTTCCGTGCCGTGCGCGTGTAGCTGGCGTTGATCGCTGGCGTGGCCGCCACGTCCGCGCCCGTCAGCGGCCGGCGCAGCGATTGGCGCGCGTCGAGCAGTTGGCGGTTGCCCTGGCCGGCGCGAGCGCCGCCGCCGGTTTCCTGGTTCCAGATGTCGAGCATGGTCGTGTCGTCGTGCGGCAGCATCTTTTCCTTGCTCGTGCCGCAACCGGCCGTCACCAGCATCGCTGCGAGCGCCGCCACGCGGCTAATCGAGATCCTGCGCATAGGCCGCGCCTCCTTGTCTGTGATCGACCATCCGCCCGGCCGGGTCGTAGTCGATGGTCAACGGCTGCTCGATATGGACGGCGACCTTGGCTCCGGGCTTGACGTAGACAGCGGCGAAGGCCTGCCCGTAGAGCTTGTTCACCCATGCGGACATATCCTTCACGCCATCCGTCAGGATGGTGTTCAAGGCGTCCTCGCCAACGCCGACGCTGCCGACCGTGCTGCCGCTACCCGCGACGACGGTGACGTTGCGTTGCGCGTTGGCGAGCGCCGCCGCGCCGGCGCCCGCGGCCGTGAGAAGCGCCTGCGTGCCGAGATATTGCTGGCCGTTGCTGCGGCGCTCGCCGCTCACGCACGGGATTCCATAGGGATCGCTGATCCAGCCGATGCCGCCCTGAGTGGAAACGCCGTCGCTCGATTGCTGGCGATTGCCGGATCGGCCGCCATCCTCCGGCACCGTGCGGATGGTCCCGTCCGTGAACACGAAGGTCATGCTCCTGATCTGTCCGCGCACGCAGGACAGCGTCCAGTCGCCCGAGGCCGTGCCGCTGACCACCGCGCCTGCCACGTCAGGAAGGTCGATGCCGTTGGCCGTCAGGTTGTCGTGACCGATCAGCACCTTGAACGGGTATGGATCGTTCACTGTCCCATCGATCGGCACGCGCCCGATCAGGGCCGTCATGGAGATCGAACCAACCAGCGTGGAGTTGATGGGGACCGTATAGACGGGCCGTGCGGCCGGCTTGTCCGGCGTCGTGATCGCAGCGCCGTCGCTCGCGTCGCCGTTCTGCCCAAGTCCGAAGCTGGTCGGGAAGCTGAACACGTCACCAGACGTTCCGCTCCTGCGCTCCCGCCTTGCGTCGTCCGGTTCGATCCAGATCGTGCCGCTGCCGTCGTCGGTGACCGGACCAAGGCCCACGGGAAGCTCGGTCGAGCCGAGACCTTCGATCCGCCGCTGCAAGTCCTGCAAAAGGCCCTGCGTTTGCCGACGCTCGCCGGCGACCTGTTCGCGGTCCTGACGAAGCTGGTTGCGCTCGTTGGTCAGCGCGGATTCGATGCGGCGATCGATCGAGCCTTCGCGGGCGCGCAGCCGCTCGTTCTCGGCGCGCTGGGCGCGGTTCTCGTTGAGCGCCGTCTGCAATTCTCCACGCAGTTGACGGACCAGCCCGATGAGCGTCGCCACCGTGTCGCGCGGCGTGTCGCCCTCGATGCCGAGGGCGCGGGCTTCCTCGGGTGTGAGCTGAGGGCCGCCATCGCGCGCGACCTGGTCGCCACCGGAGAACAGCCTGATGCCGACGAAGACCAGCAGCAGAGCCATCGGGATCATCAGCCATTTGAGGAGACCGTTACTTCTCATGGCGATCTCCATGCTTTCCGGGCGAGACCGCATGCCGGCTCGGTCGCGCGGCGATCTGGCCGACAACCGGCAGCAGCGATTCCGCGAGGCTGCGGCCCCTGGTCACGAGATAGACGACAGAGGTGTCCTCCGGCGTTCCCGCAGGGCCGAGCGCGTCATGCTGGAAGGTCGCGGTCAGGAAATCGCCCTGCAGGTCGCGCGGATCGAGTGCGACCCAACGCTTCGACGTGTTCTTGAGGCGCACGGCCGTCACCTGGAGTTCGTCCAGTCGCCAGGATGCGAGCGCGCTCGCGCGCAGCGGCACGGTCGGCATCAGCATGTCGAGGTTGAGACCCCGCTTGAGGTTCACACGCGCGATGCCGGCAATCGGCTCGACGGTCCTGAGCGGCGCGAACAGGTTCTGCGCGGCATAGCGCGTCAGCACGACGGGAACCGGCGTCTCGCGCGCCGGGCGGACAGACGCTCCATCCGCTTTCGTGGTTCCTGTTTCGTTATCGGCGCCAAGATCGCCGTAGCGGATCGGCGCCGTCTCGCCCTCCACGATCCGCACCGGCTCCAGCGGCGGCTGGTCCGCCGGCATCGCCTCGGCGGCTATGTCGAGCAGGATCAGCGCGCCGGAGTCGGCGTCCTGCAACTGGATGCGCGTCGGCTCGATCGGGTCGCTGGCGCGCAGATAGATTGTACCGGCAGCGCTCTGCACACGCAGGCGCTGGCCGATCGAGGGCGGCACGCCGACGCGCACGTTGCGATCGATGAAGACCACCCGTTCCTGGCCGACATGGAGCGGCACCGCCAGCGGCAACCGCTCCCAGCGCAGGATTTCGATGGCATGCGCCGATGATGCGATGGATGCGGCGAGCGCGAGCGCGAGGAAGAATTGCAGGCGCTTCATCTTGTACCTCCACCGGGGACGTCGAACAGGCCGGGTTGCGGCGGCGCGGATTCGGCGGGATCGGGCGTGGCGATGCGCTGCGGCGTGTCGCTGCCGCAGTCGAGCATCAATCCGAATGGATTGCGCTGGCTGTCGACGTCCGCACGCGCCACTCTGATCACGTAGCGGACCAGCGCCCGTTTCACCTGTTCGGATGCGAAGTATTCATCGGCCACGGCGTCCATCGTCACGACCCAGTCGCGGTCGGAAACGGTCCTGACCCGCAGCGTCGGGTCCTCGCCGAAACCGCGTCCGGGGATCTCGTAGATGCCGCGCACGCGGTTGCGCAGTTCGCCGAGCGAGCGGCGATAGTCGTAATCGCGCCGGAGCCATGTCTGGCAGGCCGGCGTGAGATAGGGCTTCAGGACATGGATGTTGCGGTCGTAGTCCTCATCGCCATTGGTCGGCCACCTCTGGAGCTGCTGCCAGATATAGACGGTCACGGCGTAGACGGTTTCAGGAGGAACCTCCCACCACGGTCGGGTGCTGCCGGAACGCAAATCCGGCGGCACATGGATGATGAGCTCGCGTGGCGCATACCACCAGCCGCCGCCCATCACGAGCGAGACGACCAGCAGCGCGGCCGTTCCTAGCCGGAGCGTGCGGATATGCGACTGGAGATGCGTGATCTCGTTCTTGAAGCGGCTCACTGCCTGCTCCTTCGTGTCGTCCACCAGCCAGAGCGGGTGATAAGCGCATCTGCGCCGACCAGCGGAGCGAGCACCTTGTGGTTCCGGGCGATGCGCCATTGAAGCTGCCGGTAGAGCCACACGTCCGGCCGGCCGCGTTTCTGGCGGCGCAGGACACCGCCGCCGGCGAAGACGCCGACGGCGATGCCGAGCACGACCATCGTCGGGGCAACCGCTATCGAGGTGAGCGCAATCGATAGCGGTATACCCACGACGAGGCCGGCTGCTCCGGAAAGGCCGGCGCAGACCCACAGTTCGTCCGCGGTCAGGCCGCGGACGACGACGGGATGCCTGTTGAGACGGTGCGGAAGGAACGTCACCGTCCCGTCCGGCCGTGTGTCCGGAAGCTCAGACATGCCGACCGCCTAGAGGATGGTCGTGGCGCGGGTGAGCAGCCAGATGCCGAGGACCAGCAGGATCGCGCCGATGGCGACCGTCAGCCCGAACTGTCCCCATGTGCTGCGGCCGGTGTGGATCTCGGCGTAGCGGCCATAGGCGTGGTAGCAGACGCCCACGAACATGGAGGCGATCACCAGCAGCGCGATCAGCATCACCATGTCGTAGGAATAGTTGCGCATCGTATCCATGATGCCGGAGCCGGTGCCCCGCGACGGATCCTCCAGTGTCGGCAAGCCCTGCGCCAGGGCGATATTCGGCAGGAGCGCCGCAGCGGGCGCGGCAAGCCCCGCGATGGCAATGGTGCGGAAACGGTGTGCGTTGACGTTCATGATGAAACACCTTCGGTTCAGGAGAGGAGGAAGAAGGTCAGGACCAGGTAGAGCGCGGCGAAGCGCACTCCGACGACGAGGAACTGGCGCTGCGTGAGGTCGCCTTCGGCCCAGCCGACATAGGCGGTGCGCACCGCCCACGCGCCCCACAGAAGCAGGACGGCGAACACGATGCCCACGACCACGGCGGACACGGTCGTCGGCGCAAAACCGCCATTGGCCTGGAAAGCGGCGAGCTGGTCGGCGTTCATTTGCCCGCCTCCGTGTCCGCGTTCGCGCCGTTTGTCTCCCGGCGATACTGCCCGTCGAGCATGGCAGGATCGCGCGGCTGCGCGCGGGGTGGAGCCAGGTAGTCGGTGACGCCGGCACGGATACGCCGAAGATCGGCATCCAGCCTGCGATAGTCGAAATAGTAGCGGGACCGCGACGCCGGCGCGGTGGCGGCCGACTGCCTCGCCAGATGGTCCAGCATGTCGATCTGGCGCACGATCGCCGCCAGATGCTCCCGCTCGCGCGTGTCGTCGGCCGAGGCCGCAGGCTGCGTCAGCAGCGCGAGCGGCAGCACGGCGAGGCCAGATCGTAGTACGCGAGGCAGGATGATGGTTCGAGCCATCAGGCGAATCCCCCGGTTGAGCGAATGGGGCGATGCTGCGTTGGCGAAGAATGGAAAGCCGCAAACAATCGGAATTGCGCCGTCACCGATTTTCCCGGTGGCCCAAGCCCGTCTCTGCTTACGAGAGCACCGGGAGGGAATTGTTCAACCCTATCGATCGGCTCCAAGAATTCTGCGCCAGATTTGTTGGATTGCGTGAAGGACCCTGGTGACCAGACGATCTCTAACCGCTGATGCCGCTCGCATGCGCGGCGGCGAAGATGAAATTCGGAACCAATCGAGTTCCTATTTTTGAATGACCTCGGCTTGAAATTCGGGTGACCTCAAAGGATCACGCCAACAATCGGTCGGGTGCACGATATGCCTGTCGCCTTCCGCTGCAGTAAAGCAACCCTGCTCACGGTAGCAGCTGCCTGCGTGGTCAGCGCAAACGTCAAGTCAGCTGTTGCAACAGAACTTCGGGCGGCCGAGGTCACGATCTACACTGTCCGGTCGATTGTCATAAGCGCGCCGGCCAACGTGAAGGTGGCATACCTCGACGCCGCCACCGCGGCGGAAGAGGCGCTGTCGTCTCAGCTTCCGCACGATCCCGCGCGAGCGGTTGCCGTGGCACGCCAACGCCTGCTGGATGGCGGCGAAAGCCTGAAACGCAACCTTGCCTCTGCCTATGAGGATATCGCCGAAGCATGGAGCCTTGGCATCACGACGCTACCGGCGGTGGTGGTCGACCGGCGCTACGTCATCTACGGCGAGCCGGACGTTGCGCGCGCGCTCACGAAGATCGAGGCATTCAGGAGGGCACAGCCATGATGCGCCTTCGCCGACTTCGCGCCGGTGTCGTCGCGATCCTCCTTGCCAGCACAAGCTCTGCTATAGCGCTCGATACCGGAACGATCGCGGCTTCCGCGCTTTCCCCCGACTGCCTCGAATATCGCGTTGTCGGCATCTGCTACTGGCTTCGGTGCGGCGCCTTCGGTTGCTCGGTGCGAACCTCGGTCAAGATCCGGCATTACGTCCCAGATGCTGTGGTTTCGAGCTATGCCAACACCGGCGGCAATCCGTGGCTCGAGGTGCGGCCAATAAGCCTCCCGAACCCGACAGCTATGGGCGGCGGTGACGGCACCAGCAACAACGAGCATGAAAACAACCTGCAAAAGTTTAAGAACGCGGACGTGATCGGCCATCCGGCCGGCCCGGCGTTTTCCCGTTTCACCAGCGCCTTCGGGTTCACATGCGAAGGAGCCGGCACACCGTTCATGCCCTACCTCTTGAGCACGCTCGACACAGTGGGCTGGCGCTACAACCTGCCGGAATCGGTCTATCCCGAATCCCTCGTCCCCGGAACCCGCGAGATCGGCAGCCGAACGACGCTCAACCTGTGGGGTTCGGTCTATCCGCGCGGCGGCATGCAGCACCAGACCGACGACTACAAAGCCGGAGCGGTCGGCGCGCAGCGCGCGGGCGATATCGTCACCCGCCGCGGCCAGCCGCATGTCTACCAGCCTCTGCTCGCAACGCCACGCGATGGCTACTGGCCGGCCGGGGAGCTAGTCGAGGGCGATGCCTCGACAGGCAAGTGGCAGGAGCTGACCCCGAGACTTTCCAACACCTGCGCGGTTTTCCCGCACGACGATCCGCGCGTGCAGGCGCAGCAAGGCGATTACGCCTGGACGCTGTGGCGCCCCTATAGCTGCTGCCAGCGGCGCGGACAGGTCTTCCTTGGCGGCATGGATTTCGATTGAGGAGCGATGCCGTGACGACTACCTTCCGCTCATCCCGCCTGCGCCGCCGCGTTCGCGTCGGCCTCCTGGCCGCAAGCGTGGCGCTCGCCTCCACCACGGCATTGTCTCAGAACAGATATGGCTTCCAGCACCAAGGCAGCATCCTCGGAGACGATGTTCTCTACAGCATCGGCGGCGGCCGTGCCGTGACCATGACCGGCGCGGCCAACATGCGCTCGATCGGCGTCGGCATAGGCTGGAACAGCAACCTCATTTGCGGGTCGATGGATATCAAGACGACTATCCAGAACCAGCTCAATGGCATCACGCGTGGCTTTCAGCAGATCATGTCCGACGTGATCCAGAACGCCACCAGCGCGGTCGCGTCCCTGCCGGCCCTGATCATCCAGCGCGCCGATCCCGGCCTTTACAACCTTCTCACCAATGGCGTGTTGCAGGCCAGACTGGACTTCGATCGCTCGAAGCTAACCTGCCGCGCTATCGCGAACCGGCTTGCAGATCTCGCCGGTGGGCAGCTCGGATGGGACCAGATCGCCGAGGGCCTAGTGCTCAAGCGGGCCGTGCAGAGCACGGACGCGGTGTCCGCGAACGAGGAAGCCGAGGAGAGCAAGGGGAATGAAGGCGTCCCATGGGTGGGCGGCAGCAATGCCGGCGGCCAAAACCAGCCTCCGGTCAAGATCATCGCCGACGTAACGCGGGCCGGCTACAATCTGGTCAACGGCCGGGATGTGGATGATACGTCCGCAGTCGATTCCTCCAGCTGTGGGGATCGCCTCGCCTGTGAAACGTGGTCCTCGCCCCAGGAAGCGGTCGATTGGGCAACGCGCGTTCTCGGTGAAACCGAGCAACGCACCTGCGAGGACTGCACCAAGACCCAGACCTCGCCCGGCGTCGGGCTGACACCTCTGATCCAACAGGATTTTGATGCCCGGTTCGATTCTTTGCAAGAACTGATCGACGGCACAATGCCGATGACGTTCGAGAACCTGCAGGCAGTCAGCAGCGCGTCAATGCCGATCACCCGTGGCGTGATCGAGGCGCTGCGCGACGAACCGGACCGAGAACTCCTCGCCCGGCGCCTTGCTTCGGAAATCTCCTATTCCAGCGTAGCGGAGCAGGCGCTGTTGCTCCAGCGGACATTGTTGACGGGACGCCGGGAGCCGAACGTCGCTGCGAACGATCTGGCGCAGCAGGCGCTCGACCGGGATACCAACATCCTCGACCGCGAAATCCGCAACCTGAACGAGGAGTGGGAACTGCGCCGCAACCTGATGAACAACACGCCCATGGCGATCATCCAGCGGCACGGCGCGCGGGCCGCCGGTTCGGGCGGCGTCTATCAGGGCGATCCGGTCCGTAACCGCCTCGATGAGCTGGAGCGGCCGACTCCCGGCGGCAATCCATGAAGGCCGCTCGATCCCGGATTGCCCGGGTGCTCGGCCGCGCGGGAACGGCCTCCGTGTGGGCGTTCGTGCTGGTGGCAGCAGCAGCGGTGGCAAACTTCATCGGCATACGCATAGCCGGCGACAATGCTGCGTGGCAGCTCTGGATGAAGGAGCACTCGGCCTGGTTCCTCGGCTGGCGCCTGCTCCTCTATGCCGCGACCATTGCCGGCTGGGTATGGATGCGGCGTCGGCTGGTCGCACGCGAGCCCGACCGTGCTGTCCATCTGCGCCTGTTGCGAGTCGAGATCGCCGCCATTGTCGCGTTCATCGCGCTGGAGGCGAGCCTGTTGCTGCGCTCCGGTTGAGGCCGAGGAAATCCCGATGACGCTCTATACCTCCGACTACCTCGACTACTACCTTACGCTGGTCGCGTGGGTCGTCCATAACGGCGTCTGGGCCATCCTGCTGGCCTCCGGCGTGTTCGCGATCCCGTTCATCGTCATCGTCGTGCAGGAATGGCTTCGCGCGCGCACCGAAGGCGCGGACGAAGGAAACAAGGGTGTCCTCAGCGCCATGAGGATTGAGAACCGGGTGTTCGTCGCAATCGCCGTGATCGTCTTCGCCGGCATCCCGTTCATCGATGTGGATCTGAATACGATCCAGTTCGACACGTCCCGCTCGGCGCAATGCCATGTCAACGCCCCGCAGCCCGACGAAACCGGCTGGTCGCAGTCGTTCACCACGCTCAATGACCAATCGGCCAAGGTGCCGGTCTGGTGGTTCTTCATGCACTCGATTTCGCGCGCGATCACGGGCGCGGCCGTCGCAGCGATCCCATGCGGAACCGATCTACGGCAGATGCGGATGGAGGTCGACTCGACGCGCATCGACAATCCGTTGCTCTCTCAGGAGGTGGCGGATTTCAGCCGCGATTGCTACGGACCGGCCCGCGCGAAGCTGTTCGCGAGCCGTCCGGAGCTCGACGAGGAACAGATGAACGACGTGACCTGGATCGGCTCGCGGTTCTTCCTCGACACATCGGGCTACTACGACACCTACCGATCGAAGACGCCACGCGACTCGTGGGCGTATGATGAAACCCGTGATGCAGGACTGGCCGAGGTGGAAAGCGGCGCCGGCTATCCGACCTGTGATCAATGGTGGAACGACGAATATTACGGCCTGCGGAGCCGGCTGCTCAACCAAGTCGATCCTGACCTGCTATCGCGGATGGGAAATTGGGCCGGTTTCATCTCAAGAGAGGACGTGGACGACTCGGTTATCCGCGCCATCGCCTCGCCGCAGCAGCAGAACATCAACCGGGGAGAGGTCTATACGGATTACGGCGGTCAGGTCGAAATGACCCTCCCCAACATCCTAGCGCGTGGCGCGGGCAACATCGGCATGTCGGTCGGTTCGCTCGGCTTCTTCCCGGCGATGGACGTGATGCGCCAGGCACTTCCCATGGTGCTGTCGCTGCTGAAGATGGCAATCGTGATCTGCATCCCGCTCGTGCTCGTCATCGGCGCCTATGATCTCAAGATGCTGGTCGTCGTCAGCGTAGTGCAATTCTCGCTGTTCTTCGTGGACTTCTGGTTCCAACTCGCGCGCTGGATCGACAGCACGATCCTCGACGCCCTATATGGTTGGGGCTTCGGCGCCGGCCGGCCGCACAACAACTTCAATCCGCTCATCGGGCTGAACAACGCCTTCGGCGACATGCTGTTGAACTTCGTGATGGCCACGATGTTCATCGTGCTGCCTACCTTTTGGGTAGCAGCACTCGGATGGGTCGGCATTAGGGCAGGCAATGTTGCTCAGATGGTATCAGAAGGGGCGAAGGGAGCCGGCCAAGCTGGTTCAAAAGGTGCTTCCACAGTGTCGGGAAAGCTCAGCTAAGAGGTTCCCCGACTCGTCAATCTTCCTTGAACTGCTCATGAGCCACATCGTTGTGGAGAACCGGATCGTAGAACATACTCGTCCGAAGTTCGTCCTTGGTCATGAACGGCCAGCCATCCTTCTCGGTCGAAGCGGACTCATCGGTCGCCAATGCGGCAGCGGTCACCACCGCAATCAGCAGGGCCAGCCAGAACGCAACGTAAAGCAGCGCACCGGCAATGGCGAATCGAACGGTCCAGATCGAGATCAGTGTGAGGCCGGCAGGCAAACCGTTCGCCATGAGCCATCGCGCGACCCGATGCTCGATCCGGCCATAGCCGCGCAGGACGCGCCGAGCGCCCCGGCCGAGCCGGTAGCCCCATCCTGCGCTCTGAACCTGCGTCGCCATCTATGTATCCTGCTTCAATCCTGCGCTTTCCGATGCGCCCGATCGATCGAGCGATGAAAGGGAATGATACGATCGATCGCGGCCGATTTCAAGTTTTGTTCTCTTTTTGTCCGCGGGGTGGCGAAATCTGCGCAGGCCCGGCGTCCTTGATGCAGCCCCGTCACTCTTGCGGGGCATGCGTCGAGGACATGGGCCGGGGAACTGTTCGGCCTCTTCGCCTACGAGTTCGGTGCGTCGCTCGGTGAGCGCAGGAAGCCGGAGGACCCTGAATGACGCGCGGTCGGCTGGACCATCGCAGTCCGTCAATCAACCCATCCTCGTCGTCCTGACATCAACGCCTCGCCACCGTGAAGTGGCTGGACGTTGGCTCGCTCGGCGACCCATCAAACGACAAACCGGACTTCTGCCGCACCGTATTCATTCTCGCGCTGGCCCACAGACTGGGCCAAAGGGTTCCGAAAAGGGCAAAGGGCCGGAAAGGGTCAAGGGAATGGGACCCAAGGGGAATGGGCCTATCCCGAAAAGGAAAAGGCTCTGCCGACACACCGACTTCTGGTGAAACCATGTTCGTCCTGCTTCGACGCAAGCCTCTCGTGATCGCTCAAGCCGCCCCGGCGCAAGCTGCGCCAAAGGGCAAAGGGTGGACGGCCCCGGAGACTGCCGCCTCGCTTCTCACCACCGCGCGCAGGGAGAAGCTGCTGGAGCACATCTGGCAGCGCACCTCGCTTTCACGGCGACAGTTCGCCAGCCTCTACCGAACGCCGATCGAACGGTACGCTGAGCTGGTGCAGCAGCTACCCGCTTCCGAAAGCCATCATCATGCCTATCAGGGCGGCATGGTCGATCATGGGCTTGAGATCGTCGCTTTCGCCCTCAAGCTACGGCAATCCCGCCTGCTGCCCGCCGGGACCACACCGGAGGAACAGAGCGAGCAGTCCGAGGCATGGACCGCCGCCACCGCCTATGCGGCGCTGCTGCACGACATCGGCAAGATCGCCGTCGACGTGCATGTCGAGCTCGAAGACGGCAGCACATGGCATCCGTGGCATGGTCCAATGCGGCAACCTTACCGCTTCCGCTACCGCAGCGACCACGAATATCGGCTGCACGGCGCGGCGACCGGACTGATCCACCACCAGGTTCTCGATCGCGCGATCCTCGACTGGCTCAGCGGCTTCACCCAGGTCTGGTCGTCGCTGCTCTATGTCCTGGCGGGCCAGTACGAGCATGCCGGCAGTCTCGGCGAACTGGTGGTGCAGGCCGACCGCGCATCCGTCGCGCAGGAACTGGGCGGTGATCCTGCCCGTGCAATGGCGGCGCCGAAGCATGCGCTTCAGCGCAAGCTGGTCGACGGGCTGCGCTACCTCTTGAAGGAGGAGCTGAAACTGAACCAGCCGCAAGCCTCGGACGGCTGGCTGACCGACGACGATCTGTGGCTGGTCAGCAAGACGGTCTCGGACAAGCTGCGCGCCCACCTTCTTTCGCAGGGATTCGAGGGTATTCCCGCGAGCAACACCGCAG
>Ga0172382_10008869_pt1 | contig 13864 bp, 11 predicted proteins | sample Leawel138RmetaG_FD_122245 | JGI IMG/M metagenome (GOLD analysis project Ga0172382, IMG submission 122245) | Leachate microbial communities from a municipal landfill in Southern Ontario, Canada - Leachate well 138R metaG | ecosystem: Engineered > Solid waste > Landfill > Unclassified | place...
ACAGATGAATGATTTGGGATCAGTCAAACTGAGCTGGCTGAATCATCTGAATCTTCGTTTTGTTGCCTCAACGACAACGTAACGTTAGGGTCGATTTATTTCCATGAAAATCTATGTTTAAAGATACTGTAGTCTTGAAAAGCAATAACCAAGCCAGCCATAGGAACATAGCAAAAGACGAACACGATAAGGACACCGGGCACCATCAGCAAATAAAGACCGATGTCTTTAGGTTTCTTCAAATGCATACACAATTCCTCCCCCTATCACTAATAACCAAAATAAACCATGACAAACATGTTTTACATCGTAATCTTGTATATAAATCGTAAAATCGTATTGACTATGTTAGCTTGGGAATGGTGAAACTGACTTTGGTGTATTTGCCTGGTTCGCTTTCAATTCGCAAAGATGCATCCTCACCATATTTCAAGATCAATCGTTGATTAATGTTATGTAAAGCAAAAAAGCGTGGAACAGCATCAATTTGGCGTTGTCTCATGATCTCTTCTTGTTCACCTTTACTGATACCGGCACCATTGTCAAAGACAATGAAAGTTAATCCGTTTGTATTTTGTTCGCACGAAACATTTATGCATTTATCATCTGTATCCTTTTCCATGATTCCATGAATAATGGCGTTCTCAACTAAAGGTTGAAGTAATAACTTCGGCATGAGAACTGCTGAAATTGACTCATCATATTTTAACGTATATGTAAAATGTTTTTTAATCAGATCCGTTTGAATTTGTAAATAAAGCTTTATTTGGGTAAACTCCTGTCCGATACTGATCATTTGCGTCCCTTCGCTGAGTGAAAGGCGAAGAAAACGGCTAATACGTATAATGGATTTACTTATATCATGCGCTTCATGACTGATTGCTTTACTGTTAATGGATTCAAGCGCATTGTATATAAAATGTGGGTTTATCTGAGAGAGCAAAAGACTGATTTCTGTTGATCTCTTTTCTTCGCTGATACGACGAACATCATTTATCATGTTTCGAACAATGCAAACCATACCGTTGAAGCATTGCGTTAATAGACCAATTTCGTCCTTGTGTTGATCCCTGAGAGTAGGCATATGTTCATAATGGCTAATATTACTCATATTGGTAGCAAGCCGCTTGATCCGTTTATTCAAGCGTAAGAAGAAGATTGTTGTCACAAGGAAAGTCAGTATTAGCTCAAAAATCAACAATATAAACACAGTTTGAAACAACACGTCATATTCAGATAAAGCAGATGCCGAAACCTTGACAACGATCGACCAATTATTTATTGGGATATCTCTTCTGAGTGTAAAACTTCCCTCGTTAGTAGGATGTATACCAATATCAGGTATTTGATTCAATCCGTCAATGGAATTTATGGGTTGCCCAAGGATAGATTTATCGGCTGCACTTACAATAACACCATTATCATCAATCACGTAGAGGGAGCTGTCGTCATAAAGAAAAAACTGACGGGTAGTGTCGTTAAGAACCGATTCTCGAATATCCGCTTCAATAACGATCGTATTGATTGATCCACTAGCAGATAATTGTCGAATCAGGATAAAATAACCTAGTTGAGATACTGGCTGTTCATATGGTGTTTCGCGGTAATCTCTTCTCAGATACCAAAGATAGTTGCGATCTTCATCAATAATTCTTTGATATATTCCATTTTCATTCAACCGAGTTAGATCACAAAAGTATATATTTTGATTTGCATAGAAAGCAGTAGGGGTCAAATGCATACGCAACCGATAGATGTTTTCGTATGAACGATATTGATCCATGATTTTTGTCAGTTTATTAAGGTCATCATATTGCTGTCCCCAAGATCGCGCCTGATCAATCCGATTAATGATACGTGTGACTTCATCATTTGAGGTGATTTGATTGGTAACGGTAACAACATTTTGAAAAACATTTGACACTTGTTTTTCGATATGTGATAAATTATCCCAGTAAGCCGATAACCGCTCATCACGTGTTTCTTGCATGAGATAGTTGTAATACCAAATACTAACGGCAAAAGATGGTAAGAGGATAAATAGCATGAAAGCAAACAGAAACTTCGCACTTAGGCTTTGCCGTAATCGAAAAGGATTGAGTCGGTCAACATTCATATGGTTCACTCCTCCTCAATCTCTTGCGATCAACCTGGGGGGTTAATCCATATTGTTTCTTATAGCGCTTGATAAAATAGTTTGCATCAGAAAAGCCAGATCTCATAGCGATATCAGTGATGCTCATATCCGTGTTCATAAGAAAATCACGGCCTTGCATTAATCGGCGTTCATTTATATACTCATTTACCGTTTGTCCTAATTTGTTTTTTATTAACATGCATAATGTGCTTCGTGATACGAACAACTGAGAAGATAGGCTATCAATCGTGATGTTATTCGCAAAGTTTTGATCAATATACGCGATAAAAGCTTTGATGATAGTTTCGTTTTCGTCGTCTGGAGCGATGACGCTCTGTGACCAACGAAGCAAGATAGAAAGTGTCATTTGATGTAAGTCGGAATAGTACAAACAATCTTGAACGTATTTTGTTATAGCAAGGTCTGTGTCAAAATAGCTGTCGACATATTTTCCAAGTTCGCGCAAGTGATGCACAGATTCTTGAACAATATTGATATACAGCATTTCTGTTGAAATCCGGTCATAATGCTCATATTTATAAATAAGTTGATTAAGCTCCCTTACAAATTTCGTTAGATCAGTAGGATTGTTGTTAGTAAGCAATATTTGTACATGATTCCTTATACTCATCCAATCAATGAATTGATGTTGATGAGGCAGATCAATTTTTGAGATAAGAGATTGACTTTGCATGAAATAGCCAAGTTCAGCAAGCTTATCTGTTTGAACACGTGCAGTAGATAACTCATTCAACGATTGAACAGAACAACTGATCACCGCTTGAACCATTGTATTATATTTAACTCTGAAATACTCCACGAATCTCCCTGCATCATGAAGGATAGACTGCTCAGACTGATCATCGTGTGCAACAACCAGATATGCTAGACCTGTCTGATACGGAATAAACCATTGATTTTGTCTTAATGGATATTTATCAAGCAATGCAGCAAAATCCAAATCCTGAGGATATCTTAGTAAAATCAAACTGTACCTGGGGAATTGAAGTGAAATTGTTTCATCTTGCGAGGATTCTCCAGAATGTTTGCCCTCGATTCTAGCTCTAAGTATTCGTTGGATAGTCAATCGATCAATTTGAGAGATCTTCTGTTCGTTCAACCGGTCATTTTCGATTCGATCAATGACCTGATTAAGAATCACAACCAGCTCGTCATAGTCGACTGGCTTGAGCAGATAATCGAAAGCTTTCAAGCGAATTGCTTGTTTTAAGTATTGGCTGTCGTCGTATGCACTGAGAAAAACAATTTTAACGAAAGGAAAACGGCGCCTAACTATAGTTGCTAGTTCAATTCCATCCAACCTTGGCATTCGGACATCAGCAAGTACAATATCAACAGGGATTGATGCAAGAAGATCAAGGGCCTCCAAGCCATCAAAAGCAACAGTTACTTGTTTTATACGTGGAATATGGCTCAAAATAAATGAGCCGATATTATCACAAAATGATTTGTTATCATCAACAACCAACGCATGCATGACCACACCTGCCAACATCATCACCCAGATATCTGTACCAAAGATAACATTCCTGTACGATAATACGTCATGTTATCATGTTAGAGCAATTGCCGTCTATCGTACCCGTTATGCGATTATGAAAAAGGCACTTTCTATGCAAATATCCATTGACAAGATCATATCATGTATCTTTGTGATAGCACCCGAACTAAAGCATATTGTTCATGATCAACCCTGTGTCTATGCTCTTGCCTGCGGGTACTCGTTGCAAAGCAGAAGCAGCGGCGCCTCGTCCTCTGTGATCTCAGGGAACCGGCTGGCCGGTTCGTAGAAGCGGTTGTCCGCATTGTCGTCATTGACCATTGATACTTCGCCGACAAGGACCGTGCCATGGCCCGGCTCGCCCCAGAAGCGGTGGTACTGCCTGACCGGCAGCGAGATGCTTAGCCCTGGCTCCAGGCGTAAGGTGGTTCCGTCCGCAATCTCATCTCGGCAGCCGTCTCGGGTGATCTCTTCCTCATTTGGGGGCTTGTTTTGTGTCAAGCATATGTGGAACGCTTCTCGATACTGCAATTCGGCCAGCTTTTCTTCCGCTTGATCGTTAGGCTTTGTAACCAATGAGTCGACATAACGGACGCTCCCGATTAATCATCATCATACCTCCTTATAACGGATTTCATCGAGTGTCGACGAAATCCGGTTTGCCATTAGCATGATAACCGTATGTCCAAGGTACCAAAGCAGTGCCATACCATTATGTTCTTTGGCTATGACGAGCAAGCGCCCATCCCGCAGATGATAAGCACAGGAGGATAAGGTCAGAACCTCATCGCCTTGGTTCATCTTGTGAGGCAGGGCATGAATGGCAGTGTAACCTCGTGTTTCAAATATTGACTAACAGCATTTTCATCCCATATGATTGCGTATTCGAGATACGGGAACGCGTTGCTGCCCTCCTTTGGCATCAATAGTGCTGTCGCCCGTGGCTTTGCACGGGCTGAAAAGAGGGGCCTCCCAGCCTGGCATTGGACAATCGTCTGGGCGTTGTCGTCAAACATATCATGGCTAACGCCACCAGCTCATCACGTATTGGCGCTATCGGTCAGGATCGTAACCGGCTGCCCGGCACGGTCGGATTCATCTTCGATATCGCTTCGGGGAAAAGCCATATAACGGTTCGTATGAGGCTTGTCGTCCTTGCGGGTCATCAGGGCACCTTTCTTGTCGCATGCATGATTTTGTGCCTATGCTCTTGCCTGCGGGTACTCGTTGCAAAGCAGGTACAGCGGCGCTTCATCCTCCGTGATCCCGGGGAACCGGCCGGCCGGTTCGTAGAAGCGGTTGTCCACGTTGTCATCGTTGACTTTGGACACTTCGCCGACCAGGACCGTGCCATGGCCCTGCTCGCCCCAGAAGCAGTGGTACTGCCTGACCGGCAGCGTGATGCTTTGTCCGGGCTCCAGGCGCAGGATGGTTCCGGCCGCCACCTCATCCCGGCAGCCGTCGCGGGAGACAACAACCGGCGTGTCGGCCAACTGGTCATCCTCGGTCGCGTTGTAGACCTCGATCAGGAGATTGCCGCCACCCCGGTTGATGATGTCCTCCATCTTCTGGAAATGGAAATGCATCGGGGTCACCTGCTCTTCGCGCACTACCATAATCTTTTCGGCGTAAGTCTTGCCGCCCGGCTGGATCGGCAATCGCCCGTTGCGCAGCGTGAACAGCAAAAGGCCAATCTGGTAGAACCGGCCACTACCAAAATCGGTGATGTCCCAGCCCAGCATCATGTCACGGATCTCAGCGCAGGCAGGGCCTATATTCTGCCATTGATCCGGGCTCCAGAAGGCGAAAGGCGGCAAGTAAAACTGCTGCTCACGCATGAACGCTTCGGCATCGCGGAGAATTTGGTTAATTTCGGATCGTTTCATGGCAACCTCTTTCTGTCAGGTGACAATCAGCTCTTGGGCTTTGCGAACTTTGGCGCGAAAAGACGAGTGGCGCGGGTAACGGTTATGGGCATCCTGGAAAAGGACCGCGGCTTCATCGCTGCGGCCAAGGTCGGTGAGAATCTGAGCCAGCAGGGCAAGGTTTTCAGCAGCCGTAGCGTAGGAATGACGATGCTGACCCACAACGATGCTGTCAACCGCAGCGAGAAGCTTCTCACGAACAACCGTCCAACAGCGTTCCCGTTGCGGCAAGTCCGGCACGTTTTCCTGCAAAGCCGCGTAAAGCAGCGACAGGTAGTCCTGGTGCAGATCGCAGCAGATCCGGCCAAGCTCATGTCGCCAGTTTTCGAGAACCCATGGTTTGAGCGGCTGGGGAAACAACACGGCCGCCAGGAGCGCATACACCACTGAGCGGCTCAATTCAGCGGTTGCCACGACCTCATCCAGGTTTCCGGAGAGCAATCGGACCTGCTGGAGCAAATCCGGTCTGACCGGTGTACGGCGCAAGTCCTCGTCCGGGTTGAAATCAAGTCCTGCATGGTGCATGTTCAGCACGGTCAGGCGCTCCAGGACGGACCGGCATACGTTGGAGAATTGGCTGGTACGGCGAGCATCAACGAGTAAATGGATCATCGACTCCAGATCCGGATCCGACTCGAATGACGCCTTCAGGCCTTGCAGCACCAGCTTGCCGTCGTTTTGTTTGCGCCCGATAGCCGCGAGCTCGTCTCCGACACGAGCCCGGATCAGCAAATCCGGATCCAGTTGTTCCAATGCCTGAACGGCAACGTGCGCAGCCACGTCCCACTTGCCGGCTTCTTTCAGGCTGTCCAGCCAATCCAGATAGATGCCGGGGACACGGCTGGCATGGACGCTGGCGAAATCCGCGATTGCTTCGGGACCCGACAGCCGGACCGCTTCGCGCACATCCTGTCCAGTTCTACGGGAATTTGGCTGCATCAGGCAATCGATCCATCCTGGCAGGAAAGCGTCAAAACCCGGCAGAGGATCTGTTGCCACATCGATCATTGCGCGCAGGCTGAAATGATGTTCCAAATACTTAAACCGGTGAAGCGCGTCCAGGAGCTTTTGCGGCCGTTCGGCAGGCGGCGCATCGAGATAGGCTGCCCGTCCGTACAGGTTGACATGCTCCTGGATGCTTTCGCTCAGCATCGCGGTCGGATCCGGATTGCCGGGCAGATGACCCGGGTCGAAGCCGGATTCGAGTGCATCGAACAGGGCGCTGTAGCAGGTCAGCGCCGTCCGGATGTCGCCGTTCAACAGGAGAAAGCGGGTGTCGGCCAGGTAAGCATCCATGTCGCCGGCCCAGCTTTCATCGCCAAAGTCCCGTTCTTCGCCGAGGCTGTCGTCCCAGCCCCAGCCGGTGCAGTAGTCACCGTTCTCGACAGCCTGGCAGAAGGTTTGTATTTTGTCTGCGAGCACGGCCGTCTCGTTGACCGGCTTGGTTGGGGGCTCCAGGATGGACAGCCGATCCAGAAACGATTCGCGCCGGTCGGGATGCTCGTTGCTGGCCCACTCGATCAGTAGCTGCCGCAGCTGCTGGGAAGAAAGCGCGTCCAGGCGCTTAGCGACTTGTTCCATGAACGGCCGGTAGGACAAGGTCATGCGCATCACCTCGCTGGCCCTATTATACCGGGAACTGGTGCATGGGGGTAGCCGGCTGAACGGACACTACCGGATCACCGACTTGATCACCAGTGACAGGCCCATGGCCAGCAGAACCAGGTTGATGGTCTTGTGGAGCACATCGCGGTTCATCTTGTGGAACAGGCGGAACCCGACGACGGAGCCGCCGACAATGCCCGCGGCGGCGACGGCACCATATCCCAGGCTGGAAAGCGTGTAGCCGCCTGTCGACGCCAGCAGTCCGATCGAAAAGAGCGCGCCGATAAAAAAGGAGGCTTGAATCGTGGCGATGTAGGTGCTCTTGTCCAGCTTGGCGTTCATGTAGTAGACGACTAGGGGCGGCCCGCTCGCGCTGGCCAGACCGCCCAGAATGCCGCTGAGCGTGCCGGCGATCATGCTGTTCGGTACCGACGGCCGAATGCGCAGACGATAGCCCCAGAACATCTGGAACAGGGAGATGAGCACAATCAGGACACCCAGGATGATGTTGAGCGCGTTGCTGGAGAAATTTTTAAACACCAGCAGCCCGATCACGCGGCCGAGGATGGAAAACAAGGTGGGCACTAAAAACAACTTCCAGTCCACATCGCGATAGGTGACCAGAACCAGGCGCAGGCTGATAGCCGCAGCGCCGATGAACATGATCGGCAGGGCTGCTTTGTAGTCGAACAGCAGCGGGAGCAGCGACATCCCGATCAGGCCGGCGCCAAACCCGCAGGCACCTTGAATGCTGCCGGCCGCAAACATGATCAGGAAGACAAAAGCATAGAGCATAGGCACCTCTCTAGTCTCTGTTGAGACTTATTCGCTTGATCTGTCATCGAAATGATTTCGGAAAATCAAGCGAACATGTCGAAAAAGCAGGAAAATGTGCTATGATTATACCAGAAAAGACCTCGATACTCGAGAATGATCGAAAAAAATATCGACAGCGAACGGAATCGTACGCAGAAACTGGAGTTTTGAGTATGAGCTTTATAACCGTTGATTTAGGTACGACAAACATCAAGGTGACGGCTTTCGCCGATGACCTTAGGGAGGCAGTCAGCACATCGGTTAAGGTTGTCTACGCATCACAGGGGAAATGGATCGAATTCGATCCTGAAGCGTATTTTTCCGGCATTCTCAATTCGATTGGCCGGATGGTTCCCCAGTTGCGCGAACCGGTGCGTCAGATCGTTCTAACCGGGCAGGCTGAGTCACTGGTGCTGCTGGACAACAAGGCCCGCGTGCTGCGTGCCGGTATCTCCTGGCTCGACACCCGCTCGGACCAGGAGTGCGATCGGATTAAACAGGCTTTTCCGGAGGACGCGGCGTTCCTGGTGACCGGGCAGCCGGCTAACACGCCGACCTGGCCGATCACGAAAATCCTCTGGCTGAAGGAACATGAGCCTGACATCTTCGGGCAAGTCGACAAATTCGTCCTGCTCAAGGACTATATCCAGTACCGCCTTTCCGGCATCTTGCTGGGCGAGTACTCGATTTACAATTTCTCCTACTATTTTGACATCCGTAAAAAAGACTATTGGCAGGACCTGCTGGATTGGTGCGGCATCCGGCGCAGCCAGCTGCCGGATCTGGTCGAGCCATGCACGACCGTCGGCCTTATCAGTGCGGCGATCGCCCGCGAGACGGGGCTGCCCGTGACTGCGAAGGTCAATATCGGGACGCTGGACCATTTCGCCGGCATGATTGGCACAGGCAACATCCGACCGGGCATCATCAGCGAATCGACCGGGACCGTGCTCAGCCTGGCCACGTTGCTCGACCGGCCGATCCTATCCGAGGACCCGCGCATCGCCTGCCATTACGGCCCGTTCAAGGACTCGTATGTCCTGCTGCCGGTCTGCGAGAGCGGCGGGATCAGTTTGGAATGGTTCCAGAACAACTTGGCTGAGATGCTGACCTACCAGGAACTCGACAAGCGTGTCGCAGATAAAAAACGCCCCGGCGACCTGGTCTTTTTGCCGTACCTGACGGGAACCAACTCACCTGACTTCAACGCGGATGCCAAAGGCGTCTTGTACGGGCTGAAACTTGTCCATGACCGGATCGACTGCGCCCTCGCCGTCATGGAGGGTGTCGCCTACCTGCTGCACCGCAACCTGGCCAGCCTGGAGCGCATGGGTGTTCGGGCTGAGCGGGTGATCACGACGGGCGGCGGCTCGAAGTCGGATATCTGGTGCCAAATCAAGGCTGACCAGACCGGCTATGAATTTGCCGTTCCCAAGCAGACGGAGGCCGCCTCATTGGGCTGCGCCCTGATCGGAGCCGTCGCCTCCGGGGTCTATGACGGTTACCAGCAGGGCATCGACGCCAGCGTCGCCTGGAAAAAGACATTTACACCGGGCAACACGGCGCCTTACCAGGCGTTGAACCGCTTGTACGACACCTTGTATCAACAACTGGGCCCCGTCTTTGCGCTCGATGCCGCCCGAGATAAATGAAAAACCGCGTTACCGCGGCTTTTCGTGTTGGTGTAGGTTAATCGATTGTCTCAGGCCAGGATTTTGCCGCCTTTCAGCCAGAACGAGGCGTTCTGTGACCCGACCGACACCTGGAATTCGCCGGGTTCAATTTCCCATTTCATCTGCTCGTTGACAAAAGCCAGATCCCGATCGCTGAGCGTGAACTGGATGCGCGCCTCTTCACCGGGCTGGAGGGAAACCTTGCGAAAACCGCGCAACTGCCGGACAACCGGCGTGATACGCCGGTAGCAGTCTGTCAGGTAGAGCATGACGACATCCTGTCCGGCCCGGGAGCCGGTGTTTCTGACCGTTACGGAAACCGTGACGGGCGTGCCGGGATTGGTTTCGGTCGGGGAAATCTCGAGATCGCAGGTTTCGAAGGTCGTGTAGCTGAGCCCGAAGCCGAATGAGAACAACGGATCCGAATTGGAAAACACATAGTCGCGGCCCGGCTTTTCGGGTGTCCCGGGTTTGCGGTAATAGCCCCTCGCGGACACTTTGTGGTTGTAGAAGGCCGGGATGTGTCCGACTGACTTCGGGAAGCTGATCGGCAACCGGCCGGACGGATTGGCGTCGCCGAAGAGCAGGTCGCAGATCGCATGTCCCCCTTGTTCGCCGGGATACCAGGCCTGCAGAATCGCCGCCGCGTGCTGGTTCGCCCAGACCAGGTCATAGGGCCGGCCGGAGATCATCACGAGGACGACCGGCGTGCCGGTCGCGACGACGGCCTCCAGCAGCTGTCGCTGGCTGTCCGGCAAACTAAGGCTGGAGATGTCAAAGCCTTCGCCGCAGGTGACGACATGGCCGCCCTCATCGTCACCCCAGCCGATACCGCCATGGTAGTTGCTGTTGTCGCCGAGTGCCACGATCGCGACGTCGGCCTGGGAGGCCTTTGCCGCGGCTTCGTTTCGGGCCTGTTCGCTGCCCGAGGCGATCGCACAGCCAGGTGCATAAAGGACGCGTTCCTGGCCGAGCCTGTCGGTCAGAGCTTCCAGCAAGCCGGTCGCGCGCTCAGTGGCGTCGCGATGGGTGTAGTCGCCCAACTGCATCAGCTTGGCGTTTGGGCCGACCAGGGCGACTTTCTTCACCTTGCTGTCAAGCGGCAGCAGATTTTGCCCGTTCTTCAGCAAGACGATCGACTCCCGGGCAACCTGGCGCGACAGCTGTACGGTCTCAGGCAGGTGGATTTGATCCAGTTTGTCAAGCAGGGCGTGAGGATTTTCAAAGAGGCCCAACCGGAATTTGATACGCAAGATCCGGGACACCGCCAGGTTGACGAGGCGCTGCAGCTCCGGGTCGGACCGGGTCGCTTCGAGCAGTTCGTTGCCGAAACCATAGATGTTGGGCGCCTCCATGTCGATGCCGGCCGCCAGGGCTAGCTTGCCGGCCGTCAAGGCGTCCGGAGCCACCCGGTGCGTCCGGGTCAGCATCGAGACGGCGCCGAAGTCCGAGATGGAAAAGCCGTCAAAGCCCAATTCATCGCGCAGCAGGCCCGACATCAGGAATTTGGACGCGTGAACGGGGATCCCGTCCCACTCGCTGTAGGCGGGCATGACGCCCATGGCGCCGGCCTCCTGGAACGCGGCGGCAAAAGGCGGCAGCATGGTGTCTCGCAGTTCGCGCTCCCCGCAATGGACCGGCGCGATGTTCATGCCGCCTTCCGGGCTGCCGTGGGCGACATAGTGCTTCGGTGAACTGGCGACACCCTGAGCCTGCAGCGCCTTGATGTAGGCGGCACCCATGGTTGCTGTCAGGTATGGGTCTTCACCGTAGTTTTCCTCGGTCCGCCCCCAACGCGGTTCGCGGGCCAGATCCAGGTTGGGCGCGTAGGTCAGGGTGATGCCGAGCGATCGCGCCTCCTGCCCGATGCGTTCGGTCATCTTGGTGATCAGGTCCGTGTTGAAGGTCGAGGCCAGGCCGATTGCCTGGGGAAACACCGTTGCGTCGCGGCTCATGGCGCCATGCAGCGACTCGCCCATCACGATCATGGGAATACCCAGCCGGGTCTGCTGTGTCAGGTAGTCCTGGAAAGCGTTGATGACGGACGGCTCCAGGAAGGTCGGGCTGTAGGTCGCCCCGATCCCGTGGCGAAGGGGCTCTTTGACCCGTTCAGGCGAAAACGGCTGACCGTCGAGCAGTTTGTCAATTTGCACGATCATATGCATTTGCGCGAATTTTTCCTCGAGCGTCATGCGGGAGACCAGGTCGGTCACGCGCGCTTCTTCTGGCAAAGCGGAATTCTGATAGGGCAGCATGGATTTCACTCTCCTTTGGCCTATTGCAGCAAATGATTCACCCAAGGTGTTGCGTTCTGATAAAATCAGCATAAACTTTTTCGAAACATGCGTCAATATAACGAAACTGTTTGCTCTTAAAAGCGACGGGATTACGAAAATGAGCGAGAATAGTGTCGGTTGACAGATGGTATATAGCTAACTATACTAATATCTGTGGGGTGTATTGCATCAAATAACAAAATTCTAAGCGAAAATATTTCGATTAAATTTCGAAAGGCGGTTTTGTATGCGCAGTATTCGAGCTGGCTTTGTCGGCTTTGGTGAGGTGAACACACCAAAAGAAGTCATCCTGTCATTATGTCAGAGCGCAGCCAATCGTTTGAAGGAGCAGGATTGGGATATCGTATACGCCGAACCGGTCAGTGATGATGAAGCGTACGAGGAAGCTGACCGGGCTGTACAGCAATTGCAGGGTCACGAGTTTGACCTGCTGGTTGTCTGCGTGGCCGGCTGGATCCCCACGCATGCCGTCATCCGTGTCACGGACCGATTCCGCCATCTGCCGATGCTTCTTTGGGGCTTGACGGGATGGATGGAAGAAGGCCGGCTCGTGACGACAGCCCCCCAGGCCGGCACCAGCGCGCTGCGGCCGGTCATGGCCGGTTTGGGCTATCGTTTCCGTTACGTGTACAGCACGGTTGACCAGCCCTATCCAGCAGACAAGATCGACGCCTTCGGCCGCGCCGCCCGGGCGGCAAGTTTGCTGCGCGAGGCGCGCATCGGTTCCATGGGCTATCGGGACATGCTGCTGTATGGGACACCGGTCGACATCCTGTCCCTGCGGCGGGAGATCGGCATTGAAGTCGAATGTTTCGAAATGCTGGAAATCGTGCGCGGACTCGACCTGGTCGATGAAAACGAAGTGCAGGAGACGCTTCGGTATTGCCTGGACAACTGGACGTTTGCCAAGCAGCCGGACCAGGAGACGCTGGTTCGCGGGATCAAGTACTATTTGGTTTTGAAGCAGAAAATCGAAAAGCGCAAGTATCAGGCCGTATCGCTGATCGATGTCGACGGCATGAAAAAACTGGAAGGCTTTCCCCCGGCCATGGTGTTCATGCTGATCGCTGACTTGCTCGATGTCTGCACGACGCCTGAGAACGACATTGTCGGCAATACGACGCAGCTGATGGTGCGTTACCTGACCGGTCAAACGGCGCACTACATGGAGTTCTATGAATACTTTGCCGACCGTGTCCTGATCGGGGTGCCGGACTATGTGCCGTCGGGCGTCGTACGCGGTGATGTCACGCTGCTGCCGGCGAAATTCGGCAGCTTTACGGGCAGCCTGCTGAACGTATCCAAAGTCAAAGACGGACCGGTGACCCTGATGCGCCTGGTCGAGGACCGCGGCCGCTACAGCATGCACATGGCGTTCGGGCAGGCGGTCCAGCCGCGCAGCTGGGAGGAATATGGCTGGGAACAGCCTGCGCCACAGCTGCCCAGCCTCGAGGTTATCCTCGAAGAGCCGGTCGAATCGTTTGTCGACAAGATCATGTCTCAGCACACAATTATCGCATATGGGGATATCCGGGATGAGATGAAACAGCTGTGCGGCTTGCTGAACATACCGCTGCTGTAAATCTCATGTCCTGGTTATAGACCGAGTACAAGCAACTGGTTTCATGAAAGGAAGGAAAAGAAGATGGCAAAATATGCACCGTATCCCGTCCATTGGAACGAGACACCCGTGGATATTTCATTTGTGTTCAAGCAGGAGAAACCGGCCGGGCGGCACGGCTTCCTGCAGGTGAAGGGCGACCAGTTCGTCTTTGAAGACGGAACGCCGGGCCTGTTCTGGGGCACGAACTTCAACAGCGGCGCCAATTTTCCGGATTTTGACTACAGCGAGCAGACGGCGAAGCGCCTGTCGAAGATCGGCGTGAACA
>Ga0172382_10008870_pt1 | contig 13864 bp, 33 predicted proteins | sample Leawel138RmetaG_FD_122245 | JGI IMG/M metagenome (GOLD analysis project Ga0172382, IMG submission 122245) | Leachate microbial communities from a municipal landfill in Southern Ontario, Canada - Leachate well 138R metaG | ecosystem: Engineered > Solid waste > Landfill > Unclassified | place...
TGAACGGACAGCGGAGACCAGGCATTGAGAAACACGATATTTCGATATGACTGGGCAGCCTTCTCACAGGTTTCCTGATCCTCAACCATCATCATGAACCCACCCTGTATCACTTCGCCCCGATTGGCAACATCACTATCTGCGGTCAGAATCGCGACGGCCAAGAGAAACCAGGCGGTGTCCATCACGAAGTTTCCCAATATAGACCATACGTTAGTTCACATGCGGTATCGTCTTCATTCGTTGCTTCCTTTCAATTCCTCTTGAATTTCCTGCATGAGCAGATATTGGTTCATGAAATTCCACCCTTCACGAACGGCAATCTGTTCCCGGTGATATCCCATACCCAGATGAATATGAAGACGCTTGAAAGTCTCTTCCGGGGAGGTTCCCTCATATCTTGCCCGGGCACCTTCTTCAAAAAATACCTTCATTTCAAGACCACCTCGTTGAAGTTCAGATCGGAGAAAATATTTTCAGCGTTCATTTCCACCTCGGGAGCTTGATATATTCGTGCATGCCAGGTGGGAATCCGAAGCCCATCGCCCTTATACTGAAACATTGTAATGAGTTCCTAGTCGAACCTTTTCGGGCATCACGCGGGAAATCAATGATTTCCTTCGATGCGGAACAGAGAGGCCAGAATCAGACACATGAGAAGAACGATGAGTCCGTCGGTCGCCTCCGGAATTAGGACATTGTAGATAATGCCCAAGATGGTGACAACGAAGGATGCAAGAGCCAGGAGCAACTTCATACCGGTTCAATCTCATGAAGGTCGACGGGATAGTTGTTCCGACGATTCGGAAATGTCACAGACACCGGATATGGAATATCGTCCGCGTAGCAGAATTCGACGATACCCACCTCTCCAGCAACGATGGGATCTCCACCACTACCGCGGTATTCAAGTTCGGGATTGCCCTTGAGCCCCAGGAACCGGACCTGATCGCCAGTTTGATATTTCATTGCACTATCTCCAATTCATACGACCCACACGGAAACGGCTCCTCGTATCCGTCAAAGAGAACTTCGTGGGCCCAAGGAACATTTTCTCTGATATCTATCAGAACACCCTCGGAACCCGCGGACAAAACGCCCCACGGTGCACCGTGATAACCTTTGTAACCGAGAAATTTGACACGATCACCAACTTTCATATCACACGAGCTCCAGTTCTTTGGGGTCAACGGTCACTTGAAGGATGGGCCACTCAAAGGCGACATAGATTCCGTTGTCGCCGATATGACGAACGATTCCGATGGCTCCTTGCTTCAGAGTTTCGCGTCTGCCGTCTACCGCATATGCGGCCTTGTTGAAGCCGGTATAGCGGACTTGATCGCGAACTTCGAAGGACATATTCTGGTCACCTTCTCTTTGATCTGTGATTACACTATAGCTTAGGATCAGCCGCCGGTCAACCACTTTTTCAAGAAATTATTGTAGTGTATTAGTGAAGTGTTCCTGCTATCAGAGACGCGAATCCCACGACCACTAGGATCCACGTTCCGAATAGTGAGGCGTTGTTCCATGACAATTTTCGATGTGGTCGAGGTCTGATCAGGATTGCGCCCGCGAGGCAGAGAATGAATAGGAGATGAAACATGCTCATTTGTCAAAGTCCCATGTTGATTTCAGCAAATACAGAAATCAGACCGAGGAGAAGTCCGGGAAATACGAAGCTCCACCACGGAAAATTCCAGTGAACATCGGCCGCCATGAACAACACACCCACAACATAGCCAAGAAATATGAACCAAATCATGATACAAAGTATCCCATATAATAACCGATGAACAGCATTCCGACCAAAGCCGCTGATATAAACACGGCAAGAAGTTTCTCGTGTCCCCGCGTTACCATTTCCGCCGATCCTAGTCCTATCAGAAAACTGACTAAACCCAGGAATATCAAGCCTCCGATAGTCACCATCTGATTACCACTTTCGGCATGGAATGATCATAGCTCATCTCGTATTTCTCATACACAATTTCAAATCCACACTCCTCAAAGAAACCCTTTAGGGTGGGTATCGCAAAGTCCGCCTTCTTCACGCCGTTACCCATACATCGGATGGTTGAATATTCCTCAGGGACATCAAGAAAGAATCTTCCCTCCTGGGCCTCTTTCCTAATCAGATCGGAAATTCTCTCGATGTGTCTATCACGTGCGTCTACAGCTGCGATGTGATGAGCGTCCGCGGCTGAAATCAATTTTGTCATATTCAGAAATTCCTCACTAGTTGTTCCCGCTCTACAGTTAGAGGAAGAAGATCGTGTCCGGGAACATGAATCTGCCGCTGGCCACGATAGTTGTATCGAACTGCGCGATATCCATCCTGGTCGGTTCCCCATCGGAAGATCGTCTCGTTGGGGTATTTAACATAGAATGGTCCGACGATTTCATCATAAGTCACATTGTAGAAGCATCTTCCATGGCCCATTTCGACGGGACCGTGTTCCCTGGAAAGAAACTCGTCTACTCACAAATTTCTCTCATAGAGATGAAGTATGTGTTTCAGTTCCTCAACGGCACCCTCACGTCGGTGAACCCATTTCTTACTACGGTTTTTCTCCTGTTTAGATACCATAAGCATCTGCTCGTTTTGATTAATCCGACCCTTGATGATATCAATCAATTTTTCGAGTTCTTCCTTATAGGAAGCAGCTTGAATTCTTGCTCCTTCAAGATCCAGCCCTCGATGGCACTTGCCCGACAAACCACAGGTGGGACAAGTCCTAGGAATATCCCGGCCGGCATCCTGTTCTTCAATTCGACATAAGGTCATTTCAAGATCATATATGACATAACGGGAGAAGGAGCAACGTGAAATCCGTGTGTATCAATTTGACATTTATCGGCGACTAGAAAATTCATACTTCTGATCCTTTCAGTGGTTGGCAGTCAGCCTCGATGATATTTTGAAACATGGAGAAGAACCCATTGCGGATGCCAGCTAGTTTGACGACACATGTAGCTTCTCCATCTGGGATCTGTGCCCAGACCGTCATTGCACGAAAATGCCAATTCCAAAGAGAATCGGCGACCACATATGTTTCCTGGTCGGAATACACGTAGTTGGTCCACTTGGAACTCGTATTGCCGTCAGAGTCAGTGGACATCTTCATCAACCGCTCCTTGGAGACGACCGTGATGGTCTGATAACTGATCGTTGTAGAAATGCTGTAGTGAACCGCAAGTGCTCCTACAAAGAAGAGGCACCCAACAATTCCTAGGACCAGGACTCTCATCTTTTCATTCCCTCTTGAAATTACCGATTTCTTGGTGCACACGAAATTTAGGATGTCCCTTGAGGATTTGAACCAGGGATACTGCATCCATGTCCCTGGCATCTACCTCGATGTAGTCGGCGATGCCAAATTCCTCTAGGATATCCCGCCAATATTGAATATCCGTTTCGCGTTTGTCACCGCCATATCTCAGGGGGTCGGGAACAAAGGGGAAACCCTTGGGATTGAGAAGCACATGAATATCATTCTTGAAATTTTCCTGGTGGATCCGAACCCCCGCCTTGATTTCTTCAAGAAATTTCATGTTGTATGGAAGTCTGCCGTCTCTCATCATCAGTTTGTAATAGCCATAGGTGGAAATCAGGTCAGTGTCCCTTACCGTGACTAGTTTATCTGTCATGTTCCGAATAGCATGTTGCTGGTTCGTCTGACTGAAAAGGATATTCCGCATTGTAACTTCATTGACAGGCAAGCCCGTGTTTTCCAGATATTGCCGTGCCCACTCTGGAGATTCCTGCCAGAAATAATAATCCGCGAGTTTCCTTGTCAGTGTGGTTTTTCCAACCGATTCTTGACCGAAGAGGGTCACGTTTCGCTGTAAAAACGGACGAAAACCCGGCATGATCTTGGAACCGACCCTGCCGTCCAGGCGCCTTATTTCAGATCGGGCCCGTTCGCCCTTTACAGGAAACACATTCCTGTTCACGTCAATAGGTAGAAAATCGGCATCAAGAACATCCGCGAGATATTTGCCATAGGGCTCCGATACAAACACCGCATCCACAGCGCCCTCCACGTGCTTCTCTACAACGGCTTTCCAGTAGTCCCAGAAGCCACTTTGGTCTCCGTCCGGTGGGTTCTGTGGAGCGTCATTATCTTCATGGAGCACAAATTTGATCCATGGATAATCATCACGATCAAACTGTCTCTTGAAGGCTAGGATCCTCTGAAGTCCAGGAACTGGTTCATGTGATCTTCCGCAGATAATCACGGTTAACTTTTCACATCCGAACTGTGCCATTTCTACCAGATACTGGTGCCCGACCGTGGGCACCAGTGCGGTCATGAGAATTACACCGTTATTGTACATTTTGGGATTTCCTCCACATATACCAGCCAAAGATAGTATTGCCCAGGAAGAACAGGTATTGGAATGTGACGAGGTAGAGCCCCGCAGAAAGGTATGTTCCAATCGCAATCACGTTCATGATTGCCCATACATGCCAACTCTCCAGTCTTTTGTGTGTCATCAGCATCTGAGCGACCACGGTCAGGAGTAGGATCAACGAATCGGGACCGGTGAATTGTCCTCCCATGGCCGTGAAGAAGGCGACCAAGGAAATCCAAATCAGTGGCGTGATCCAAAGCCAAAGTGGAATTCCGTCTTGCTTCCAATCGGCGATCAAAGATCGGACAGGAAGTTCCCCGTCCTTGCCCCATACATACCAACCATAAATAGCGAATGGCATCAGGAACACAAAATTGAGAGCCGCTGATGCAAGCAGATCGACCTCGAAGAACACCAGGGAATACAAGAATGTCGTAATTCCCATCATGATATAGGCAACACGAAGTTGCCACACAAACCACATCGTGCACACGAATGATGTGGACACGGCCAGGATTTCAAGGGTTGATGCTTCCATCCCCAATAGAACATTGACAGTGAGAACGGAAACGAGAGCCAGGAGAATTCCTGCTCCAGTTGAATGTAGTAATGCGTTGTTATTCATGAGAAATCAGGCTCCCTTATTCTCGCGTGAGGTTGATATTGTATAGCGGCCCAGTTTGCCAGTCGTACCTCTTATCTGGTGAAAACTCCATACTCAGAAGATCAGGAGATAGGCCGACTTTGGAAGATTGAACATATTCATCGGCGCGATATTCTAGAAATTTTCGGAACATCCTTTCTTCAGTCAAATCATTGAAGAAAATCCATACCCGGTCGCCTTTTCGACAACCCTGATAGGTCACCGCTATAGGAACACCGTTCCATAGGATGCCATAGAGGCCGACGGTTGTGTCCGTGCACAGCCACGTCCGAAGCGCGACTTCCTCGAACACCTCACCGTCGAAGAACCGTTGGACGTGATCATAATCATAGTCTGGACACCACAGATGGTTTGGCAGGTGCTCGACTTCCATCCATTGCATCCTTGAGCGAGGAAATCCTTCAAATCCGAACTGGATCAATTCCTGGAGATTCATGATTCCCATTTCTCCTCGGGGTGATCTTCCCATTTTTTGCGACGAAGTTGATGATATTTCCTTGCTCATTCCGGAGTGTAGAACTCGACACGTTCAGCGACCTCAGGACTAAGCTCCTCCACAAATGCACCGTAGGGATCATCATGGATACGATACGCCCTGAGGATCACATTACCACGAGCGTAATATTCAATGAGGTCATTCATGATTTTTACTCACGGTTCAAGTGATGTTGCAAGTATCCGCGCAGAATTCCCTCGATATTCTGTTTTCCGACAGGATTCTGGGAATGAACCACGAACTTAAAATCTGAAGAAAACCGAAACTTACTCCGATTATCGTCCAGAATTTTCAGGAATTCCTGTTTCACCTCGGATCCATAAAAGTAGAGGTCGTGTTGATCGGCCATGTCCAGTGCTATCAGAAACTTGGCAATCTGAGCACCGGAAGCGGTATGATCACCAAGATCGTGATCGAAGCTGATGAAGTCTGGCATAGAGCCATGGAATGCCAGAAGCTCGACCACGTGGCTGATATTCCTGGCCACTTCAAAATCGCGGATCTCTGGATCCGTGTAGGCAACCCAGGTCACATCTTCCGGGATCCGTTCATCGTCGATAAACAGCGTCCAGGTCATCAGAAGCAGTCCTCCATCAGGTGTTCTTCGCAATCGGAGAGAAATTCATCATCCACATAGACACTTGCATTCCACTCGGGTTGGGTGGGCGCGCAAGCACCAAGTGTGGTTGCCAGAAGGGCAAGGGTGATCAGAAGTCGATTCATGACGATTCCTCTTGATTTGAGCTTACCTTAACTTAGTGGAACCGAGAAGGCAACCACATTTTTCAAAAATCAGAAGGGAAAGAGATCTGCTTAAATCTAAGGAGGTTGACAAAATCCTCGTCCAAGCACCGAAACACGGCTTCTTGGAGTGCGCGATATGCCGCATCCTTTGCTTCATCACAGGTATCAAACGGGCCCAGAAAAATATTTGGGCCTGTTACTGTCCATCTTTCGATACCGACTTTCCATATCGTGAAGATGCCCACAGGAGTTGATGTAATCAAATCATCGTTCACGTAGGTTTCCCATTTCAATTTCTTGATCATGTGTCAGACTTCACCTTATGTCGTGTCATGTGAAGGAAAATAGCAACGTCGATTGTATGAATATCCGAGGCGAATTTTCTTGGTCCGCAGCCGCGAAGTCTCTAACATTCGGTATTTGCGGAATCGAAGAGAAGAACAACGCCACAATTTTTCCTAAGTCTTTCTCGGATCATACCAGCATTAGCGATCATTTCAACTTCATCAACATTCACCGGCTTAAGCCAGCGAGCTTCGATCCCACTTCGCATTGCCATTTCACATACTTCGGAATCTTGATCGTCGCCATACATGTGTCGATGAACCCAATCTTCCCCGTCCGGTTCTTCCATCGGCCGCGCCATTTTCGGTACCATTCGTCTGGTTTGGGGAGACTCATTACTTTCCACTTCCCCGGAACACTTCGGCCACCGTCATCAAGATCAGAAACAAATCCATTCCGAGGCACATGTTTCGTTCATATTCAGTATCATGGTAGCTGCGGACCACAAGGCTCGGTGAGTTTCTTTCCGTCAGTTGCCAGAAACCCGTGATCCCTGGTTTCATCCTATAGTAGGCGTCGCCGGGATAATATTGTTCTTGCTCCGGGAGAAACGGCCTCGGCCCGACCAGACTCATATCACCCCTGATCACGTTCCAGAGTTGTGGAAGCTCGTCTATTGAAGCCTTCCGCAACCAACGTCCCATCTTTGTGATCCTAGGATCATTCGCCATTTTAGGACATTGTTCCCAGATTGATCGAAATTCAGGATCGGATTTCAATTGCGCCTGAAGAATTTGATCCGCGTCCCGAATCATAGTCCGGAGTTTCCATATCCTGAATCGCTTGCCATCCTGACCCACACGGTCCTGGGAATACAGGCCATATAGGCAGACTAGTGGGAGCAAGAAAGGAGCTATCAGTAACGCTCCTAGAAGCGCCAGAGATAGATCCAGCGTCCTCTTCCCCAATCTCTTGTAGAACCGAGAAGTCTCGGAACGCGGAATAGTCCAAGTCTGTGTCAAGAGCTTTCCTTCAGGTCAGCAAGTTCAGGTAGGTCTCGAAGCACGGCTCTGATGCCGGCTCCTCAACTAGAGACCTTCGCGTGATCATAGTATCGGGATCAGGACGCTTGGCCTCCGGGATGAAGTCTAGCTCAAGATCTCCCGCCCGTCTAGTCATATTTTTTGAAAACACCAAGGTCCCGTATTTGAATTCCGGCTCCAGGCCATGCCAAAAGATCCCATACTTGGAACTCATCAGGTTGATCATCTGTTGTTGATCCAGATTTTGCATTTCTCGATGCCCAGCGATCCAACGACAGGCAGCACTAATGCTGTTCTTTCGGGCATCCTGTGCCCTCCAGAGCAGAACATTAGCAGCTTCTTCCAGAGTCGGGACACCAAAACTTCGGCAATCGAAATAGGCCAATTTGGTATGCCCCAGAGCCTTGTTGAAGTGTGCAGTGGCAACAGAGGCCAGAATGGAATTGAGCTTGGAAACTTTTCCACCAAAGATGTGCTCCGATGCATGTTCTCCGGGGAGGATCACCAGGGAAATCTCATCAGATTGTGTGTATCCGATTTTGGCACTTGTCACTTCTATCAGGGTCTTTGTGGTCTCTACCATTGCCGCTCTGATTCGGGCATCAAACGGCTTGGAAAATCCCTTGGTGAATTTGGAGAACCCCTTGCCGTCGATTCGGATGCACAGTGGCTGAGTGACTGGAACGGTCAACCAGGTTCCGGTTTTCTCATATCCCTTCATCCGATTGCCGAAGTCGTCGTGCTTCTTGCTCATTATTGGTGAACTCCATATAGGGCACATGCTGTTCTTTGATGATCAATTACGGCCCTGTTCAGGGCCTTTGTGAGCAGGATCCCGTCCATAACGCGAAGCCAGAAGTCGATCTGTTCGGGCGCGGTCTGCATGTTTTTCCTGATTCGATCTTGAAGACCATCCATGAATTTCAGGCTTCCCTTTGCGGATTCTTCGAGGGAACAATCGTGAATTTGCATGTTCTCCTCCATGATCAGGGACCAGTTTTTGGTGACGGTGAAGTCACCTTCCGCGAGCTGATGAAGGTCCGCCATGATAATATGAAGGGACAATGGATCATCAGTGACAAGATGATCGGCAGTATTCATGATCAAATCATACACGTCTTGAAGGCACACCCCAGCAGTATCCTTTAGATATTCCAATGCCTTAAGTGCTGACCTTGCTTCCTTTTCCGGTCCGTTGTCATATACAATGTCGTGAAACAAGACTGCCCAGTCAAGTTCTGCCGAATATGGAACCATGTAACTATCCAGATATTCATACATAGACAACACATGATCAAAATCATGATAGATATGGCGGGTCATCGGCAAGCAAAGATGATACATCTCATTTGGCGGAAGAACCTTCGTCCATGGATAACTCATTTTCCAATCCTTTTTTGATAATTTGAGAGTGCATTCAATGTTTCGTTAGAATGAGGGTTGTTGATTCATGGTCCGCGGTATCCTTTCGGATATCCCCAATCTGGATGCTTGATAATCTCTAGAGTGTGGGGATTCATATCAATGTAGCTAAGTTCCCCGAGGCAGATGAACCTGGTCTTTCCTATCACTTCGTCCACGTCGTGATGGTAGTGACCGAAAATCCAAAGTTCTGGTTCGTGCTCACTGAACATGGCATCCAGGGCAAGTGAAGTCCTCGTGCTGTTTAGTTTTCCGTTTCCGATCAGGCGACCAGTCTTTTCAAACAGGTCCACACCGACATTGTATGGACAATCGTGAGTGATCATCACGCGAGGGGCACATGCTTGATATTTCAGAATTAGGGAATCCAGCGTCGCATAGTTGAGTTCCTCATCCCGCCACCAACTGAGTCCTTCTATTCTCCGATCGCGGTCAATTGAAAATGCACCACCGACAAACATCCAATCACGCTCAAATTTACCATCGGGGATCCAATTCGGACAATGCCGACACCCATCCGGCCAGTCGTGATTGCCACGAATGAACCGGTGCCCAGGATTATCCTTTTGCCATTGAATGAAACTGTCGGGGACCAGTTGGGTCGGGCCGATGAAGCCGATGCCGTAGTCGCCAACCTGGATACTATGATCTACGTCCTTGGTGATTTCCATATAGGATTTCATCTTCGCGTGGACATCACCGATGAGACGAACCATTAGATTTTTCCTTTTCGGTGGTATCTTAACCCAGATAATAGGACTTGGCAACCACATATTAGGGCGTCATATATGACATCCAAACGATCTCAAATAGTCATATGTGACAATCTACGACTGTAATCACCGTATATGGATCCAATTCATTCCACATCATCCAGAAGAAATTGATCCAATTTTCACGGTCCTGTTCATCGCCAGACCAATCTCCGGAGTGCCATTCTCCGTGGACATCGACTATCGCGAAAGTCGGAAATGCTCGGCGTGCGTGAAATTCGATGTATTCGTCTCTGGAAAGGAGAAATTGATCAACGATAAGGAATTGGCTAATTCTACGAATCTTCTTAACCGGTTCCTGTCCATTATACGCTTCCCGCCGCTCACCCCAATCCGAAATCCGAGCAGAAACATCTTTCCACGTTTCCCAGGTATTATCATCACCCAATACTTCGTGAACTTCATCCCATTCAGTGGCGGCTAGATCGGAAGCTTCTGAGATGATCTTCGTGATATCCACATCACGAGCACAGGCAGAATTAACACGGTCTCCGTTTTTCAAAAGGAGGTGACCCGCAAATCGACCTCCCGTGACCCACCAGTCCCACTGAGAATTTGGATTGGTCAATTTCTTGACGGCAACAATTTCATTATTCTCATCGACCTCTGCCCAGGTGTATTCCCGAATATTCGGCTTCTTGCCCACGGGAACCTCTTCAATTTCCCCGTAAGTGTATTGGAGATAATCACGAAAGGAATGCCCGGATGAATCATATGCTTCAAACTCGGATCGAACCTCTTCCGTGATATCAACTTCAATCACATATTCATCTTTGATACCCGTGCACTCATACTCGTGAAACGGTTGCAGTTTCTTCTCAACGTTCAGCCCGAAGACCATACATGAAAAATGCAATGAATTTCACTCCTTGTAAATCAGATTTCCGTCGATGTCATAGACACGGATGCCATCATAGTCCTCAACATCGGATTCAGGCATCTGGAAGTGATGAGTCATGGTCTTGATCACTTTACGAGGCACCTTCTTATTCGGACGACAGTCGAGGCGCTTGTACCAATCATAGCGCCGTTTTTCCTCGACCAGGATCAGGTAATATTCGATCCGGTAGCCTGCGGCCCTGAATACCCTGGTGATGCTGTTCCGCTTCTTCCGCGTCAGATTGGTCTGATCCCAGATCACGTCAGCGCCTTCTTCCAGCGCCTTCCTCTTGGTCTCCTCGAGATTCCGCGTGGCATCCCCAATGGCATCCTTGAACACCTCGGAATATGTCTTACCCTCACGCTCGGCAACCTCTTCGATGAAGTTATCGGTCGACAGAACGGTCAGGGTCGGATTGACCCGAAGGATACGGGAGACCAAAGTGGACTTCCCCGCGCCGGGCAGGCCGATCATGAGATACAGGGTTTTCTGATGGGACATGGGATCCTCCTAATACTGCCTTCCCCACCCGAACCAGTAAGTCTTGCCGCGGACGCAGTTGAAGTTGGGGGAACCGAAACCCTCCTTCAACTCATCGTAGGACTCTGCGTAACCGATATAGGGATGTTGGTACCAGTCGAAATCTTCCCCGAGAGCATCTTCCAGCTCCCGGGCGATATGCGACAGTTCGGGTGCGTTGAATTCGTCGCCATAGGTATACCGGAAGGTGCTCATCTCGGGGTCTCCCTTCTCAGAAGCTGAAGTCGTAGTAGTGATCGCGGAAGCCGAGACGGACGTTCCCTTTGCCGACTTTGTTCCAGCGGCCGGTTTCGGGGTTCTTCCGCACTTCGGTGAAGCGGCCGTCTTTCTCGATCCGGTAGGAATCTTTGATCCCCTCGGGGTCAGCCGAGAAGGTGTATTTTTGCATTTCGGACATCCCGTTGTCGTCGGTCCGAACCGCGCGGTCATGCTGAACGGTGAAGATGTTGCCTTCGACGGAGACGACGGTCGCGGCATGGCGATCGGTCCATCCGTAGACGGTCGCGCCCATACCAACTTCGGGCTTCACGGTCGAAGTGCCGCGGGTCGAGAGGTGATTGACGAGGCTTCCGGTTTCGGTTCCGAGGCGCATGATCTGGTCTCTTTCTCTGGTTGTCTGTCTCTATGTATTAAACATAGTCTATGCAACCGAAGTTGTCAACCTCTTCGGAGAATTTTTGAAAATAATTTTAGGTCCGGTTCTTGTGTAGCTTGGTCACACGGATTTTCCAGTAGGACCAAGATTCGAGGCAGTGAGAATCTTCCCGCAGGGCGCTCCGGAAAACGAGGTCGATCAACCAAACGAGATTGAACCTTCCTTGACGCTTCCACTCATAGTTCCGCGCCGAGAAGCTCTGGTCAGGAGACCCACCCAAGATAACATTAAGGAGGACCGAGATGGAAACCCCGACCCTCCATACATAGTCTTTCACGGTGAAACCTCCCGACCGAGTAGATGCCTACTCCTACTTAGTCAACAACCATCATACTAAAGCATTGACAGCTTTCTTTTCTGAAGGGTTTGGGGTAAACAACGGTCCCCAAATTCTTCCGTGTTACCCTTAGTTGGGAGGTGTCTTCCGAAGTTGCTCTCGAATGAAGGCATATGGAATCGTCCAGAACCTCCAAGAGATCAACGTTTTCCATTCAAAGTTTCCGTTGTTGACGGACAAGAATAGGACAAAGGCCAAGGTGGCCAGATAGAACCCGAATAGGGTTCCGAGTGCAAATGAAATCATGAGAATTACTCCCGAAAAGTTGCGTCCTCTCGGGAGTAATTATTTCATTTCCGACGCCGACGAGCTACCAGACCTAGGCCACCAATGGCACCCAGGAGGAGAAATCCTGCCGCTGGAAGGGGAATGGGAGCGATGTTGGCCTTGTGGGTGAACACGCCCTGTAGGGAAGCTGTATTCGTCTTCCCTTCTACCGTCCAGAACTCCGATACCGGATTGCCCTTTCCGTCGAGGAAACCAGTGATGTGGAGAACATATTCATGCTCTGTTCCATCTTCGTCCACGAAGGTCACCACGTCGGAACTCAGATCGGTCGTGATCTTGACACGATCCGCGCATCCTGCCACGTTGACGCCGGCTCCGTTGCGGCCACCATCGGCACAGATGCTTGGTTCATTCGGGGTTTCCCAATGATCAAACGAAAACCGGGAGCTGAAATCTCGAGACCCGAAGGCAAAGTCCAGCGTGTAGTTCACGACCAGATCTACTGCGGTGATGGAAGTTCCTGCCGTGATCGGAAAATTGTGATGAGTGAAGTTTCCGATCGTGAATTCCTGGTCAGGAACAATGTTGGAAATCAGGGGCGCCGCCTTGAAATCATATCCGCTCTGATTTGCACCGGTGCCCCAACGGACACCGGCATTGACAGAGCCGTTGTTGATGTGGTTCACATTGAAGCCACCAGTGGGTGTTCCCCAAGTTCCGGTGACGCCCGTGAGATCCACCGTTGATGCCTGGACACCGAAAGTGGTAGAGACGGCAATTACAACTGCCGCCAGAAAAGTGTTTGTCATTCGTCAGATTCCTTTTTGTTTGGAAAGTGTTCGCCCCATCGTTTCCGAATTTCTGCAACCAGAGCAACCGGAAACTTTGCACCCAGAATGATAATGCCAGTGATCGCCGAAAATGGCCAGGCGACGTATATTAGAAGTTCAAGTGGTTTGATCGTTCGGTAGGTATCCGTGTGCACGTAGATGGCAATGATCCATCCGGCCAGCCAGATGCCTATCAGTAATCCTATTGTGAGACCTAATAACATGTTAAGAAGTCTCCAACAGTGGATCCAGGCCCTTCTCGGCTCGCCACTCGTCAAAACTATGGTCCCCATCAAGGACCATTCGCATGGCCATCACTGCAACTTGAATGGCTTCCTTGCGGACATTTGCGCGAGATTCCTCGAAGGTAGCAGTGGCAAGTTCACCGACCTCTTCTACCAGTGCGGCAAAGGTGACATTCTTGCCGGGGAATTTGGTTCGGGCCCGAACCAACTCTAATTGAATTTCATGGAGCAATTCCTCCTCGGAACTTCGAGGATTGGATGCCTCGATGAGACTGTAAATATTGCTATCGCTATGCATTAATTTTCCTTTATCATTTCCTGTAGCATCGGATCATCTGAGTGATCCGCAATCATTTCAAAGAA